>JAESFU010000143.1_pt1 | contig 100621 bp, 81 predicted proteins | sample 9269461 | NCBI WGS metagenome assembly JAESFU01 (sample SAMN14502556, study PRJNA617107) | algae metagenome | isolation source: Stenomitos rutilans HA7619-LM2 and co-occurring heterotrophs from cave walls | place: USA: Waikapalae cave, Hawaii | collected 2009-07-28
CGAAGCCCATCAGGCGGAAGGGATCGTTCTTGTCCTTCGCCTTGGCGATGTATTTCGGGATGTTCTCGACCGAGCCGATCTCCTGCAGCATCTGCAGCGCCGCCTCGTTGGCGCCGCCATGGGCGGGGCCCCAGAGGCAGGCTGCGCCGGCGGCGATGCAGGCAAAGGGATTGGCGCCGGACGAGCCGGCGAGCCTGACCGTCGAGGTCGAGGCGTTCTGCTCGTGGTCGGCGTGCAGGATGAAGATGCGGTCGAGCGCGCGCGATAGCACCGGATTGACCTTGTACTCCTCTGCCGGCACCGCGAAGCACATGCGCAGGAAGTTCGAGGTGTAGTCGAGCGCGTTCAGCGGGTACACGAAGGGCTGGCCGACCGTATACTTGTAGGCCATCGCGGCGAGCGTCGGCATCTTCGCGATCATCCGCATCGAGGCGACCATGCGCTGGTGCGGATCGGAGATGTCGGTCGAGTCGTGATAGAAGGCCGACATCGCGCCGACCGAGCCGACCATGACCGCCATCGGATGGGCGTCGCGGCGGAAGCCCTGGAAGAAGCGGGCCATCTGCTCGTGCACCATGGTGTGGCGCGTGACGCGGTAGTCGAAATCGGCCTTCTGCGCCGCCGTCGGCAGCTCGCCCTCGAGCAGCAGGTAGCAGGTCTCGAGGAAGTCGCCATGCTCGGCGAGCTGCTCGATCGGGTAACCGCGATAGAGCAGCACGCCCTCGTCGCCGTCGATATAGGTGATCTGCGACTCGCAGGCGGCGGTCGAGGTGAAGCCCGGGTCGTAGGTGAACATGCCCGTCTGGGCATAGAGCTTGCCGATGTCGATGACGGCCGGCCCGATCGAGCCCGTCTTGATCGCCATGTCGACGGTCTTGCCGTCGACCTGAAGCTGGCCCTTGTTTCCGCTCATCGATACCGATCCTTTCAGGCTCGCTCACGCACAGGCGCCGATCCGTCCGGGTCCAGGTCGCAGGCTGGCTCCGCGGGGTCCGGCCCATCCCACAATGTGCGGGTGACGGGCCGGTGACGGGCGAAGGAAGGCGGAGCGAGAAGGCGGGGGCGGTTCATCCGACTGAGATTCAAGCAATATCCATGCCCGGCCGCCGGGAGGCGAACCGGCCATATGGCGCGTCACTAGACCATTTGCCGAGGGGGTTCAACCAAGCCGAAAGGTGGCCCGAATCCCGCTGCGCTCATATCTGCAAACCCGCTACGCTCATGCCTGGTCGGCGAGTCGCGCCAGGGTTTCCTCGCGGCCGAGAACGGCCATGACGTCGAACAGGCCGGGCGACATCGCGCGCCCGGTCAGGGCCGCCCGCAGCGGCTGCGCCACCTGACCGAGCTTGAGGCCGCCCTCCTCGGCGACGGCGCGGATCGCCGCCTCCAGAGCGGCCGCCGACCAGTCGTTCAGCGCCTGGAGTTTTGCCGCGACATCACCGAGGCGGCCGCGCGCGGCCGCGTCGAGCAGGCCGGCCGCCTTGTCGTCGAGCACGAGCGGGCGCGCCGCGTAGAGGTAGTAGGCCTGGTCGAGCAGCTCGATCAGCGTCTTGGCGCGCTCCTTCAGTCCCGGCATCGCTGCGAGAAACTTCGCTTCCAGCTCGGGAGACATCACCGGCGCCAGGCCGCGCGGCGGCCCGATCTCGGGCAGGATGACCTTGAGCGCTTCGAGCAGATCGGCATCCGCCGACTGGCGCATGTAGAGCCCGTTCAGGCTCTCCAGCTTGGCGTAGTCGAAGCGCGCGGCCGAGCGGCCGATCGAGGAGAGGTTGAACAGCGCGATCATCTCGTCGGTCGAGAAGACCTCCTGGTCGCCATGGCTCCAGCCGAGCCGCAGCAGGTAGTTTCGCAGCGCCGCCGGCAGATAGCCCATGGCGCGGTAGGCATCGACGCCGAGCGCGCCATGGCGCTTCGACAGTTTCGCCCCGTCGGCGCCATGGATCAGCGGGATGTGCGACATGCTCGGCACGGTCCAGCCATTGGCCTGGTAGATCTGCGTCTGGCGTGCCGCGTTGGTGAGATGGTCGTCGCCGCGGATGACATGGGTCACGCCCATGTCGTGGTCGTCGACCACCACCGCGAGCATATAGGTCGGGTTGCCGTCCGAGCGCAGCAGGACGAGGTCGTCGAGGTTCTCGTTCTGCCAGACGACGCGGCCCTGGACCTCGTCCTCGACCACCGTCTCGCCGGTCTGCGGCGCGCGCAGCCGGATCACTGGCCTGACGCCGGCGGGCGCCGTCGCCGGGTCGCGGTCGCGCCAGCGCCCGTCATAGCGCATCGGGCGCCCTTCCGCCTTGGCCTTCTCGCGCATCTCGTCGAGTTCGGCCGGCGTCGCATAGCACCGATAGGCCGTGCCGGCCGCCAGCATCGCCCGGGCGACCTCGCGATGCCGCTCGGCGCGCGAGAACTGGTAGACGGTGTCGCCGTCCCAATCGAGCCCGAGCCAGGAGAGCCCGTCGAGGATCGCGGCGATCGCGGCGTCGGTCGAGCGCTCGCGGTCGGTGTCCTCGATGCGCAGCAGCATCTTGCCACCATGACTGCGGGCATAGAGCCAGTTGAACAGCGCCGTCCGCCCTCCGCCGATATGCAGGAAGCCGGTGGGCGAGGGGGCAAAGCGCGTGACGACGGCGTCGCTCATGGCAGGCTTCGGGCTCCGGCTGGTCCGCTCGACAGGCAGACCAGGGCAAGACGAGAGGTTGGAAAACGACGGTGCTTGCCGGAGATCGCATGACAACCGGCGCGGCCCCTGTAACATGGCCGGACGGCGGAGGTTAAGCGCAAGATCGCAAGCTCGGCCGCATGGCAGGGGTCCCGATGGTTCCGGCGCGATGTCCCGGGCTGCGCAAGGCTTGACGCGGCGCCTCGCGGCGCAGGGCGTGGCGTTGCCCTGGCGGCTGCCGGGCGCCTCGCCGGCCGGCCTCGACCTCGCCGGACTGCCCGCCCGGCTCGCAGGGTTCTTCCGGAACGCCGTTGCCGCCGAGAGCGAGCGCCGGCGGCTTTTCCTCTGGCTGCCGGTGATGATGGGTGTCGGCATCCTGCTTTATTTCGGCGCGGACACGGAGCCCGCGCTCTGGGCCCCGCTGGCCGGGTTCGCATTGGCGGGCGGCGCTGCCGTCGTGTTGCGGGAGCGGCGCGCCCTGTTCTGCGCGCTGATCTGCCTGGCGACGATCTTCGCCGGCTTCGCGGCCGCCTGCTGGCGCACCACGACGATCGCGACACCGATCCTCGAGCGACCGCGCATCGGCCAGCTCACCGGCTATGTCGAGCAGATCGAGGCGCGCGATGGAGGCGGCGCCCGGCTGGTGATTCTGGTGACGAGCATCGCCGGCCTCACTGCCGAGCAGCGCCCGACGCGGGTGCGGATCAATGTCCGCGCCGGCTCCGCCGCGCCGGGCGATCACATCGCCGCGGCTGCGCGCCTGCTGCCGCCGCCGGGACCGGCGCGGCCGGGCGGCTATGATTTCGGCCGCGACGCCTTCTTCAAGGGCATCGGCGCGGTCGGCAGCATCTCCGGCAAGATCGCGCTCAGCCCGCCGCCGCCGGGCCCGCCGCCCGATGGGTTGCGGCTGCGCAGCGCCATCGACCAGGCCCGCAATGCCCTGACCGAGCGCATCGCCTCGGTCGGCGGCGGGCAGGGCGGGGCAATGGCCGCTGCCCTCGTCACCGGCAAGCGCGGGCTGATCACCGAAGCCAGCAACGCCGATCTGCGTGCCGCCGGCATCTACCACATCGTCTCGATCTCCGGCCTGCACATGGTGCTCGCCGCCGGCACGATCTTCTGGCTGGTGCGGGCCTTGCTCGCGCTCTCGCAAACCGCGGCGCTGCGCTGGCCGGTCAAGAAGATCGCGGCGATCGCCGCGATCTTCGGCGCCTTCGCCTATTGCGTCTTCTCGGGCTCGGACGTCGCGACGGTGCGCTCCTTCATCATGACCGCGATCATGCTGGGCGCGATCCTGGTCGACCGGCCGGCGCTCAGCATGCGCAACCTCGCACTGGCCGCGATCGTCGTGCTGCTGCGCGAGCCCGAGGCACTGCTGGGCCCGAGCTTCCAGATGTCGTTCGGCGCGGTCGCGGCGCTGATCGCCTTCGCCGAGCGCTGGGAGGAGCGCGACCGGCAGGCGCCGCCTTCCGCCTGGCCCTGGCCGCTGCGGCCGCTCTGGCTTGCCGCCACCGGCATCATCGTGACCACGCTCGTCGCCACGGCGGCGACCGCACCCTTCGGCGCCTATCACTTCCAGACCTTCAACCCGTTCGGCCTGCTCGGCAATGCGCTGGCCTTGCCCTTCGTCTCGCTCATCGTGATGCCGGCCGCGGTCTTCGGCGTGCTCGCCTATCCCTTCGGGCTCGACTGGCCGGCCTGGGCGGCGATGGGTCTCGCCTCGGACCTCGTGCTCCGGCTCGCGCACTGGGTCGCGACCATCGACCATTCGACGCTGGTGATCCCGGCCTTCGGCATTCCCGCACTGATCTGCTTCTCGCTGGCGCTGCTCTGGGGCGCGCTCTGGACGACGAAGCTGCGCCTGCTCGCGATCCTGCCGCTGGCTGCGGGCGTCGCCGTCGCGGCCAAGCCCGAGCGCCCCGAAATCCTGATCGAGCGCGACGGCTCGGGCGTTGCGGTACGCGGGCTGGATGGTCGCCTCGTCATCGCCGGCAATCCCAGCCCCTTCACCGTCCAGCAATGGCTCAACGCCGATGGCGACAACCGGCCGCCGACCGATCCGAGCCTGCGCCAGGGCGCGGCCTGCGACGTGCAGGGTTGCGTCGTCAGAAGCGCGAGCGGCCGGAACATCGCCTATGCCAAGGAGCGCGTCGCGGTGATCGAGGATTGCCGCCGCGCCGACCTCGTCGTCACGCCGATCCCCTGGACGGCACCCTGCGCAGCGCGGCTTGTCGACCGGCAGGCGCTCATGCGCGACGGCGCGACCTCGCTCATCGCCGGCACGACTGGCTGGCGCAGCCTCGAAGCTGAGCGCCAAGGGATCGACCGGCCGTGGCTGCGCAAGAAGCCGGTGGCTCCTGCTCCCGCGCCAGCCACGCCCAATCCACCGGCAAGCGAAGCCTCGCTGCCCGAGCCGGATGCGACCGATCTGCTGTAGCTTGATGACACTCGGAAACATGCCGTCATCCTGGACAAGCCGCGCAGCGGCGCAGATCCGGGATCCATCATAGAGCGCTGTCGGTGTCCCATGATGGATCCCGGGTCGACCTTCGGTCGCCCAGGATGACGGCGTGTTTCGGAAGTGAATGCGCCCGATTCTAATAACGCCGCATCAGATTGACCAGCCGGCCCTGGATCTTGACCCGGTCGGGGCCGAGCACGCGGGTCTCATAGGCCGGGTTGGCGGCCTCCAGCGCGATCGAGGAGCCGCGCTTGCGCAGCCGCTTCAGCGTCGCTTCCTCGTCGTCGATCAGGGCGACGACGATGTCGCCGGTGTTGGCGGTGTCCTGGCGGCGGATCACCACGGTGTCGCCGTCGAGGATGCCGGCCTCGACCATCGAATCGCCCTTGACCTCGAGCGCGTAGTGCTCGCCGGAGCCGAGCATGTCGGCCGGCATCGCGACGTTGTGGCTGCGGCTCTGGATCGCCGAGATCGGCGTGCCGGCGGCGATGCGGCCCATCACGGGAATCGCGACCGTGCTGCGGATGTCCTCGTCGGCGGTTGCCGGCGTCGGCCTGACCTTGCCGAGCCCGCCCTGGACGATCGAGGGGTTGAAGCGGCCGCGCGGCGCCGGCGGGGCCCCGCCGATCCCGTCCGGCATCTTGATCACTTCGAGCGCCCGGGCCCGGTTCGGCAGCCGGCGGATGAAGCCGCGCTCCTCCAGCGCCATGATCAGCCGGTGGATGCCGGATTTCGACTTGAGATCGAGCGCGTCCTTCATCTCGTCGAAGGAGGGCGGCACCCCGCTTTCGCGCAGGCGTTCCTGGATGAAACGGAGCAGTTCGAACTGTTTGCGTGTCAGCATGGTCCCCGCCGGCTCTGGAGCGTCGAGTCGAAACAAATCACGAACATGCTACACGTTCGCCTTGTGTTCCGCAAGCAGGCTCCTGACAGGTCAGTGTCGGCGCAGCCGGATGATCCGGCAGGGATCGCCTGCCCGCGCCGGCGCGGCATGGACCGCCCGGATCGTCAGCGCACCGGCGGCGGCGAGCACGCTCAGCATCGAGGAATCCTGCCTGGCGAAGGGCGTCGCGATCCAGGCTCCGTCGCGGAGCGCGAGTTCGGACCGCAGATAGTCCTCGCGCTCGTCGTTCGCGGCCATGTCCCTGCCGAGGATCGCGGTCTCGCTGCGGTCACGCGCCGGGTCGGGAATGCCGAGCAGCGCCTCGACCACCGGCACCACGAAGAGATGGCCGCAAACGATCGAGGAGACCGGATTGCCGGGCAGGCCGATCGCGACCATGCGCCCCAATCGGCCCGTCATCATCGGCTTGCCCGGCCGCATCGCGATCTTCCAGAAGCCGAGCGCCATGCCCGCGCGTGTCAGCGCCTCCTGGACGAGGTCATGCGCGCCGACCGAGGCGCCGCCGAGCGTGACCAGCACGTCGGCATCGGCCGCGCGGGCGCGCGCGATCTTCCTGGCGAGGTCGGCATGGTCGTCGCGGGCGATGCCGAGATCGAGCACGTCGGCGCCGGCGTCGCTGACGATCGCCGCTAGCGAAAAGCTGTTCGAGGCGACGATCTGGTCTGGCCCCACGGTTTCTCCCGGCTGCACGAGTTCGTCGCCGGTCGCCAGGATCGCGACCAGCGGCCTGCGCCGGACTTGCAGGGCAGGGTGGCCCGCCGCGGCGGCCAGGCCGAGCGCGGCGCTGTCGAGATGGCGCCCCGCCGGCAGCACGGTGGCGCCTTCGCTGAAATCGAGGCCGGCGATGCGGATGTGCCGGCCCGCGGGCGCGGCTTGCGTCACGGTGATGGCGGCGCTGCCGACGCCCTCGGCATGCTCCTGGATCAGGATGGTGTCGGCGCCTTCGGGCAGCGGCGCGCCGGTGAAGATGCGCACGGCCTGTCCGCCCGCGATCTCGCCGGCAAAGGATCGTCCGGCCGCCGATTCGCCGATCACCGCGAGCCTCGCGCCCGGCACGAGATCGGCGGCGCGGGCGGCATAGCCGTCCATCGCCGAATTGGCGAAGGGCGGCTGCGTGCGCAGCGCCTTGACCTCGGCCGCGAGCACCCGGCCGGCGACTTGCGCCAGCGGCACGGTCTCGGGCGGCGTCGCCCCCGGAACGCTGTCGAGCAGCGCCTGCAGCGCGACCTTGACCGGGGTGAGCGCCATCAGCGCGGCTCCGTCTCGAGAGGATTGGCCTCGAAGGTTCCGGATTTGCCGCCGGATTTGTGCCTGAGCCTGACGCCCTCGATCCGCATGCCGCGATCGACCGCCTTGACCATGTCGTAGACGGTGAGGCAGGCGACCGAGACTGCCGTCAGCGCCTCCATCTCGACGCCGGTCTGCCCCTTCATCCTCACCTCCGCCGTGACGCGGATGCCCGGCAGGCCGTCGTCGATGACGAGACCGACCGCGACCTTCGAGATCAGCAGCGGGTGGCAGAGCGGGATCAGCTCATGCGTGCGCTTGGCCGCCATGATGCCGGCGAGGCGGGCGGTGCCGAGCACGTCGCCCTTTTTCGCATCGCCGCTGCGGACGATGGCGAGCGTCTCGGGGCTCATCACCACGCAGCCCTCGGCGATCGCGACGCGGGCCGTCTCGGCCTTGTCGCCGACATCGACCATATGGGCCTGGCCGGCCGCGTCGAGATGCGACAGCCCGGTCATGCCGCCGCGACCCTCCCGGCGGGCGCGAGCAGCGTCCGTGTCGCCGCCGCGACATCGGCCTGCCGCATCAGGCTCTCGCCGACGAGGAAGGCGCCGACGCCGACCGCTTCGAGCCGGGCGATGTCGGCCGGCGCGAAGATGCCGCTCTCGCCGACGATGAGGCGATCCTGCGGAATGCGCGGCGCGAGCCGCTCGGTCACGGCGAGATCGACATGGAAGGAGCGCAGGTCGCGGTTGTTGATGCCGACAAGCCGGCTCGACAGACGCAGCGCCCGCTCCAGCTCGGCCTCGTCATGGACCTCGACCAGCGCATCCATGCCGAGGCTCATCGCCGCCTGTTCGAGATCGCGCGCGGTCGCGTCGTCGACGCCGGCCATGATGATCAGGATGCAGTCGGCGCCCCAGGCCCTGGCCTCGAAGACCTGATAGGGGTCGTAGAGGAAGTCCTTGCGCAGTGCCGGCAGGCCCGAGGCCTCGCGCGCCTGCGCCAGAAACTCCGGCCGACCCTGGAAGGAAGGGCCGTCGGTCAGCACGGAGAGGCAGGCCGCGCCGCCCTCGGCATAGGCGCGTGCCAGCACCGGGGGATCGAAATCGGCGCGGATCAGGCCTTTCGACGGGCTCGCCTTCTTGATCTCGGCGATCAGCGCCGGCCGCCCGGCCTGCCGCTTGGCGTCGAGCGCGGCGGCAAAGCCGCGCACCGGCCCGGCTGCGAGCGCTCGCCGCTCGATCTCGACTTGCGGGATCGCGGCCTTGGCGGCGGCGATCTCCTCGCGCTTGTAGGTTTCGATGCGGGCGAGGATGTCGCTCATCGCCGGCCTCACGCGTTCGAGCAGGCGATCAACGCGTCGAGCGTCGCCTTCGCCTTGCCGGAATCGAGCGCGCCTTGAGCCTGCGCCAGCCCGTCGCGCAGATCGCCGGCCTTAGCCGCCACAAGCAGCGCGGCGGCCGCATTGAAGGCGGCGATGTCGCGAAACGGCGTCTTCTTGCCGTCCAGCACCTCACGCAAGGCGGCGGCATTGCGAGCCGGCTCGCCGCCCTTCAGATCCTCAGGCTTCGCCAGCGGCAGCCCGACGTCGCCGGGGGCGATCGAAAAACTCTCGACCTTGCCGTTCTCCAGCGAGACGATTTTGGTCGGGCCGGTGGTGGTGATCTCGTCGAGCCCGTCCGAGCCATGCGCCGCCCAGATCCGGGTCGAGCCGAGCGAGGCCAGCACCTTGACCATCGGCTCGAGCCAGCTTTCGGAGAAGGCGCCGACGAGCTGGCGCTTGACGCCGGCGGGATTGGAGAGCGGGCCGACGAGGTTGAAGATCGTGCGCGTGCCGAGCTCGGTGCGCACCGGCCCGACATGGCGCATCGAGGCGTGATGCGTCGGCGCGAACATGAAGCCGACGCCGGCCTCCCTGATGCAGCGCGCGGTCGCGGCCGCCTCCAGCCCGACCTTGACGCCGAGCGCGGTCAGCACGTCGGCTGCGCCCGAGCGCGAGGAGGCCGCGCGATTGCCGTGCTTGGCGACCGGCACGCCGCAGGCGGCGGTGATGATCGCGGCCAGCGTCGAGACGTTGTAGGAGCCCGAGGCATCGCCGCCGGTGCCGACGATGTCGATCGCGTCGGTCGGCGCCTCGACCCTGAGCATCTTGCCGCGCATGGCGCCGACCGCGCCCGCGATCTCCTCGGTGGTCTCGCCGCGCACGCGCAGCGCCATCAGGAAGGCGGCGGCCTGGGCGTTGGTCACCTCGCCCGACAGCATCGAGTCGAAGGCGTCTCTGGCCTCGTCGCGCGACAGCGTGGCGCCGGTCGCGACCTTGGCGATGAAGGGTTTGAAATCGTCCATGGGGAACTCTGGAAAATCAGGCGGTCTGGAGCAGGGCGGAAGAGGGCGCGGAAGGCGCCCCATGCGTCCGCGACCATCGCTCAGTGAGGTCGAGGAAATTGCGCATGATCGTCGCGCCATGCTCGGAGGCGATGCTCTCGGGATGGAACTGCACGCCCTGGACCGGCAAATCGCGATGCGACAGCGCCATGATCAGCCCGTCCTGCGAGGTCGCCTCGATGTCGAAGACATCGGGGCAATCCTGGCAGGAGACGACGAGCGAGTGATAGCGCGTCGCCTGGATCGGGCCGTTGATGCCGCGGAACATGCCCCGTGCCCGGTGCTGGATGGTCGAGATCTTGCCATGCATCGGCAAAGGCGCGCGCACCACTTGTCCGCCGAAAGCCTGCCCGATCGTCTGCAAGCCGAGGCAGACGCCGAAGATCGGCTTGCTCTGAGCGCCCCGTTTCACCAGATCGAGGCAAATGCCGGCTTCGTTGGGCGTGCAGGGTCCGGGCGAGAGCACGATCGCGTCATGCCCGCCCGACAGCGCCTCCTCGACCGTGAGCGCGTCGTTGCGCACGACATCGACCGTTGGCCCGAGCCCGCCGATCAGGTGGACGAGGTTCCAGGTGAAGCTGTCGTAGTTGTCGATCAGCAGGATGCGCATGGGTTCTGCCGTGAATTCGGGCGAAGGTCATGCACGGGGAAGGGCGGAGCGGTCAAGTTCACGGCCGTCATCGGAAGACGCTTACTGCCCGCGCCTGGCCCTTGCCGCAAACCGGATCGCCTCTTCCGCAGCCTTGAACAACGCCTTGGCCTTGTTGACGCATTCGGCCTGCTCGGAAGCCGGATTGGAATCGTAGACGATGCCGGCGCCGGCCTGGACATGCATGCGGCCGTCCTTGACCACGGCCGTGCGCAGCACGATGCAGGTGTCCATTTCACCGTTCGCGCCGAAATAGCCGATGCAGCCGCCATAGGCGCCACGCGCATCGTGCTCCAGCTCGTCGATGATCTCCATCGCCCGCACTTTCGGGGCGCCCGAGACCGTGCCGGCCGGGAAACCCGCCGACAGCGCCGCCAGCGCGTCGTGCTTGCGGTCGATCGTCCCCTCGACATTGGAGACGATGTGCATGACCTGGCTGTATCGCTCGATGAAGAACGAATCCGTCACCTTGACCGTGCCGATCTCTGCCACCCGGCCGACATCGTTGCGGCCGAGATCGAGCAGCATCAGATGCTCGGCCCGCTCCTTCGGGTCGGCCAGAAGTTCCTCAGCCAGTGCCTCGTCCTGCTCGCGCGTTTCGCCGCGCCGGCGCGTGCCGGCGATCGGGCGGATGGTGACGGTGTCGTCGCGCAGCCTGACCAGGATCTCGGGGCTGGAGCAGACGATCTGGAAGGCCTCGAAATCGAGATAGCACAGGAAGGGGGCCGGATTGACCCGACGCAGCGCCCGGTACAGCGCGAAGGGCGGCAGGGCGAAGGGCGCCTCGAAGCGCTGCGACAGCACGACCTGGAAGATGTCGCCGGCGCGGACATACTCCTGCGCCGACGCGACCATGGCGTGGAACTCGGCTTCGCTCGTATTCGAGACGATCGCCGGCTCCGGCAGATTGGCGATGTCGATCCCGGCCTCGGCGGGCAGGGGGCCTTCGAGCGCGATCACGACGGCGTCGAGCCGCTCCTGCGCCCGTTCGTAGGCTGCCCGCGCCGCGACGCCGGGCTGCGGGCGCACCGGCGTCACGACGTGGATCTCGTCGCGGACCGCGTCGAACACCACCATCAGCGTCGGCCGGATCAGGATCGCGTCCGGCACGCCGGTGCCGGTCTCCTTCGGCTCGGGCAGGCGCTCCATCAGCCGGACCATGTCGTAGCCGAGATAGCCGAAGACGCCTGCCGCCATCGGAGGCAGTTCTTCGCTCGCGGGTAAGGTTTGGTTCGCCGGGATCGCGCTCTCCGCCAGCAGCGCGCGCAGGCTCTCGAAGGCCGGGCGCGGATCGGCCGTGAAGCTCTCGGCCAGCGCCGGGCGGCAGGTCTCGGCTGCGCCACGATGGCAGCGCCAGATCAGGTCGGGATCGAGCCCGATCATCGAATAGCGCCCGCGTACCGCGCCGCCCTCGACGGATTCCAGCAGGAAAGCCGGGCCCGCGACCGCATGGCGCAGTTTCAGGAAGGCCGCGACCGGCGTCTCGCAATCGCCGACCAGCACCTGCCGCAGAAGCTGCGGCTCGCCAGCCTCGTAGCTGCGGGCGAAGCGCGCGAGATCGGCCTGCGCAAAATCAGGCGGTGCCTGCATCATCAGTTCTGCGCGCCGCCGGTCGCGTTGCGGAACGCCGTCTCGTTGACCGCGACGCCGAGATCGGCCTGCAGCTTGCCGACATATTGCGCCAGGATGTCCTCGCTGACGCTGGAGCCGAGCAGGCGGGCAAAGTTCTCCGCCTCCTGCGTCGTGCGGGCGTAAGGCGGCACGGTCGCGCTCGTCACCTTGAAGATCACGCGCCCGTCGCCGGCGGCGGCCGAGCCGGCCTTGCCGGTGACGGTGCCGAAGATCAGGCTGACGACGTTCGCCGGCAATTCCGGCTTCTGGTCCTGCCGGCCGAGGCCCTCGGCGCTCTCGCTGGTCAGCCCGGCCTCGGCCGCGACGGCGTCGAAGGCCTCGCCCTTGTCGAGCTTCGCGACGAGATCGCGCGTCTTCGCGGACAGCGCGCTCGCGACCTCGTCGGCACGCCACTGCGCCTCGACGTCCGTCCGGACCTCCTCGAACCTGCGCTCGCGACCGGGCTCGATCTTCGTCAGGTCGAACCAGACATAGCCGGCTTCGCGCGGCAGTCGCACCGCTTCGTTGTCGACGCCCATGTCGGAGCGGAAGATCGCCTGGGTCGTGGCGTCGCCGCCGGGCAGCGGCTGCTCCGGCGTTCCGTCCGGCTTGCGCAGGCCGGAATCGACCGGGCCGAGCGCGCGCAGCGGCAGATTGAACTCTTTTGCGATCTCGGCCAGCGGCTTGGCGGCGGCGCGCTGGTCCTCGATCTTGTCGTGCAGGTCGGTGATCTGGCTCGCGGCGCGGCCGGTCGCGATCTCCTGCCTCAGCTCGGCCGCGACCTCCTCGTAAGGCCGGACCCGCTCTGGCGCGATCGCGGTCACGCGCAGCAGCACCGTGCCGAAGGCGCCCGAGACCGGCGCGCTCACCGTGTCCGGCGCGAGTGCGAAGGCGGCGTCGCGCACGGTCGCATCGAACATCTGCGCCTTGCTGAAGGTGCCGAGCGCCAGATCCTTCTCGGCGATGTTGCGCTCGGCGGCGACGGCCTCGAAGGTGGCGCCACCATCGATCTTCGCCTTGGCTCCTTGAGCTTCCTCGGCCGTCGGGAAGGCGATCTGCTGGATCGTGCGCGTCTCGGGGCTGCCGAAGCGCTGCGCCTTGACCTGCTCGTAGCGCGCCCTGGCCTCGTCGTCCGTCACCTTCGAGACGTCCGCGACGCTCTCGGCCGAGATCGCCAGCAGGTTTGCGCTGCGGTATTCCGGCGCGCGGAAACCGGCCTTGCGCTCCTCGAAATAGGTCTTGAGCTTCGCCTCGTCGGGAGCGGCGACCTCGCCGGCGGCGCTCGCCGGCACGCGCGCGAAGGCGACGCCACGCCTCTCGTTGCGCAGGCGATGGCCGATCTCCTGCAGCGCGACCGGAGCCGCGATCGCGCCGACGACCATCTCGGCGAGCTGCTGGCGCAGGATGATGGCGCGCTGCTCGCGGACGTAAGATTGCTCGGTATAGCCGTTCGAGCGCAGCAGCTCGTTGAAGCGGATCGCCGAGAAATTGCCCGAGGCGTCGCGGAAATTGCGGTCGTCGAGGATCAGGTTGCGGATCGTGGCGTCGGAGACCGCGAGCCCCATGCGCCGCGCCGTCTGGTCGAGCACCGCGTCGGTGACGAGCCGCGACAGCACCTGCCGGTCGAGCCCGAGCGCGCGCGCCATCTCCGGCGAGACCTGCCGGCGCTGCTGGCGGGTAAGCTGCTGGATCTCGGTCTGGTAGGCTTGGCGCAACTGCTCGATGCCGATCTCGGTCTTGCCGACGCGCGCGACCTCGTTGCGGCCATAGCCGCGGAAGATGTCGCCGATGCCCCAGATCGCGAAGGACATGATCAGGAAGCCGAACAGGACGGTGATGATGATCTTGCCGACCAGGCCCTGACCGGCCTTGCGGATGCGCTGCATCATCATCTCGAGATCGTCTTTCGCGTTTCGAGGCTGGCTGGCACGCCATCCCGGTCGTTTTGTCGGCGCTGCTTATAGGAACCGCCGCGCCAAGCCGCAATCGCCGCGCGCGGGACGCAGGGCAAAAGCTTGAAGGGCTCGCGCATCCCCTTCCCCCCGCTTGCGGTGGGGAAGGGTTAGGGATGGGGGGCCGCAAAGCCGGAGCTCTGTCCTTGCATCGCCTTGCCGAGCGGCACTGCCCCCCACCCAACCCTCCCCACCGCAAGCGGGGGGAGGGCGAGCGCCTGCCTGAAAACTCGAGATCATCCGTCAAGCGATTGCCTTGGGCGGGATGCCAGGCAATTGCGGCTTTGTGCAGCCGTTGCTAGAGCCGGGCCAGCACGACGGAGGCGAATGTGACGCGCAGCATCAGGCCGCTGGTGGCCGGCAACTGGAAGATGAACGGGCTGAAGGCCGATCTCGCGATCGCGGCAGAAGTCGCGAGGGGCTACGACGCCGGGCTCAAGGCCGCCGTCGACCTCGCGATCTGCCCGCCCGCGACCTTGCTCTTCACAACGAGCGCCGCGCTGATCGGCTCGCGCATCGCGACCGGCGGCCAGGATTGCAGCGAGCAGGCGTCCGGCGCCTTCACGGGCGATCTCTCGGCGGCGATGCTGGCGGATGCCGGCGCGAGCTTCGTCATCCTCGGCCATTCCGAGCGTCGGACGCTGCACGGCGAGACCAGCGCGACGGTCAAGGTCAAGGCCGAGGCCGCCCTGAAGGCACTGCTGGTGCCGATCGTCTGCGTCGGCGAGACGAAAGACGAACGCGAGGCCGGCAAGGCTCTGGCGGTCGTGAGGAAGCAGCTGCGCGGTTCGGTGCCGGCGGGCGCCACCGCCGCGACGCTGGTCGTCGCCTATGAGCCGGTCTGGGCGATCGGCACCGGCCTGACGCCCACCTTGGCCGACGTCGCCGAGATGCATGCCGCGATCCGCGCCGAGCTCGGCAGGATCGTCGGCAAGGGCGAGGCCGCCGGAGTCAGGCTGCTCTATGGCGGCTCGGTCAAGCCGTCCAATGCCGCCGAATTGATGAACGTGCCGCATGTCGACGGCGCGCTGGTCGGAGGCGCCAGCCTCAAGGCCGAGGATTTCCTGGCGATCGCGAAGGCTTGCGGCTGATCGCTCAAATCCCGGGTGGCACGGCACGTCCGCCCATGCTAAGGGCACCGCCGATCATGGACCCGCCACGGGTCCGGCGGCGCGGGCGGCCCTTGGCGGCGGCGTGCGCCATAGCCATTTTGTTGAGACCATGCAGAACGTTCTGATCGTCATCCATCTGATCATCGTGGTCGCGCTCGTCGGCGTCGTGCTGCTGCAGCGTTCCGAGGGCGGCGGGCTCGGCATGGGCTCGGGCGGCGGCGGCGGCGTCGGCGGCTTCATGACCGGCCGCGGCCAGGCCAATGCGCTGACCCGCGCCACGGCGATCCTCGCCGGCCTGTTCTTCCTGACCTCGGTCATCCTCGCCGTGATGGCCAATCGCGGTCGTGTCCAGCGCTCGATCATCGACGGCGCGCCGACGCAGAGCGCGCCCGCCGCGCCGAGCGGCCCGAGCGCGCCGAATGCCGGCAATGTGCTCGACCAGCTCCGGCAGCTCCAGGGCCCGGCCGGCGGCGCGCAGCCGCCGACACCTTCGGCCCCGGCGCCGCAGCAGTGACCGAGACGAGGCAAGGGCCGGGCGACCGGCCCTTCTCTTTTGACGGGAGCGTGCCGGGCGCCCGGCGCTTCTCTTTTGTGGACAAGCGTGCGGGGCAGGGCGGGGCTGCGCGATTGCGCTTAGCGAATCGAACCCGTGCCGTTAGAGGTGACCTCCCATGACCCGGTATGTCTTCATCACCGGCGGCGTGGTGTCCTCGCTTGGCAAAGGCCTTGCGGCGGCGGCGCTCGCCGCCCTTCTGCAGGCCCGCGGCCACACGGTCCGCCTGCGCAAGCTCGACCCCTATCTCAACGTCGATCCGGGCACGATGAGCCCGTATCAGCATGGCGAGGTCTTCGTCACCGACGACGGCGCCGAGACCGATCTCGACTTAGGCCATTACGAGCGCTTCACCGGCCGGCCCTGCAACAAGGGCGACAACATCACCACCGGCCGCATCTACATGGACATCCTGACCAAGGAGCGCCGCGGCGACTATCTCGGCGCGACGATTCAGGTCGTCCCGCACGTCACCAATGCGATCAAGGAATTCGCGCTCGACGGCAACGAGGGCTACGACTTCACCCTGATCGAGATCGGCGGCACGGTCGGCGACATCGAGAGCCTGCCCTTCCTGGAAGCCATCCGCCAGATCAACCAGCAGCTGCCGCGCAATCAGTGCATCTTCGTGCATCTGACGCTGCTGCCCTACATCCCGACCGCCGGCGAGCTGAAGACCAAGCCGACGCAGCATTCGGTCGCGGAACTGCGCTCGATCGGCATCCAGCCCGACATCCTGCTCTGCCGCACCGACCGCGAGATCCCGCGCGAGGAGCGCCGCAAGCTCGCTTTGTTCTGCAATGTCCGCGAGACCGCCGTGATCGAGGCCCGCGACGTCGCCTCGATCTACGACGTGCCGCTCTCCTACCACGCCGAGGGTCTCGACACCGAGGTGCTGGCCGCCTTCGGCATGGACCATTCGGCCGAGCCCGAAATCTCGAACTGGAAACGCATCTCCGAGCGGGTCAAGAACCCCGAGGGCGAGGTCACGATCGCCATCGTCGGCAAGTACACCGGCATGAAGGACGCCTACAAATCCCTGATCGAGGCGCTGATGCATGGCGGCATCGCCAACCGCGTCAAGGTCAATCTCGACTGGATCGAATCCGAGGTCTTCGAGAAGGAGGATCCGGCACCGTTCCTCGAACACGTCCACGGCATCCTGGTGCCCGGCGGCTTCGGCCATCGCGGCGCCGAGGGCAAGATCAGGGCCGCGACCTTCGCCCGGCAGCGCAAGGTGCCGTATTTCGGCATCTGCTTCGGCATGCAGATGGCCGTGATCGAGGCGGCGCGCTCGCTGGCGAAGATCGCGGAGGCGAACTCGACCGAATTCGGCCCGACGACCGAACCCGTCGTCGGCCTGATGACGGAGTGGATGCGCGGCAACGAGCTCGAACTGCGTGCCGCGGGTGGCGATCTCGGCGGCACGATGCGGCTCGGCGCCTATGCCTCGACTTTGGCGAAGGGTTCCAAGATCGCGCAGATCTACGGGACAACCGAGATCTCCGAGCGCCACCGCCACCGCTACGAGGTCAATATGGGCTATCGCGAGCGGCTGGAAGCCAAGGGCATGAGCTTCTGTGGCCTCTCGCCGGACGGGCTGCTGCCGGAGACGATCGAATATCCCGACCACCCCTGGTTCATCGGCGTGCAGTACCACCCCGAGCTGAAATCGCGCCCGTTCGAGCCGCACCCGCTGTTCTCGAGCTTCATCGAGGCGGCGATGGTGCAGAGCCGGCTGGTGTGAGGGGAGGCTGACGACAAGTTCGGTGTTTTCTTCCAGTCGCGCGTATCTTTGCGGACTATTTGCGGGCTTCGATCAACTTGGCCTTTCCCCTTGTGAGACCGGCTGACTTGCCGCTTTCAAGCAAGGTCTTCAAATCGCAGAGCACGATAGAAAACCCTTCCGTAGCATTCAGCGCCGCTTCGACCTGTTGTTTGTCGCCGCCCGGAAAATTGGCGTTGACCAACGTCACGGCGGTGCCTCCGTCGATCGGCTCCAGATCGATATCGACTGTGCCACTGGACCAGCGCCAGGCCACGTGCTTTCCCTCGACGAGTCTGGTCGCTTCCGGCGCGGCCGTCGCCCCTGTGACCATGAAATGCCATTCGACTGTCTCGCCGACGCGCAACGGAGCCGACGCGCTTGCGAGCCAGAACAGAGCCAGGCTACCCGGCTCGACGAACGACCGATAAATATCCGCAGGCGGTGCTGCGATGAACATCGACACCCTGGCTTTCGGTAGGTCATCCATGACGTTCCCTCACGACGCTAAAATTTCTGTCTGACGATAGCGATATCCATAGCCGGTCGATATAGGACGGGATCTGCTACAGTGATGGCTTCGTTCTGCCACTGGCGTCGTCACGCGGCTGACGTATAGTCGGCGCGGTTGATCTTGCGGGCAGCTTGGGGGCAGGCGGCATGACGATCTCGATGGCGGGGCTTCCGGCGTTCCTGCTCTATTTCGCGGTCGGCGCGGCGCTGATCGCGGCCTTCACGGCGGTCTATCTCAAGCTCACGGCCCATGACGAGATCGCCCTGATCCGCGCCGGCAACCTCTCGGCCGCGGTCGCGCTCGGCGGCAACGTCACCGGCTTCTCGATTCCCTTGGAAAAGGCGATTTCGCAGGCGAGCAGCATCCCGGACTGCGTGCTCTGGGCGGTCGCGGCGATGCTGATCCAGTTCGCGGCCTATGGCATCGCCCGCATCCTGATCCCGGAGCTCTCGCGCAAGATCGAGGAGGATCGGCTGCCCTCGGCCGCGATGCTCGCCGTCATCGCCGTGATCTCCGGCACGCTGGCGGCCGCCAGCATGACGGTGTGAGGGGGTGGGCCGATGAAGCGCTCGACCCAGATCGGACTGGCGGCGGCGGGCGTGGTCCTGGTCGCGACGGTGTGGTCGCTCTCGGGCGGCGACGAGGAAGAGAGCCTGATCTACAATTCGCTGGCCGATTGCCGGACCGGTGGCCAGCTGAGCGCGAGCCAATGCGAGGCGCGCTTCAACGAAGCCTCGGCCAACCATGTCCGCGACGCCAAGAAGTTCGACAGCAACAGCAGCTGCGAGACCGAATACGGCGCCGGCTCCTGCCGCAGCACGACCTGGAACGGCGCGGCGGTGTTCATCCCGGCGCTGGCCGGCATCATGCTGGCGCGCAACCTGGCTCAGGGAGGGGGCGCGGCGCAGCCGCTTCTGCCGCCGACGCAAGCTGCCTGCCCGCCCGGCAGCCAGCAGCCGGAATGCCAGCAGGCGCGCTCCGCGTCGAGCGGCGGCAGCAGCGGCACCTATGGCGGCGGCTCGCGCGGCAGCTCGTCGCGCGCCTATTCGACGACGTCCGGCAGCGCGCTCGTCGCCCGCAGCGGCGGTTCGACGAGCGGCGTCGCCACGACCAGCGTGTCGTCGCGCGGCGGCTTCGGCTCGACCTCGCACTCCTTCTCCTCGTCCTCATCGTCCTGACGCGATGCGCCGCGTCTCGCTTCCGCTGCGACCCGACTGGCAGGCCCAGGTCGAGCGCCTCGGCTTCGCCTTCCACACCATCGACGGGCAGACCTATTGGGATGAGAGCGCGGCCTTCGCCTTCACGCTGGAGGAGATCGAGCGCGACATCGAGGCGCCGACCGAGGCGATCGAGCAGCTCTGCTTCGCCTTCATCGACAAGGCGGTCAGTGACGACGAGGTCTATCGCAGGCTCGCCATCCCGGAGGCGCAATGGGACTTCGTCCGCTCGTCCTGGCAGCGCGGCGACCGCAACCTCTATGGCCGGCTCGACCTCGCCTATGACGGCAAGGGCCCGGCAAAACTGCTCGAATACAATGCGGACACGCCAACCGGCCTGTTCGAATCGGCCGTCGCGCAATGGGACTGGCTGGAACAGGCCATGGCGCGAGATGTGCTGCCGAAGGGCGCCGACCAGTTCAACTCGCTGCACGAGCGCCTGATCGCGGCGTTTTCCGGCCTGCGCGAGCCGTCGCCCTACCGGCTGCATTTCACCTGCGTGCAGGACAGCGCCGAGGACAAGGGCACGGTCGACTACCTGCTCGATTGCGCCAGGCAGGCCGGGCTTGACGCCCGCTTCAGCTTCATCGAGGAGATCGGCCTGCTCTCGGACGGGCGCTTCTGCGACGGTTCGAGCGTGCCGATCGAGACCCTGTTCAAGCTCTATCCCTGGGAGTGGCTGTTCCGCGAGCGCTACGCCTCGGCGCTGGCCGGTTCGCGCTGCCAGTTCGTCGAGCCGCCCTGGAAGGCGCTGCTCTCGAACAAGGGCCTGCTGGCGCTGCTCTGGCAGATGGAGCCCGGCCACCCCAACCTGCTGCCCGCCTTCTTCGAGGGCGATCCGCGCTGCGCCACGCTCTCGGCCCGGACGGTGCGAAAACCGCTCTATTCGCGCGAGGGCGCCAACATCACCCTGAGCGAGCGCGGCAAGGTGCTCGACAGCGACGACGGGCCCTATGGCGCCGAAGGTTTCGTGCTGCAGGATGCGGCGACCAACCTGTTCAGTTCGGATTCGGGTTTCGCCGTGCTCGGCTCCTGGCTGGTGGCGTCGCAACCCTGCGGGCTCTGCATCCGCGAGGACGCGACCGCGATCACCAAGAACACCTCGCGCTTCGTGCCGCATTACATCGAGCCGTGAGCGTGAGCCGTCATTGCGAGCGGAGTGAAGCAACCCAGGAGGACGTCGAGCGCTACGTGCCCCTGGGTTGCTTCGTCGCTACGCTCCTCGCAACGACGGCAACGCGCTATGACGGCGTCGTGAATCGGCGCTAGACAGGGATCATGGACATCTCGACTCAAACCCGCGGCCTCGACCACCTCGTCATCGGCGTGCGCGATCTCGATCAGGCCGGCGCCTTCTACGAGCGGCTCGGCTTCAGGGTGGGCGCGCGCAACCGCCATCCCTGGGGCACCGAGAACCGGATCGTCCAGTTCCCCGGCGCCTTCCTCGAACTCGTCACGATCGGCGACGCCGCGCTGATTCCGGAGCCGGCGCCGGGCCGCTTCTCCTTCGGTGCCTTCGTCCGCGACGCGCTGGCGCGGGCAGAGGGCATGTCGATGCTGGTGCTCGAAAGCACGGATGCCGAGGCCGACCACGCCGCCTTCGCGGCCGCCGGCATCGGCGCCTTCGAACCGTTCTTCTTCGAGCGTCAGGCGAAGCGCCCGAGCGGGGAGGAGGTCCGCGTCGCGTTTTCGCTCGCCTTCGCCGACGATCCGGCAGCGCCCGAATGCGGCTTCTTCGTCTGCCAGCAGCACGAGCCGCAGAATTTCTGGAATCCGGCCTTCCAGCAGCACGCCAACGGCGCGAGCGGTCTTGCCGCCGCGATCCTGGTCACCGATGCGCCGGAGCAGCACCGCGCCTTTCTCACTGCCTTCACCGGCGGAGCCGAGATCTTCGAGGGCAACGAGGACTTCGTGCTCGACCTGCCGCGCGGCCGCATCGACGTGCTCGATTTCGAGGCGGCGAGCGCGATCTATGGCGTCGCGCCCGATCCGACGCCGGCGCGCTTTCTCGGCTTCTGCGTCGCGGTCGCCGATCTCGATGCCGTGGCCGAGCGGCTGGGGGCGCAGGAAATCCCGTTCGCGCGCGGCGAGGAGCGCCTAGTGGTTCCGGCCGAGGCGGCGCTTGGCTGCGTGATCGCCTTCGAGCAGGCCTGAGCCACCGTTCAGGCGGCGCTCGGCTGCGTGTCCGCGCGCTCTTTGGCAAGGGATGCGAGCAGGCCGACCAGCGCGCGGTCGTGCAGCACGACCATGCGCTCCTTCGGCTTCAGCCAGATCGTCGCATCCTCGATCGTCTCGGCGTCGACGAGCTTGGCCTGCGCCACGGCGCGATCCGGCTCGATCTCGCCGCGCCGGCGCGAATGCGCCTCCGGCAGCATCATCTCGTGCGCATAGCGCAGATGCGGATCGCCATGCAGGGCCGCGAGACCGTCGGCATCGTCATATCCGGCCTTGGCGAATTCGGCCTGGAGCGCGTTGGCGCGCAACGCGACGCTCGGCGGATCGCCTTCCTCGGGCGTCATCAGGAGCTTGTGGCGCTTGAGCCAGAGCCCGAGCGCGAGCTGGCCCGAGGCCCAGGAGAGCGGGATCGCCAGCACGAGGCCGACGATCGTCGGCGACATCCAGGCGAAGAGCGAGGTCGCGATCATGAAGGCCGAGACGCCGGCGATCAGTCCGAGCACGGTGTGGGTGCGATGGCGCCGGACGATGTCCTTCAGCGGAATCGAGCCGTCGTCGCGCCGCTGCGGGTTCCAGCCGGTGTCGCGCCCGAGCAGAATCTGAAAGACCGAGCCCGACTGGATCAGCATCATGATCGGCGCGAAGAAGGCCGAGAACAGCACCTCCAGCAGCGCCGACAGGATCAGCCGGATGGTTCCGCCGCCGGCGCGCCGGAGCTTGCCGTTGAACAGCGTGAGCAGGAGTCCGAACAGCTTTGGCGCGAGCAGGATCGCCATGGTCAGCGCGAACAGGTTCAAGGCGCGCTCGGGGTCGAAGCGCGGCCAGACCGGGAAGAGGGTGAACTCCTGGGTGAAATACTCCGGCCTGGCGTAGTTGACCTGCAGCACGATCAGGATGCCGACCACGAGCTGCATCAGCCAGAACGGCGAGGCGAGATAGCCCATGATGCCGGTGGCGAAATGCTGCCGCGTCGACCAGACGAAGCCCTTGGCGCCGATGATGCGCGAGTGCTGGAGGTTGCCCTGGCACCAGCGCCGGTCGCGCACCGAGATGTCGATCAGCGAGGGCGGGCTCTCCTCATAGGAACCGGTCAAGTCGGGCAGCATGTAGACAGACCAGCCGGCCCGGCGCATCAGCGCCGCCTCGACGAAATCGTGGGAGAGCACATGGCCGCCGAAGGGCGGCTTGCCCTTGAGATCGGGCAGGCCGCAATGGTCGGCGAAGGCCTTGGTCCGGATGATCGCGTTGTGGCCCCAGTAGTTGCCGTCGCGGCCCGACCACATGGCGAGTCCGGTCGCGATGACAGGTCCATAAACCCGCGCTGCGAACTGCTGCAGCCGGGCGAAGAAGGTGTTGCGGTTGATGATCAACGGCAGCGACTGGATGATGCCGGCGTCGGGATCGGCCTCCATCGCCGCGGCGAGCCTGACGATGCAGGTGCCGGTCATCAGGCTGTCGGCGTCAAGCACGACCATGTGCTCGTAATGGCCGCCCCAGCGCGTCACGAAGTCGGCGATGTTGCCGGCCTTGCGATGATGGTTCTTCGGCCGGTGGCGGTAATAGACCCTGGCCTCCGGCCCGAGCCGCTCGCGCAGGGCGAGGAAAGCGCGCTCCTCGGCGATCCAGACATCGGGATTGGTGGTGTCGGAGACGATGAAATAGTCGAAATGAGCGCCGAGGCCCGTCGCTTCGACCGATTCGCGGATCGCGGCCAGCGCCGCGAAGGTTCGTGCCGTCGATTCGTTGTAGATCGGCATCACCACCACGGTGCGATGCCGCAGGCTGTCGACATGGCCAGACAGGCCCCTGCCGAATAGGATGCCGGCGAAGCCGAGCAGGGCGCTGGTGAAGGCGAGCGCGATCCAGGAGAAGTTGATCGTGAACAGCACGAGCAAAGCGTACTGCAGCGAGGTCGTGCGGCTGACCGACACGACGTTGTACATTTCCCAGGCGCCGTAGGCGGTCAGGGCCAGGCCGCCGCCGAAGACGAAGAACCGCTTCAGCCACGGCGTCGTCCAGAGCTGCGGCGCGGCGGGCTTGCGCCGCTCGGAAGGCTTCCAGGCGCGAAAGGACTGGACCGGCATCGTCATCCGGCTCTCCGGTGGCGTCGCCGGCTCGGCATGGGGCGCGTAGACGCGCGCGGCGGCCTCCGCGGCCGCCTCGGGCCTCGCCTCGCTCACCATGTCCATCGGTTCAACCAGGTTTCCGAAACAGGCTGGTTGCCCGATTGCAGGACGAGCCGCAGCTCGCTGAGATTGTCGGTGCCCGGATCGACCTCGAAGCCGACGCGCATCAGCTTGCGCTCGGGATAGGGCCAGAGCCGGATGTTCTGGATCGAACCCGGCGTCGCGCTGATATTGGCCCGCACCGAGGCGACGAGAGCGGGATCGGCCAGCCTGTCGCCGGTGAAATCGACGATGAAGCGGCGGCGGCGGCCTTGCGAGCCGCGCCCTTGCCGCACGCGGCTGGCGAGCGCCAGCGCCGGCCGTTCGGGCGGCTGCCAGCACCAGGCCTGGCGATAGGCGAGCGTCGTCTCGCTGTTCGGGGCGAAGGCCTGGCGCGGGCGCCAGTACATGATGACGTTCTTGTTCACGTCACTGTCGCTCGGGATCTCGATCAACTGAACCGAGCCCTGGCCCCAGTCGCCGAGCGGTTCGGTCCAGACGCTCGGCCGGAGCTCGTAGCGCTGGTCGTCGTCCTGGAAGGCGGCCGGGTCGCGCTCGCGCTCGACCAGGCCGAAGCCGCGCGGGTTCTGGTCCATGAAGGACGAAACCTGCAAGGTCGCCGGATTGTTCACCGGGCGGTAGATCCACTCGCCCGCGCCGGTCAGCATCTGGGCGCCGGAGACCTCGTGCACCGACGGCCGCAAATCGTCGAAGGTGCGCCGGCTCTGCGGCCCCGACAGGAAGGTGCCCATGGTGCAGCCGAAGCCGATATGATCGAGCGCCTGGCGGGCGAACAGCGTCATCTCGACGTCGATCAGCGTGACGTCGCCGGGCCGCAGCGTCATCCGGACGGCGCCTGTCAGGCTTTCGGAATCGAGCAGCGCGTGAATGACGAGCGCGCCCGCCGCCGGGCTCGGCCGCTCGATCCAGAAGGCGCGGAAGAACGGGATCTCCTCGCCGCGCTGTTCGCCCGGGCGCAGGATCAGGGCGCGCGCCGAGGCGCCGTAGTTCTGGCCGCGCGCCAGCGAGCGGAAGAAGGTCGCGCCCTGGAAGATCGCGACCTCGTAGGGCCGCTCCAGCCCGGTCGCGATGCGCATGCCGGAGAACTGGAGATCGACATTCGGAGCCGGCGGTGCGACCCGGCCATAGTCGAACTTGCCGCGATCGAAAGCGACCTTGCGGACCGTCTCGTCCTCGATCGTGAACAGGCTGACCGGGCCGGAGAAGACATAGCCGCGATGCAGCGGCTCAATGGTGAAGCCGCGGTTTTCGCCGGCCCAGATCAGGCCGCCGGGCTGTGCCCTGATTCCCGTATATTGATCGAAGGGCAGGGCCGTGTAGCCGTCCGGCAGATCGTTCGTCGTCACCGGCACCAGCGGGCGGCGTGCCAGCTGCCGGGCGGTCTCGACCACCAGCGAGGGATCGAAGCGCTGCCCGTCGGCGATCACGGACTGGACCAGCGACGACCAGGTCGCCTGGGCGGATGCAGGCTGCGCCGAGAGGAGGGGAGCCGCGGCGAGGCCGGTCGCCGCGCTCTCCAGAAATTGCCGCCGATTCAACGATTTCGACATCATATCCAACATACACGGGCGAGGCCGACGCCCTCCTGCGCTTCTAGAGATTTCTCCTCGACATGAAAAGCCGCCGGCCTCGTCAAAATCAGCCGGGGTGCGGCCGGCCCGATGTCGCGACGACATGGCGATGCGCCCGGAACGCCTCAGTGCGAGACTGCAGGTCGCCTTTGGCAAAACGCGCCGGGATCGGCTATCCAGCGCTCCGCAATACCATCCCGTCCGGTCTCTGCCAGACGGTGCGAGGAACCTGACGATCATGACCGACACGCAGTCCGGCCGCTCCTGTCTCGCGATCGTCCTGGCCGCCGGCGAGGGTACGCGGATGAAATCCGCGCGGCCCAAGGTGCTGCACGAAGTCGCCGGCCGCTCGATGCTCGGTCATGTCCTTGCCGCGGTGGCGCAGGCCGGCGCTAGCCATGTCGTCGTGGTGATCGGGCCCGACCGGCCCGACGTCGCGGCCGAGGCTGCGGCCCGCCTGCCCGGCGCGGACATCGTGGTCCAGAGGGAGCGCCGCGGCACCGCGCACGCCGTGCTCTCGGCCCGCCATGCGCTGGCCGAAGGCTATGACGACGTGATCGTCGCCTTCGCCGACACGCCACTTGTGCAGGCCGCGACCTTCTCGTCGCTGCGGGGCGCGCTGGTGCAGGGCGCGACTGTCGCGGGGCTCGGCTTCGAGGCGAGAGACCCGTCCGGCTATGGCCGCTTCGTGATGGCGGGCGAGGTGCTGGAGGCGATCGTCGAGCACAAGGATGCGAGCGAGGCCGAGCGCGCGATCAGGCTGTGCAATGCCGGGCTGATGGCACTCGACGGGCGCCGGGCGCTGGCGCTGCTGGAGGCGATCGGCAGCGACAACGCCCAGAGCGAGTTCTACCTGACCGATGCGGTCGCCGTGGCGCGCGCTCAGCAGCTCCCGACCGCGGCCCTGATCGCGCCCGAAAGCGAGGTCCAGGGCATCAACGACCGGATCCAGCTCGCCGCGGTCGAGGCCGAGTTCCAGCGCCGCAAGCGGCTGGCGGTGATGGCCGCCGGCGCGACGCTGGTCGCGCCCGAGACGGTGTTCTTCAGCCACGACACGCAGATCGGCCGCGACGTGCTGATCGAGCCCAACGTCGTGTTCGGACCCGGCGTGAGCATCGCGGACGGAGCGGTCATCCACGCCTTCTCGCATCTCGAAGGGGCGGAGGTCGGGCCGCAGGCGACCGTCGGCCCCTATGGCCGGCTGCGTCCGGGCGCGAAGCTCGGGCCGAAGGCCAAGGTCGGCAACTTCGTCGAGATCAAGGCTGCCGATATCGGGGCCGGCGCCAAGGTCAGCCACCTGACCTATATCGGCGACGCCAGCATCGGCACGGAGGCCAATATCGGCGCCGGCACGATCACCTGCAATTACGACGGTTTCGCCAAGGCGAAGACGACGATCGGCAATGGTGCCTTCGTCGGCTCGAATTCCTCGCTGGTCGCGCCGGTGACGATCGGCGAGGGCGCCTATGTCGGCTCCGGCTCGGTGATCACCAAGGATGTCGCAGCCGATTCGCTTGCCGTCGCGCGAGGACGCCAGGTCGCCAAGGAGGGCTGGGCGACGCGGTTCCGCGCCGCCGCCAAGGCGCGCAAGGACGCTGCCAAAAAGCCCTGAAACCCGGCGATTCACGCAAGCCGGCGTTCATAGTTGGTCATCTAGATTGATTGGGCGGCGGCGCCGAACGCGGCTATGGCCTGTGCCGACATCAACGGCTGAAGAGGTTCGCCCATGTGCGGCATCGTCGGAATCCTGGGCAAGGAAGCGGTCGCGACGCAGGTTGTCGAGGCGCTGCGGCGGCTCGAATATCGCGGCTACGATTCCGCCGGCGTCGCGACGCTTGAGCGTGGCCTGCTGACCCGGCGCCGCGCCGAGGGCAAGCTCAGGAACCTCGAAATCCGCCTGTCGAACGAGCCGCTCGAAGGGTTGATCGGCATCGGCCACACCCGCTGGGCGACGCATGGCAAGCCCAACGAGACCAATGCCCACCCGCACGCGACCGAGAAACTCGCCGTCGTCCACAACGGCATCATCGAGAATTTCCGCGAGTTGCGCAGCGAACTCGAAGCCGAGGGCTATGTCTTCGCGACCGAGACCGATACCGAGATCGTCGCGGTTCTGGTCACGCGCGAGCTCGATCGCGGCAGGAGCCCGGCCGACGCCGTCGGAGCGGCGCTGCCGCTGCTGCGCGGCGCCTTCGCGCTGGCCTTCCTGTTCCAGGGCGAGGACGACCTGCTGATCGGCGCCCGCAAGGGCTCGCCGCTCGCGGTCGGCATCGGCGACGGCGAGATGTATCTGGGTTCCGACGCGCTGGCGCTCGCGCCCTTCACCAATCTGATCGCCTATCTCGAAGAGGGCGACTGGGTCGTGCTCAGCCGCAAGGGCGCGCGCTTCTTCGACAAGGCCAACCGGCCAGTCGAGCGCCGGGCCCAGCGCGTCGCGGCCGGCGCCTTCCTGGTCGAGAAGGGCAACCACCGCCATTTCATGGCGAAGGAGATCTATGAGCAGCCCGAGGTCGTCGGCCATACGCTGACGCAGTATCTCGACATGGTCGCGGGCTCGGTGAAGCTGCCCTTCGCCGACAAGGTCGACTGGAAGGCGCTCTCGCGCCTGACCGTCTCGGCCTGCGGCACGGCCTACTATGCCGGGCTGACCGCGAAATACTGGTTCGAGCGGCTGGCGCGGCTGCCGGTCGAGATCGATGTCGCCTCGGAGTTTCGCTACCGCGAGGCGCCGCTGCCCGCCAACGGGCTGTCGCTCTTCGTCTCGCAATCGGGCGAGACCGCCGACACGCTGGCCGGCCTGCGCTATGCAAGGCAGGAGAAGCAGACCGTCCTCTCCGTCGTCAACGTGCCGACCTCGACGATCGCGCGCGAGAGCGACGCCGTCGCGCCGACGCTGGCGGGCCCCGAGATCGGCGTCGCCTCGACGAAGGCCTTCACCTGCCAGCTGACCACGCTGGCCTGCCTCGCGCTCGCCGCGGCGCGGGCGCGCGGCACGCTTTCGCCGGCCGAAGAGGCGCGCCACGTCGCCAGCCTGATCGCACTGCCCGGGCTGATGGCGCAGACGCTGCAGCTCGAACCCGAGATCGAGGTTCTGGCGCGCGAGCTCTCGAAGGCCAAGGACGTGCTCTATCTCGGCCGCGGCACGAGCTATCCGCTCGCGCTCGAAGGCGCGCTGAAGCTCAAGGAAATCAGCTACATCCACGCCGAAGGTTATCCTGCGGGCGAGCTCAAGCACGGTCCGATCGCGCTGATCGACGAGACGATGCCGGTGATCGTGGTGGCGCCGCACGACGCGCTGTTCGAGAAGACCGCCTCGAACATGCAGGAGGTCGCGGCGCGCGGCGGCCGCATCATCCTGATCACCGACGCGAAGGGCGCGGCCGAATGCGGCATCGTCCCGGAGACGACGATCGTGATGCCGGAGATGGATCCGCTGTTCGCGCCGATCGTCTACGCACTGCCGATCCAGATGATCGCCTACCAGACGGCGGTCTTCATGGGCAAGGACGTCGACCAGCCGCGCAACCTGGCGAAATCCGTCACGGTCGAATGAGCCAGGCCGTCCGCGGGTTAACCACCGGCCGAATTCGCCGGGCGCTGCATGCTGCAATGCGGTAGAAACATGGCCGGCCGACCATGCGCCGGCCGTGTTTCTCGGAGTCGGTGTCATCCCAGCCTCGTCCGCCGACAGCGCCGCCACGACCGCGGTCATCGCCGCGCCCGCGATGGTCGCGGCGGCGTCGCGCAACGGCAGGGTCAGGCCCTTCGAACGCGCCGATCTCGAGCCCGTCGCGCGTCTGTTCCTCGGCCGGTTCCGGCGCAGGGGCAGGACGCTCGACGCGCGCGCCGTCGCGGACGTCGCCGAGTATATGGACCGGCTCTATCTGCAGGGACCCTATGCCGGGGACGGCCTCGATGCGCTGGTCCAGACCGACCGGCAGGGCGAGATCGGCGGGTTCCTCGGCCTGCTGAAGACCCGCTACGTCCTCGACGGCGAGGTGCTGAAGGCCTGCATCATCAGCACGCTGATGTCGGCCGAAGGCGCCGGGCACGAGCCGGCCGGTCCGCAGTTGCTGCGGGCGGTGAACGGCGCCGGGTTCGACATGCAGCTGACCGATTCGGCCAACCGGACCTCGCTCGCCTTCGCGCGGCCGCTGAAATACCAGCTCCTGGCGTTCGACAGCCTCGACTGGGTCCGCGCCTTCAAGCCGGCGACCATGCTGGTCGATCGCATGCACCGGGCCTGGCCGCACCGGCCGCTGCAACTGATGATGCCGCTCGCGGGGGCGACGGACGCCCTGATCGGTCGCGCGCTGAAGGCCCCGCCCGACCGGCACAGGACCGCCCACGTCGTCGCCGAGACGATCGACGCCACGGCCTTCGTCGAACTGGCGCCGCGCTTTCTGGCGGCCTTCCGCCTGAGACCGGTCTGGCCGGCGCAGGAAGTGGCCTGGCTCGTCGCCCATGCGGCGGAGAAGCAGGCGAACGGCCCGCTGCATTTCGCGCTGTTGCGCGACGCGGCCGGCGCGCCGGTCGGGTGCTATGCCTTCCATGGCGCGCCGGGGCGGGTGGCGCTGGTCCTGCACCTGTTCGCCGCCGATGCAAGGCTCGGCCTGGTGCTCGACCACCTGATGAATGCGGCGGCGGCTCTGGGGTGTAGCGGGGTCGCGGGCCAGGCTCGCAATGGCCTGATGCCGCATCTCTACCGCTATCCCGGACTGATGCTGCGCTATGGCGGCGGCACCATGGTGCGCGCCGCCCGCAAGGACGTCATGGCCGCCGTCCGCGCCGAGGACGTCTTCATCGGCGGGCTCGTCGGCGACCGCTGGACCCGGCTCAGCGCCGACAGCTTCGGCGGCACGCGGCGGAGCGCCGACGATGGCGTTTTTGTCGAGCGCAGACAGCGCGATCCTTGAAATAACCCGATGCCGTTGGCACGTCTGTCGCTTGCCAGTCGCCGAGAGGCTGGATGCCGCCCGACTGGAACCGCTCGATGAACGCCGGACCGCCCGACCCCAGACTCCTGATCCAGCCCGATCTGCTGCGGCCGTCGCCCGGCACGCGGCTGCGGCGCTATTTCTTCACGGGCCTCGTGCTGGCGGCGCCGCTCGCGATCACGGCGTCGGTGACATGGTGGTTCGTCAACCTGATCGACGGCTGGGTGAAGCCGCTGATCCCGACCGCCTATCTGCCCGATTCCTACCTGCCGTTCCCGATCCCCGGCCTCGGCATCGTCATCGGACTGATCGGGCTGACCCTGCTCGGCTTCCTCACCGCCAACCTCGTCGGGCGCACGCTGGTCGATGCCGGCGAGGCCCTGCTCGCCCGCATGCCGGTGGTCCGGGGGCTCTACAAGGGCGTGAAGCAGGTCTTCGAGACGATCTTCTCGCAGTCCGGCACCTCGTTCCGCAAGGTCGGGATGGTGCAGTTCCCGCAGCCCGGCATGTGGTCGATCGTCTTCATCGCGCAGGAGGCCGCGCCCGAGATCGCCGGCAAACTGCCCGACGGCAGCGACCAGATCGGCGTCTTCCTGCCCTGCACGCCGAACCCGACGACCGGCTTCTTCTTCTACCTGCCGCGCCGGGAGGTGGTCGAGCTCGCGATCTCGGTCGAGGACGGGGCGAAGCTGATCATGTCGGCCGGGCTGATCCAGCCGGGCGACACGTCTGTGCGTTCGATCCCGGACGCAGGCACGTAGTCCAGCCTGTCGAAGCGGCCATCAGGTCTGCGATCGGGAGGCTTTGACGACGTCGAGAAAGGCGCGCAGCGCCGGTGGCACGGCGCGATGTCCGGGGTAGTACACCGCGACCCGTTCGGCCGCGGGCGTCCAGGCGGCCAGAACGCGGCGGAGACGGCCCTGCGCCAGCGCGGTGTCGGCGGCCGGACCTGCGACATAGGCGATACCGAGACCCTTGATCGCGGCCTCCACCATCAGTTCCTCGTCGTCGAGGGTGAGCGGGCCGCTCACCTCGACCGTCGCCGACTGTCCGGCCCGCTCGAACTCCCAGCGATAGAGTTTGCCGTCGGGCACGCGGTGGCCGATGCAACGGTGGCGCTGCAGTTCCTCGGGCATGAGCGGCTCGCCGAAGCGCTCGAGATAGCTCGGCGAGGCGACGCAGACGAAGCTGATCGCGCCGGAGAACGGCACGGCGATCATGTCCTTCGGAATCGAATCGACGAGACGCACGCCGGCATCGAAACCCGAGGCGACGATGTCGATGAGCTTGCCCTCGACGACGAGGTCGATCACCACCTCGGGAAAGCGTTCCGCCATCGCCGGCAGGATGTCGCGGAGGAGGATGACGGCTCCCAGCCGGGGCGCGTTGATCCGGACGGTTCCGGCTACGCTGCCGCGGAACGTGGCGATGCTGCCGAGCGCCTCGTCCAGCGTGGCCAGCGCCGGCCGAAGTCGGTCAAGCAGCGCGATGCCGGCTTCCGTCGGCGAGACGCTGCGCGTCGTGCGGTTGAGCAGGCGCACGCCCAGCCGCTCTTCGAGCGCGCGCATCGCATGGCTCAGGGTGGATGGCGCCGTGCCGAGGTCGTCGGCCGCGCGCCGGAAGCTGCGACGGGTCGCAACGGTCACGAAGGCGGTGAGGTCGTGGAGAGACGGGCGCGACATTGCTGGCCTTTTCACATGAGCCTGTGCCGATATCCAGTTCTAATCCGAACAATGGTTCCTCGCTACCTCATCTCGGCGAGCGGGCAGGTCGCCTGCATCCGTGAACCCAGAGGAACCGACATGACCAAACGCGACGCCATCTTCCCCACCGGCCGCCATGCGCTCTACGAGGCCCATCGCTATTCAGCCGCGATCCGCTCCGGCGACCTGCTCTTCGTGTCCGGACAGGTCGGCAGCCGAGAGGACGGTTCGCCCGAGCCGGTCTTCGAGGATCAGGTCCGGCTGGCCTTTGCCAATCTGAACGCGGTGCTGGCGGCGGCGGGCGCGAGCTTCGACGACGTGATCGACGTCACCACTTTCCATACCGACCCGCAGAGGCAGTTCGAGAGGATGATGGCCATTCGAGCCGAGGAGATCGGCGATCCGCCCTATCCAAACTGGACCGCGGTCGGCGTGACTTGGCTCGCCGGGTTCGACTTCGAGATCAAGGCGATCGCCCGTATTCCGGCGGCCGCGAACAGCGCGGATTCGCGGGGCTGAATGCCGCCTCAACCTGCCCGCAGCAGCCTGATCGCGACATCGCGCTCGAACAGATACAGCAGCGTCCTGACCGCTTGGCCGCGGGCGCTCTCCAGCTGCGGGTCGCGCTCGATCAGGAGACGGGCGTCGTCGCGGGCGGCCACCAGCAGGTCGCCATCGGTCTCGGGCCGGGCGATGCGCCAGTCGGGCGAGCCGGACTGCCTGGTGCCGAGCACCTCGCCTTCGCCGCGCAGGCGCAGATCCTCCTCGGCGATGCGGAAGCCGTCCTCAGTTTCGCGCATGATGGTGAGCCTGGCCTCGGCGACCGGCCCAAGCGGCCCCTTGTAGAGCAGCAGGCAGGTCGAGGCGGCGGAGCCCCGCCCGATACGCCCGCGCAGTTGATGCAGTTGGGCGAGGCCGAAGCGCTCGGCGTGCTCGATCACCATGACGCTGGCGTTCGGCACGTCGACGCCGACCTCGATCACCGTGGTCGAGACCAGGATGCGGGTCTGGCCGGCGAGGAAGGCCGCCATTGCGGCATCCTTGTCGCGGCCCGGCATCTGGCCGTGCAGCAGGCCGACCTGCGGCCCGAACTGCTCGCGAAGAGACTCGAACCGCTCCTGCGCAGCGGCGACGTCGAGCGTGTCGGATTCCTGCACCAGCGGGCAGACCCAGTAGACCTGCGCGCTGGCCTCGACCGCGCGCCCGACCGCACCGACGACCTCGTCGAGCCGCTCGGAGGAGATCGCCTTGGTCGCGATCGGCTTGCGGCCGGCGGGCTTCTCGGCGAGGACGGAAATATCCATGTCGCCGAACCAGGTCAGCGAGAGCGTGCGCGGGATCGGCGTCGCGGTCATCACCAGCACGTCGACGGCCTCGCCCTTGGCGCCGAGCATGAGGCGCTGATGCACGCCGAAACGGTGCTGCTCGTCGACGACGGCGAGCGCGAGGTCGCGGAAGACGACGCCCTCCTGGAACAGGGCGTGGGTCCCGACCGCGATGGCGATCTCGCCGCTGGCCAGCCCCTCCAGCACGCGGGCGCGGCCCGGCCCCTTCTCGCGGCCGGTCAGCAGAGCAAGCTTCAGGCCCGCCGTCTCGGCCAGGGGCGCCAGTCGCTCGGCATGCTGGCGCGCCAGGATCTCGGTCGGCGCCATCAGCACCGATTGCCGCCCGGCCTCGGCGGCGGCGGTCATCGCCATCAGCGCGACCACCGTCTTGCCCGAGCCGACATCGCCCTGGAGCAGCCGCAGCATGCGCTCGGGCTTTTCCATGTCGGCATGGATGTCGGCGAGCGCATGCATCTGGCCTCCGGTCAGCGAGAAGGGCAGGGCCGCGGCGATCGCCTCGCGAAGCGCGCCATCGCCCTGCGTCGCGCGACCGGCGCTCTTCTTCTGCTGCCGACGCACCAGCGCGAGCGCGATCTGGCTCGCCAGCAACTCGTCATAGGCGACGCGGCGTCGCGCGATCGTGTCGCCCTCGACGGCCCTGAGATCGGGCGGGTGGTGCAGCGCCCGCAGCGCCGGCAGGAAGGGCGGGAAGCCGCCCTTCTCGGCAAAGGCTTCATCCTGCCACTCGGGCAGATCGGGGCATTTCTCGGCTGCGACCGCGGCGATACGCGCCATCACGCGCGGGCCGACGCCTTCGGTCAGGCCGTAGACCGGCTCGATCGACGGCATCGTCGCGGCGAGCTTCGGATCGAGGATACGGTCGGGATGGACCATCTGGCGCATGCCGTCCCAGAGCTCGAGCTTGCCGGAGACGATGCGATAGGCCCCGATCGGCATGGTCTGGAGCAGATGGCGGACATCGGCATGGAAGAAGACGAGCGTGACGTCGCCGGTCTCGTCCTCGACCAGGATGCGGTAGGGCGCCTTTGCCTTGCCGGGCGGCGCAGGCCGATGCTCGGTGACGCGCGCGGCGAAGGTCGCGACCTCGCCGATCGGCGCCTCGGCGATCGAGGGCGACGGCCGCCGGTCGATAGCGCCCGTCGGCAGATGGAACACGAGGTCGAGCACACGCGCGCCCCGCGTCTCGTCGCCGAGGAGCTTGTCGAGCGCCCTGGCCGTCTTCGGGCCGACGCCGGAAAGCGTGGTGACCGGCGCAAACAGCGGATCGAGGATGGATGGGCGCAAGACGGCTCTCGAAGCATGTCAGGAGTGCGAGGATCGCGGCCGTTCCGCCGCTGACTTCACGGGCTCTGCCCGCTATATAGCCCGCGACGGCAGGCTCCGCGACGGGTCCGGCCTCGTTTGCATGTGGCGTTTCCCGAGGTTTGTCCCATGTCCGGCTCGACCCGCTCCAGCGCCGATCTCGACCCGCGCCGGCGAAAAATCCTGTTCCGGGCCTGGCATCGCGGCATGCGCGAGACCGATCTGATCATGGGCCGCTTCGCCGATGCCGAGATCGGAAACTTAAGCGAGGCAGAGCTCGACGAGTTCGAGCGCCTGATCGAGGTGCTCGACCGTGACCTGATCTCCTGGATCACGGGGGAGGCGCAGGTGCCGGAGAACTACGACCGCGACGTGTTCCGGCGGCTGAAGGCGTTCCACCATCACGGCAAGCCGATCCATGTGTGAGGTCGATGCCGCCCGCGACGCCTCTTTCCTTCTCCCGAATGGGAGAAGGTGGCCCGGAGGGCCGGATGAGGGCCTGCCGTTGCTGCAAGAAGGCGCAACGGCGCCGTCGCGCCCTCATGATCAGCGGCACACCCTCACCCCTGCCCCTCTCCCATTCGGGAGAGGGGTTCCCCGCGCCATGTCCTGTGCCGATTGCATAGAATGAGCATCCCGCCTCCCGCCCAGATCGCAAAACTCCAGAGCGACCGCATCCTCGACGCGCTCGCGCGCGGCGACAAGCCGATGCTCGCCAGCGTGCCGGACGGTTTCGATGCCGTCGTGCTCGCCGACCTGACGCGCGCGCGAGCAAAGAAGGCGGAGGGGCCGGCGTTGCTCGTCTTCGTCGCTCGCGACGGCCAGCGCCTGCAGATGCTGGAGAACGCGCTCGCATTCGTCGCGCCCGATCTCGAGGTGATGTCGTTCCCGGCCTGGGACTGCCAGCCCTATGACCGGGTCTCGCCGGCGCCCTCGATCGTCGCGCACCGGATGACGACGCTGTCGCGGCTCGCCCGGACCAAATCCGGCGACAAGCCGCGCCTGCTGCTGACCACGGTCAACGCCGCGCTCCAGCGCGTGCCGGCGCTCGGCAAGGTCGCGTCGGAAAGCTTCTCGGCCGCGCCCGGCAACATGGTCGATACCGAGGAGCTGGCGCGCTGGCTCGACATCAACGGTTACCTGCGCACCTCGACCGTGCGCGAGACCGGCGAGTTTGCGGTGCGCGGCGGCATCGTCGATCTCTATCCGCCGGGCATGCCCGCCCCGATCCGGCTCGACTTTTTCGGCGACACGCTGGAATCGATCCGGACCTTCGATCCGGAGACGCAGCGCACCACCGGGCAGATGCGCGGGCTCGACCTCGTGCCGATGTCCGAGGCGCAGATGACGAGCGAGAGCATCCGGCGCTTCCGCCAGAGCTACATCACGACATTCGGTACACCCGGCCGCGACGACACGCTCTACGAGGCGGTGAGCGAGGGCCGGCGGCCGGCCGGGCTCGAACACTGGTTGCCGCTGCTGGCGGAGAAGCTCGATACGCTGTTCGCCTATCTGCCCGGCGTGCCGCTGGTGCTCGATCATCAGGTCGAGGATGCCGTCGGTGAGCGCATCAGCCTGATCAAGGACTATTACGACGCCCGCAAGGCCGCGATGGACCAGCCGAGCAGCGGCGGCATCCCTTACAAGCCGCTGAAGCCGGACGCGGTCTATCTCTCGGCCGCAGACTGGCGCGGCGTGATCGACGGTGCTGGCGTCGCCTCGCTGACGCCGTTCCAGCTGCCCGACAGCGACGGCAAGCTGATCGTCGATCTCGGCGCCCGCCAGGGCCGGGGCTTCGCGGCCGAACGGGCCGACAATGCCGGCGGCGTCTTCGATGCGGCGGTGGCCCATGTCCGGGCGCTGGAGAAGGACGGCAAGCGCGTCATCCTCGCCGCCTGGTCGGAGGGTTCGCGCGAGCGCCTCAGCGCTGTGCTGGCCGATCACGGGCTGAAGACCGTGCAGACGACGGGCTCCCTGCGCGCCGCCTTCGACCTCAAGCCCGGCACGGTCGCGCTGGCCGTGTGGGGCTTCGAGACCGGCTTCGAGGCCGGCAAGCTCGCCGTCATCGGCGAGCAGGACATTCTGGGCGACAGGCTCGTCCGGCCGCGCAAGAAATCGCGTCGGCCGCAGGACTTCATCGCCGAATTGTCGTCGCTGGCGCCGGGCGACATCGTCGTCCATGTCGACCATGGCATCGGCCGCTTCATCGGCCTGAAATCGATCACGGCCGCCGGCGCGCCGCATGATTGCCTGGAGATCCACTACGCCTCGGACGCAAAGCTCTTCCTGCCGGTCGAGAACATCGAGTTGCTCTCGCGCTACGGTTCGGAAGACACCGAGGTTCAGCTCGACAGGCTCGGTGGCGGCGGCTGGCAGGCCCGCAAGGCCAAGCTGAAGCAGCGCATCCTCGAGATGGCCGGGAAGCTGATCGCGATCGCAGCGGCGCGGGCCCTCAAGGAGGCGCCGCGGCTGATCCCGCAGGCCGGGCTCTATGACGAGTTTTGCGCCCGCTTCCCCTATGAAGAGACCGAGGACCAGCAGACCACGATCGACGCCGTGCTCGACGACATGGCCGCCGGCCGGCCGATGGACCGGCTGGTCTGCGGCGATGTCGGCTTCGGCAAGACCGAGGTCGCGCTGCGCGCCGCCTTCGCCTGCGCGCTCAACGGCAAGCAGGTCGCGGTCGTGGTGCCGACGACGCTGCTGGCGCGCCAGCACTACCGCAATTTCGCCGAGCGCTTCTCGGGGCTGCCGGTCCATGTCGGCCAGGCCTCGCGCTTCGTCGGCGCGCAGGATTTGAAGGCGGTGAAGCAAGGCGCGAAGGACGGCACGATGGACATCGTCGTCGGCACGCATGCGCTGCTCGGCAAGGGCGTGGAGTTCAAGGATCTGGGCCTCGTCATCGTCGACGAGGAGCAGCATTTCGGCGTCGCCCATAAGGAGCGGCTGAAGGAGTTCCGCGCCGAGGTCCATATGCTGACGCTGTCGGCGACGCCGATCCCGCGCACACTCCAGCTCGCCATGACCGGCGTCCGCGAGCTTTCGATCATCGCGACCCCGCCGGTCGACAGGCTGGCGGTGCGCACCTTCGTCACGCCCTTCGACCCGCTGATCGTGCGCGAGGCGCTGCTGCGTGAACGCTATCGCGGCGGGCGCTCCTTCTATGTCGTGCCGCGCATCGAGGACATCTCAGACGTCAAGGACTTCCTCGACAAGCAGGTGCCCGAGGCCAAGGTCGGAATCGCGCATGGCCAGATGGCGGCGGGTCAGCTCGAGGACGTGATGACGGCCTTCTACGAGGGCCAGTACGACGTGCTGCTCTCGACCACGATCGTCGAATCCGGCCTCGACATCCCCAGCGCCAACACGCTGATCGTCCATCGCGCCGACATGTTCGGGCTGGCCCAGCTCTACCAGTTGAGGGGCCGCGTCGGCCGCTCCAAGGTGCGCGCCTACGCGCTCTTCACCATGCCGGCCAACCGCAAGCTGACGGAGCAGGCCGAGCGCCGCCTCAAGGTGCTGCAATCGCTCGACACGCTCGGCGCCGGCTTCCAGCTCGCCAGCCACGATCTCGACATCAGGGGCGCCGGCAATCTCTTGGGCGACGAGCAGTCCGGCCACATCAAGGAAGTCGGCTACGAACTCTACCAGCAGATGCTGGAGGAGGCGGTCGCCGCGCTGAAATCCGGGATCGATTTCGAGAGCACGACGCAATGGTCGCCGGCGATCCAGATCGGCGCGCCGGTAATGATCCCGGAGCACTACGTCACCGATCTGACGCTGAGGCTGACGCTCTACAAGCGGCTCTCGACCATGGACGACGACGGCGACATCCAGTCCTTCGGGGCCGAGCTCGTCGACCGCTTCGGGCCGCTGCCGGAGGAGGTCCAGCAGCTTCTGGAGATCGTCGCGATCAAGGCGCTCTGCAAGCGCGCCAATGTCGAGAAGGTCGAGGCCGGGCCGAAGGGCATCATCGTCTCCTTCCGCGACAACGAATTCGCCAATCCGGAGGGGCTTGTGTCCTATGTCGCCAAGATCGGCACGCTGGCGAAGGTCAGGCCGGACATGCGCGTCGTCTTCATCGACGATTTCGAGACGGCGGAGCAGCGGCTGAAGGGTACGCGGCGGTTGCTGACCGACCTGACGCGGATCGCGGAGCGCAAGAAGGCGGCATGAATCACGGTTGGCGACTCAGCGCCGGCTGACCGCGATCTCCGCCGCCGAGTGGACGTCGACATCGACGATTGCGACGTCCGGCCGGTCGATCGCCGGGACGTTGCGGGCTCCGGCGGGGCGGTGGACGAAGACGAGGCTCGCGATCGCAGGGTCGGCGACGAGGCGCGAGCGCGCCAGCGCCGGCTCCATCGCGCCCGGCAGGACAAGATGGACGGCGCGGCCGCCGGCGACGCAGGCCTGCAGGTCGCCGAGGCTGAACAGGCCGAGCGGCAGGAGCTCGACGCCGGTCAGCATCGCCATGCCCGGACCGGAGGCGAGCGCCGCCAGATCGCCGCCGACGAGCGTCGTGACGATCCGCGACGAGGACAGCGGCTTGAGCAGCCGCGAGATCTCCAGCGCCCGGCCGAGGATCTCGCGCTCGGACACGGGTTTTGGCCCGGCCAGCGTCGCGGGATCGACAACGAGCGCCGCAACACGGGGCCCGGTCTCGGTGAGCGGGTGCAGCCCGGCGCTCGCCATCAGCGTGTCGAGCGGGGCGACGCCGTCCGGCACGTCCTGGCCGAAACCGCCGACGAAGCGCATGCCGAAGGCCCTGACGGCGAGGTTGCGCAGGGTGACGAGCGGGCGCAGCGGCCCGACGCGCGAGACGCCGAGCGCCATCACGGCGCCCGAGGCCTCGACCAGCCCGAGCAGCTCGGCCTCGGTCGCGTGGAGCGGCAGCAGCAGCGGCGACAGGCCGGCGCGCAGGCAGCCCAGCAGCGAGATCACCGCTTCCGGCCCGAGCGGGGCGAGGATCGCGACGGTCGCGCCGGTCTGACCGCGGTTGATCGTCAGCAGCCTGGCGAGCTGGTCGACCCGCTCCTCGAGCTGGGCGAAGCCGAGCGAGGTCGGGATCGTGTCGCTCCAGTCGCGCCGGCCCGGCGGGTCGCGCAGCGCCGCCTCATAGCCACGCCCCTTGGCCAGCGCCTTGAGCAGCGTGTCGAGGTCGAGCCCATCGAGCAGGGCGGCTGCGGCATCGTCCGGTTCAGCCCGCATGCGAGGCTCTCAATTGGCTGGTGCGGGCATGCGCGCCAGCACCTCGTTGGCGAAGAAGAAGCCCGGCCTGTACGCGGGCAGCACGATCTCGCGCGAGCGGGCGAGCCAGGTATCGGGCAGATAATAGAGCGGCACGACGTAGAAGCCGGAGATCAGGAGCCGGTCGAGCGTGCGCACGGCGGCGACGAAATCCTCGCGGCCGCGGGCCGCCAGCAGCGCCTCAAGCGTGGCGTCGATCGCCGGCGACTTCACGCCGGCATAGTTCAGCGCGCCCTTGCGCTCGGCATTGGCCGAGCCCCAGCGGCCGACCTGCTCGTTGCCGGGCGAGGCCGAGACCGGCCAGGTCCACTGGATCATGTCGAAATCGAAGGCCGAGAGCCGGCGCCAGTACTGCACGTCGTCGATCAGCCGGACCGCGACCTGGACACCGAGCCGGCCGAGCGACTGGGCGTAGTTGAGCGCCAGCCGCTCCTGCGGGCGACTCGTCACGGTGATCTCGAAGGCGAGCGCCTCGCCGCTCTTTTGCCGGCGCAGGATGCCGTCGTCGAGACGGAAGCCGGCCTGCGACAGGAGGTCGAGCGCGCGGCGGGCCTGCTCGCGGTCGCGGCCCGAGCCGTCGGTCGCGGAAGGCTGCCAGCGCCCGGCCAGGACGTCCTCGCGCACGGCACCGGGGAAGCGCGCGAGCAGCGCAGCCTCGCGCGGATCGGCCGGAACGGCGAGCGCGGACAGCTCCGAGTCCGAGAAGAAGGAGCCGGCGCGGCGATAGACGCCGTGGAACAGGTTGCGGTTGGCCCATTCGAAATCGAACATCATGCCGAGCGCCTCGCGCACGCGGATGTCGGAAAACAGCGGCCGGCGCGTGTTGAAGACGAGGCCGGTCATGCCCTTGGGCGCCTTGAAATGCAGCGTGTCGCGCAGGATGCGGCCCTCGCGCACGGCGGGGACGTCGTAGCCGGTCGTCCAGCGTGTCGGGTCGCCTTCGACCCGGACATCGTAGAGGCCAGCCTTGAAAGCCTCGAACAGGGCGTTGGAATCGCGATAGAAATCGTAGCGGATCTCGTCGGCGTTGAAGAGCCCGCGCGAGAGCGGGTGGTCCTCGCCCCAGAAATCCTTGCGGCGCTTCAGGGTGATGCTCTCGCCCGGCCTGACGTCGCCGACGAGATAGGGTCCGGAGCCGAGCGCCGGCTTGAAGCTGGTCTCGCCGAAGCGCTCGGCATCGGTCGCGTGGCGGGCGAAGATCGGCATCGCGCCGATGACCAGCGGCAATTCGCGGTTGCTGCCGTCGCCGAGCTCGAATTCGATGCGCCGGGGCGAGGGCGCCGTCACCTTGGTCACGCGGCCGAGGCTGGAACGATGGAACGGCTTGCCCTTGGTCTTGAGCATCTCGTAGGTGAAGATCACGTCGTCGGCGGTGACCGGCCTGCCGTCGGAGAAGGTGGCGCGTTCGTCGATCTCGAAGGCGAGTTTCGTGCGCTCGTCGTCGAGTTCGACCTTCGCGGCGAGCAGGCCGTAGGCGGTGAAGGGTTCGTCGGCCGAACGCATCAGCAGGCTCTGCTGGACATATTTCGGCACCGCGTCCGGCGCGACGCCGAGCACGACCAGCGGATTCAGGCTGTCGAAGGTGCCCTGCAGGGCCAGGATGATGCGCCCGCCCCTGGGTGCGGCCGGGTCGGCATAGGGCAGATGGGCGAAGCCGCGCGGCAAAGCGGGCTCGCCATGCATGGCGATGGCATGGTCGGGGCGCGCCGGTTCGGCCCTGGCGCCCGCCGTCCAGGTGCAGGCGAGCACGCCGAGCGCCAGCAGCGCCGCCGTGGCCGAACCCGTCCATTCTGTGGCGAAGCGCGACAAATCGACCGCCCGGATTGTTTCTTGCCAGATTGATTCTTGCCGGAGACGATACCATGAGGAGGCATCCGTCGCGCAGCTATTCGGGCTGGAAACCTGACGCGTAACTCGTTAAAGGGCGTGGCAAGGTGTCATGCTCCCGCCTCAATCTCCCCTGAAACGCACGGCTCGCGATGGCCGTCGCGACGATGCGATGGGGCCGTCGGCATGGCGCCTCGGCTCGCGCGGCCGGTGTTCCGCATTCGCAGATCAAGGAAAGACCTGGATGTCCGCTTCGAACAGCTTGTCCTCGCGCGCCCTCGGCGTTGCCCTTTGCGCCGCGCTCGGCCTCGCTCCCGTCGCGGCCTTCGCCCAGCAGGCGCAGCAGCCGGCCCGTCCGGCCGCGCCGCGCCCGGCCCAGCCCGCTCCGGCGCAGCCGGCCCAGCCCGCTCCGGCCGCCCAGCCCGGCGGCGCCGGCCCGACCGTCGTGCAGGTCAAGCCCGAGCCGTCGCAGACGACCTGGACCAAGGTCTGCGGCAAGGACCAGACCGCCAACAAGGAAATCTGCTACACGACACGCGATTTCGTCTCCGACCAGGGCCAGCCGGTGCTCGCGGTGGCGGTCTATGACGTCAAGGGCGACCCCAACAAGATCGTGCGCTTCCTGATGCCGCTCGGCCTGCTGCTGCAGCCCGGCATCCGCTTCGGCGTCGACACCGCCCAGCCGACGCCCGGCCGCTATGCGATCTGCTTCCCGAACGGCTGCTTCGCCGAGGCGACGGTGAAGGACGATTTCATCGCGCAGATGAAGAAGGGCACCAATCTCAGCGTCAGCGTCCAGAACCAGGGTGCGCGCGAGGTCTCGTTCTCGATCCCGCTCTCCGATTTCGGCAAGGGCTTCGACGGCGCGGCGATCGATCCGGCGGTGCTGGAGCAGCAGCAGAAGGCGCTGCAGGACGAGCTGACCAAGCGCCAGGAAGAGCTGCGCCAGCGGCTCGGCGGCGGCGCGCCGGGTGCACCGGGCGCTCCCGCGGTTCCGGGCGTGGCGCCTGCGCCGGGTGCCGTTCCGGCGACCCCGCCCAAGCCCTGAGCCGCCCAAGCCCTGACAGGCCGACCCATAAAAGCATAAGGCCGGCTCCGCGAGGGGCCGGCCTTTTTCGTCGATCCATCCGGTCGATCGCAGAAGACGTCAGTTCAGCCCTGAGCGGTCGATGGTGTAGCGGCCCTTGCGGTCGCGGCGGAAGAAGGCTTTCGCCTGCGGGTGGCGCACCGGCACGCCCGATTCGTCGACGACCAGGTTCTGCTCGGAGACATAGGCGACGTATTCGGTCTCCTCGTTCTCGGCGAAGAGATGGTAGAAGGGCTGGTCCTTCGAGGGGCGCAGATGCTCCGGAATCGCGAGCCACCATTCGTCGGTGTTGGCGAAGACCGGATCGACATCGAAGATCACGCCGCGAAACGGATAGACCCGGTGCTTCACCACCTGGCCGATCCGGAATTTGGCCGAACGTTCCTGCATGCTGCCTGCCTGGGTGCCAAGCCGCTGTCTCGGCGCGGCCTGTCGTTCTTTCGCATCTGCGGAAGGATTGCGTCGCAAATACGTCAAGATCAACCGGCCCGGGCCGCTTTTCCCTTCACATTCCGTAGCGTTGTGCCAGATCGGGATCGCGGCTCGCGACCTGCCGCGCCAGATCGACGATGACCTTGGCCTGTTTCCAGGTGGCGTCGTCCTGCATCTTGCCGTCGATCATCACGGCGCCCGAGCCGTCCGGCATCGCCTCCAGAATGCGCTTCGCGAAGCCGACCTCGGCCGGGTCGGGACTGAAGACGCGCTTGGCGATGTCGATCTGCGAGGGGTGCAGGGTCCAGGCGCCGGCGCAGCCGAGCAGGAAGGCGTTGCGGAACTGCGCCTCGCAAGCGGCGGCGTCCGAGAAGTCGCCGAACGGGCCGTAGAACGGCTTGATCCCGGCCGCCGCGCAGGCATCGACCATCTTCGCCAGCGTGTAGTGCCACAGATCCTGCTGCGCGACCGCGCGCGTGCCGCCATCGGGGGAGGGGTCGGCGACGACCTTGTATTCGGGGTGGCCGCCGCCGACCCGCGTCGTCTTCATCGCGCGCGAGGCGGCGAGGTCGGCTGGTCCCAGGCTCATCCCGTGCATGCGCGGCGAGGCGGTCGCGATCGCCTCGACGTTCTTGACGCCCTCGGCCGTCTCCAGGATGGCGTGGATCAGGATCGGCTTCGGCAGCGCATGCCTCGCCTCGAACTGCGCCAGCAGCTGGTCGACATAGTGGATGTCCCAGGGGCCCTCGACCTTGGGCACCATCACGACGTCGAGCTTGCCGCCGATCTCGGCCATGATCGCCGTGATGTCGTCGAGGAACCAGGGCGAATTCAGCGCATTGACCCGCGTCCACAGGCCGGTCCTGCCATAGTCGACCGCCTTGGCCATGGCGATGAAGCCGTCGCGTGCTGCCTGCTTGGCCTCGACCGGGATCGCGTCCTCGAGATTGCCGAGCACGATGTCGACCTGGCCGGCGAGTTCGCCGACCTTGGCGCGGACCTTTTCCAGGTGCGGCGGCACGAAATGGATCATGCGCTCGAGTGTCAGCGGCAGCTCGCGAAAGGGCTCCGGCGCGCCGATCGCGAGCGGGCGGAAGAACTGGCGCGGCGTCTTGACGGTCATGCGGAGCTCCATGCTGCAGCGCGGCAACTGTGGCGGAGCGGCGCGTCGGCGTCCATCGGGCTTTCGGCGCAAAGTGCGAAAGAGGGAATTATGCCTAGGAAAATAAGCATTGCCACGGCATTATGCTAAAATTCCTAGGACAGCCGTCCGTTTCGTGAGTTGCGCGCAGGCCCATCTGCCGCAAACCGCGCTTTGCGCCTCGTGGCGGAGACGCTAAAGGGCTGGCGCAGCTTCGGATTTTCATCGCGCGGGACGTCCGCGTCCGCTCAGGTGTCCCGCTCCGCATGGCCGATCTCGCCGCGATCCTCAATCTCGTCGCGCCCTTCTTCGGGCTGATCCTGCTCGGCTTCGGCATCGGCCGCTACAAGCGGCTGCCCGAGAGCGGGCTCGCCTGGCTGCAGTTCTTCCTGATCTATGTGACGCTGCCGGCGTTGTTCTATCGCCTCATCGCCGACAAGCCGGTGACCGAACTGGCGAACTGGCGCTTCATCGCCGGCACGGTGTTCTCGACCTTCTGCGCCTTCGCTTTGTCCTTTGCGGTCGGACTCAGGGCGAGCGGGCGCGACATGCCGCAGGCGGTGATGCAGGGCGTCGCCGGGTCCTATTCCAACATCGGCTATATGGGCCCGCCGCTGCTGCTGGCCGCGCTCGGGCCGGCAGCGAGCGCGCCGCTGATCCTGATCTTCGTCTTCGACAGCGTGCTGCTGTTCTCGCTGGTGCCGTTCCTGATGGCGCTCGCAGGTGTCGAGAAGAAAAGCCTGCCGCAGACCGCGCGCGAGGTCGCCTGGCAGGTCGCGACGCATCCGTTCAACGTCGCGACGCTGCTCGGCGTGCTGGCGGCGGCGACGCGCCTGGAACTGCCTTCGGCGCTCGACAAGATGATCCTGTGGCTGTCGCAGGCGGCGGCGCCCTGCGCGCTGTTCCTGCTCGGCGTCACCGTGGCGCTCAGGCCGCTCAGGCGGCTGCCGGCCGAGGTGCCGGTGCTGGTCGCGATCAAGCTGATCCTGCATCCGCTCCTGGTCTGGGTGGTGCTGTCGGCGCTGGGCGGCTTCGCCGACATCTGGATCTTCACCGCGGTGATCATGGCGGCGCTGCCGCCGGCGCTGAACATCTTCGTGGTCTCGACGCAGTACCGCGTCGGCATCGAGCGCGCCTCGGCCTGCATCCTGATCGGCACCATCGTCTCGATGGCGACGCTGACGGGCTTCCTGTGGCTGGTGAAGACGGGCAGGATGACGGCCGACCTGTTCCACTGACAGCGCGCCACGGCGCCGCTTCCCGCCGCGAGACGCCGATGCTGCCGCTCGACGACCTGCTCGTCCTCGATTTCTCGACTTTGCTGCCCGGCCCACTGGCGAGCCTGTTCCTGGCCGAGGCGGGCGCGCGGGTGATCAAGCTGGAACGGCCCGGCGGCGAGGACATGCGCGGCTTCCCGCCCGCCTTCGGCGAGACCTCGGCGCCCTTCGCCGTGCTGAACCGCGGCAAGGAAAGCGTCGAGATCGACCTCAAGGCCGCGGACGCGCTGGCGTGCCTGGCGCCGCTGATCCAGCGCGCGGATGTGCTGATCGAGCAGTTCCGGCCAGGCGTGATGGCGCGGCTCGGCTTCGGTTACGAGGCGCTCGCGGCATTGAACCCGCGGCTGATCTACTGCTCGATCAGCGGCTACGGCCAGACCGGCCCGCGCGCCCAGGAGGCCGGGCACGACATCAACTATCAGGCGCTCGGCGGGCTGCTCGGGCAGTCGCTGGAGCGCGGCGCGAGCCCGCCGCTGCCGCCGGCGCTGGTCGCCGATATCGGCGGCGGCACCATGCCGGCCGTGCTCAACATCCTGCTGGCGCTGCGCCTGCGCGAGCGGACGGGGCAGGGCTGCCATCTCGACATCGCCATGACCGATGCGATGCCGGCCTTCGCCTGGTACGGGCTGGCTCAAGGGCAGGCTTCCGGACGCCATCCGGAAGGCGGCGAGGGGCTCCTGACCGGCGCGAGCCCACGCTATGGCCTCTATGCGACCGCCGACGGCTGGTTCCTCGCCGTCGGCGCGCTCGAGCCGAAATTCTGGGACGCCTTCTGCGAGGGCATCGGGCTGGACGCGGCCCTGCGCGACGATCGCCGTGATCCGGGCGCGACCAAGGCAGCCGTCGGGGCGATCATCACCGGCCAGACCGCCGCGCACTGGCGCGGGCTGCTCGAACCGCTCGATTGCTGCTGCACGGTGGTGCGCACGCTGGAGGAGGCGGTGGCCGATCCGCACATGGCCGCGCGCGGGCTGTTAGCGGCACAGGCCGAGGAGCCGGGCGGCCGGCGGATCGGCTCGACGCCGCTGCCGCTCGCGCCGGTGTTCCGCGAGCAGGGCGCGAGACTGCGCAAGGTCAGGGCGAGCGGTGCCGATACCGACGACGTCCTGAGACGCGAGTGACGCGTCAGCGCGCGAGGCCGCCGGCGAGGCCTTGGCGCATCACGATGCGCCGAAGCGGGCCGATCGCCGACAAGGCGAGCAGGCCGGCGCCGCGCAGCAGGTCGGCCGGCAAGAGATCCGTCAGCAGGGTCCGGTTCAGCGCATCGACCGCGCCGGTGCGCAGGCGGACATCGCTGCGTCGCGCGGCGTCGTAAGCCTGAAGCACGGTATCGCCGCCGGGATCGCCGGCGCCGCGCAGCGCCTCGCGCAGGCCGGTGACGTCGCGCAGGCCGAGATTGAGCCCCTGCGCGCCGATCGGCGGGAAGACATGGGCGGCCTCGCCGATCAGCGCCATGCGTCGGTCGGCGAAGCGCTCGACCGAGAGCCCGCCCATCGGGACGCGGCCGCGCCCGCCCTCGACCGTCATGGCGCCGAGCAGGGAATGGACCTGCCGCTCGACGCGCCGGGCGAAGGCGCCATCGTCCAGGCCTGCGACGGCGTCGGCCTCCGCCGGATCGAGCAGCCAGACCAGCGAGGAGCGTCGGCCGGGCAGGGGCACCAGCGTGCAGGGGCCCTTGCGGGTATGGAACTCGGTCGAGGTCTCGCGATGGTCGCGGGTATGGCCGAGGATCGCGGTCAGGGCGGTCTGGGGATAGGTCCAGTCGCGCGCCGCGATGCCGGCCGCCGCCCGTATCCGCGAGTTGCGGCCATCGGCGCCGACGACGAGTCTTGCGCGCAAGGGCGCGAAACCCTCGCCCGACAGCGTGATGCCGGCCTCGTCCTCGGCGATGCCTGCGACCATACCCGAGATCAGCATGATGCCGGGCTGCGCCTGCGCCGCGGCTGCCAGCCGGGCGACCAGTCCGGCGTTTTCGATGTTCCAGCCGAAGGCATCGAGCCCGACCTCCGAGGCGCGGAACTCGACCGGCGGCTGGCGGAACAGGCTGCCGGTGTCGTCGACCAGGCGCATGACGGCGAGCGGCGCGGCCTCGTCGGCGAGCGCCTCGGTGACGCCGAATTCGCCGAGCAGCCGCCAGGAGCCATCGAGCAATGCGACCGTGCGCCCGTCGCGGGGAGCCGCGGCATGGCCGAGCACCGCGACCTGCCGGCCGTCTGCGGCCAGCGCCAGCGCGGCGGCGAGTCCGACCGCGCCGGCGCCGACGATGGCGATGTCGACCGTCTCGATCCTCGTGGTCATGCCGATGAGCTAGCTCAGGGCGCCGCGCTTGGCCAGAGGCCGGAGCGTCGCGGCCGGTGTCGGCCTCACGCCAACGTCATCCGGCGCAGGGTGCGGCCGCTCGCCGCGGCATTGCGCGAGGCGCGGCCCAGTCCCTATGGTCCTGCCTCCAAGCGATGGAGTCGATGTCATGGTCAAGGCGATGCGCGTTCACAAGGTCGGTGGTCCGGAGGCGCTGCAATGGGAGGACATCACCCTGCCGGCACCCGGACCCGGCGAGGTTCTGGTGCGCAACCGGGCGATCGGGCTGAACTTCATCGACACTTACTTTCGCACCGGTCTCTACGCCGCGCCGCAGATGCCGTTCGTGCCCGGCAACGAGGGGGCCGGCGAGGTGATCTCGGTCGGCGCCAACGTCACCGAGTTCAAGCCGGGCGACCGCGTCGCCTATGTCGCGACGCTGGGATCCTATGCCGAAGAGCGCATCGTCGCGGCCCATTCGCTGGTGGCACTGCCGGATGCGGTTTCGTTCGAGGCCGCCGCCAGCATGATGCTCAAGGGCCTGACCGCCGAATATCTGCTGCACCGGACCTACAAGGTGAAGGCCGGCGACACGATCCTCGTCCATGCCGCGGCCGGCGGGACCGGGCTGATCCTGTGCCAGTGGGGCAAGGCGCTCGGCGCGACCGTGATCGGGACCGTCGGCTCCAAGGAAAAAGCCGAGCTCGCCAAAGCCAATGGCGCCGACCACACCATCCTCTACCGCGAGGAGGATTTTCCGACGCGGGTGAAGGAGATCACCGGCGGCAAGCTCTGCGACGTGGTCTATGACGGCGTCGGCAAGGACACCTTTCTGCCCTCGCTCGACACGCTGCGCCCCTTCGGCGTGCTGGCGAGCTTCGGCAATGCGTCCGGCGCCGTCGAGCCGTTCAATCTCGGCCTGCTCGGGCCGAAGGGCTCGCTCTACGTGACCCGGCCGACGCTGTTCACCCATATCGCCAAGCGCGAGTCGATGGTCGAGATGGCGGCGAACCTGTTCGGCGCGGTGTCGTCGGGCAAGCTGACCGTGCCGATCAACGCGACCTTCGCGCTGAAGGACGCCGCCGACGCCCACCGCGCACTCGAAAGCCGCGGCACGACGGGCTCGACCGTGCTGCTGCCCTGAGGCACGCGTGATGAAGGCGGTCGCGCTGACGATGGCGACGGTCCTGGCGGTCGGCGTGGCCGGCCCGACCGTCGCGCCGCCGGCCTGGCATCACTGGCAGCTGCATCGCGCGGCGGACGACCCCGTCGCCTTGACGCGCCTGCGGCTCGCCGAAACCCTGACGCAGGCCCGCCTCACCGCGGAGCTCGACCAGGCGCTGGCGGCGCGCGACGACGAACTGGCCGAGAGCTTGATCGCGCTCGCGGGCGAACACGGGCTCGCGGTCTCGCCGGAGCAGCGCCGCAGGCTCGCCGGGCTCGCCGAAAGCGCGCTCGTCCGGGGCGTCGCCGATTTCGGCCAGGGACTGTTCGCCGGTGAGCGTGAGAGCGGAGCGGCGCTGGCGGGCGCGCTCGTCGGCGACGTGACGGGTCTCAGCGACATGCGCGATCTCGCCGTCGAAGGGCACAAATGGCTCGGCGGCGAGGCGGCCGATTCGACCGTGCTGGCGCTGGCCTCGGCGGGCCTGGCGCTCAGCGTCGCGACCTGGGTCAGCTTCGGCGGCACGCTGCCGGCGCGGAGCGGGCTGAGCGTGGTCAAGTCGGCGAGCAAGGCAAAACTGCTCTCGCCGGCCCTGACCGCCAGCCTCGGCCGCATGGCGGCGCAATCGCTCGACCGGCCGGCGCTCAATGCCAGCGTCGCCGCCGCGGCACGTCTTGATCTGACCGCCGCCCGCGCGGCGGCGGGCAACGTCGTCCGACCGGCCGCGCTGACGCGGCTCGCCGCACTCGGTCAGGACACCGGCACACTCTATGCCCGCGCCGGACAGCGTGGCCTGCGGCAGACACTGGCAGTCGCGGAGAATGCCGGCGACATCGGCCGCGCGGCACGGCTCGCTGCCGTGAAGCAGACGACCTTCCGCGCCACGCTCAAGCTGCTCGGCCGCAGCGCGCTGGTGCTCGGGTCTCTCGGCATGGCGGCGGTCGGCTGGATCTTCGCCTTCATCGGCTACGCGATCGCGCTGGCGATGCTGGCGCAGCGCATCGGCTGGTGGCTCGGGCGCCGGCTGATTCCGGGGCCTGCGCATCCAGCCTGAGCGCCCTTCACTTTTCCCGCAGTCCGTTTGAACCCGATCCCGCCCGCCCGCGACCAACGGGGGTCAGCAAATGCTGATCCTCTCAGTCGGGAGACGGGATCATGAACCGGACCATTCGTTTCGTAGGCCTCGTCCTGGCCTCGCTCACCATTTCGACGGTCGCCATGGCCCAGCAGGGCAGTGGCAATGGCGGCGGAGGCCGCGGCGGCGACGGCGGCGGCAATGGCGGCAGCGGCTCGGGCGGCGGCGATCCGTCGATCCTGCAGGTGCTGCGCGAGGCCGAGACAGCCAAGCCGCGTCTCACCCGTGCGGTCCAGAATCGCGCCAGCCCCAACTGCATCACCCATGCCTGCGCCGAAGAGCCGCCTCCGCCGCCGCGGCGGCCGCGCCATCCGCCGGTCGAGCGGCACGAGATGGCCCAGGCCGACGCCGCCTGTGCCGGCGGCGAGGTCTTCGCGGTGCGCAGCCGCGGCGGGATGATCGTGCGCTATTTCTGCGAGATGCCCTGACTCGTTGCTGCACGCACTCGGGAGCCTCTGTCCTCATGCTGAGGAGCCGCGAAGCGGCGTCTCGAAGGATGGTCCAGATGTCGCCAGAGCCTTCTGAACCATCCTTCGAGACGCCATTCCTCGCGGAATGGCTCCTCAGGATGAGGGCTTGGAAACGGGATCCGAGGCGCTCAGACGGCGACGCCGTGCAGGTCGTAGGCGTCGGCGCGCTCGATCTTCACCGTGACGATATCGCCGGCCCGCAGCGGCCGGCGGCTCGCGACATGGACCGAACCGTCGATCTCGGGCGCATCCCATTTCGAGCGACCCTTCGCGACCGTCGGGCCGGCCTCGTCGATGATGACCTGGATGCGCTTGCCGACCCGGGCCTTGACGATGCGCGTGCTGATCAGGCCTTGAGCTTTCATGAAGCGATGCCAGCGCGCCTCCTTCTCGTCCTCCGCGACGAGCGGGAGACCGAGATCATTGGCCGGCGCGCCCTTGACCGGCTCGTATTTGAAGCAGCCGACGCGCTCGAGCTTCGCCTCCTTCAGCCAGTCGAGCAGGAACCGCACGTCGTCCTCGGTCTCGCCGGGGAAGCCGACGATGAAGGTCGAGCGGATCGCGAGATCGGGGCAGATCGAGCGCCATTTCGCGATGCGCTCCAGCGTCCGGTCCTGATGAGCCGGGCGCTTCATCGCCTTGAGAACATTGGGAGACGCGTGCTGGAAGGGGATGTCGAGATAGGGCAGCACCAGCCCCTCCTGCATCAGCGGGATGACCTCGTCGACATGGGGGTAGGGATAGACGTAGTGCAGCCGGACCCAGACGCCCATCCGGCCGAGCTCGCGGGCGAGCTCGAAGAAGCGGGTGCGGATTTCGCGATCCTGCCAGATCGAGGGCTGGTAGCGGATGTCGAGCCCATAGGCGCTGGTGTCCTGCGAGATCACCAGCAGTTCCTTGACGCCGGCCCTGACCAGCTTCTCGGCCTCGCGCAGCACCTCGCCGATCGGCCGAGAGACCAGATCGCCGCGCAGCTTTGGGATGATGCAGAAGGAGCAGCGGTTGTTGCAGCCCTCGGAAATCTTCAGATAGGCGTAGTGGCGCGGCGTCAGCTTGATGCCCTGGTCCGGCACGAGGTCGACGAAGGGATCGTGCCGGGGCGGCACCGCCTGGTGCACCGCGCCGACGACGCTCTCATAGGCCTGCGGCCCGGTGATCGCCAGCACGTTCGGGAAGACGTCGCGGATCTGCTCGGGCTCGGCGCCCATGCAACCGGTGACGATGACCTTGCCGTTCTCCGACATAGCAGCGCCGATCGCCTCCAGCGATTCCGCCTTGGCCGAGTCGAGGAAGCCGCAGGTGTTGACGATCACGAGATCGGCGCCCGCATGGCTCTTGCTGAGCTCGTAACCCTCCGAGCGCAGCGAGGTGATGATCCGCTCGGAATCGACCAGCGCCTTCGGGCAGCCGAGCGAGACGAACGAGATGCGGGGCGCGGTCGCGGCCATTGCGGTTCCAGTTTGCGAGAAGGCGAAGGGGTTAGCCCTTGCGAGGCCGGTCGGCAAGCCGTTCCGGGGTCCGACGCGCCATGCCGACGAACGGAGAGAAGAAAAATGAACCGCGGATGAACCCGGGCGCCTGTCGCTGCGACCAAGGACTGTCCGCCCCGAACGGGTGCCCTCTCACAGCAACAGACAGGAGATGACGATGTCGATCCGCAAGCTCAAGAGCCTGGCCGTCTTTTCGATCCTGACCATCGGTCTCGCGTCCGCCGCCCAGGCCGAAGGCGGCGGTGGAGGCGGTGGCGGCAATGACCGCCTCAGCGAACTCACCGCCCAGAGCACCCATTTGAACCGCAGCCGCGACGGCGCCCGCAGCACGGCGCGCGGCAACAGCACGCAGTCGATGGCGGCGGAGCAGGGCTACCGCGACGTGACCGTCACCCGCGGCGGCCGTAGCACCTCCCATCGCGCCGGCGGCCCGGCCGAGCGCACGGCCTCGGCCGAATGGAAGGACGAGAAGGGCAATGTCGTCCGCTGGAATCCGCCGAAGCGTGTCAGGCAGGGCGATTTCGCCGAGTCCCGCGAGCGCGGCACCACGATCCGCTCCGACGAGAACCCCTTCGGTGGCCGCGAAGTCACCACGACCCGCGGTGGTCGCAGCCAGACGCAGCCGTCGATCTACGACAACAAGAGCTGGATCCGGTGATCGCGAACGGCGCCGCGCCGGCGCCGATCGCCCCAGGCCTTCCTCGCGATCGCAGCGGTCAGCCCGCTCCGGTCGCGACCGGCCGTTCGGGGTCCTGCGTCCAGTCGGTCATCGAGCCGTCATAGAGTGCGACCTCGTCGCGGCCGAGCACCTCCGACATCACGAACCAGTTCAGGGCGGCGGTGTGGCCGGTGTTGCAGTAGGATATCGCCGGGCCTCTCGGCACATGGCCGAACAGCGCCGCCAAATCCCCCATGGCCTTGAGCCGTCCCGCCGCGGGATCGAAGGCCTCGGCATAGTCGCGCGAGACGGCGCCTGGAATGTGCCCGGCCCGCGTCGCTTCCGCCGCCTTCTCGTTGCCCTCGAAATAGCTTTGCGAGCGCGCGTCGACCAGGGTCGCGAGCTTGCTGCGCGCGGCGACGAAGGTCGCGTCCGTCACACTGCGCAGCCGCTGCTGCATCACGACCGGATAGGGGCCGGTGGCCTTGGGCGCGGACGGGCCGGTCTCGACCGGGCGGGCCGGATCGGCGGTCCAGCCCTTGAAGCCGCCGTCGAGGATCGCCTGCTGGCCATGGCCGATCAGCTTCAGCGTCCAGTAGACCCGCGCCGCGGCGGCCATGTCGGTCGCGTTGGTGCCGGCCGGCACGATCACCACGTCGTCATGTGGCTTGATTCCGAGCCGGCCGACCAGCGCGGCAAGATGATCGAGCGGCGGCAGCATGCCCGGCGCATTGCCGACCTTGGCGCGCCAGCCGTCGCCGGCATAGTCGCTATAGACCGAGCCCGGAATGTGGCCGGCCTCATAGGCCGCCTGGCCGCCATCGGCCGTCGTCCGGATATCGAGGATCACCAGCGATTTATCGCCCAGCCGCGCCTCGACGGTCTCCGGCGAGATCAGGCCTGCGAATTCTGTGTCGCTCATTCCGCAGCCTCCTTGTGGGCCTCGTCGACGACGTCGAGCGAATAGGTGATCGCTGCCGTCGCGCCGAGCATGATCGAAGCGGAACAGTATTTTTCCTTCGACAATGTGACGGCGCGTTCGGCCTTGGCCGTCGAGAGCCCGGGTCCGCTCACCCGGTAGGCGAGATGAATTTTCGTGAAAACCTTCGGATCGGTCGCGGCGCGCTCGGCCTCGACCTCGACCTCGCAGCCCGTGACCGGCTCGCGGCCCTTCTTCAGGATCTGTACGACGTCGAAGCCGGTGCAGCCGGCGAGGCCGACCAGCAGCATCTCCATCGGCCGGATACCGAGATCGCGCCCGCCATACTCCAGCGCGCCGTCCATGATGACGGCGTGGCCGCTGCCGGATTCGCCCATGAAGGCCATGCCTTCGACCCATTTCGCCCGTGCTTTCATGCAAGGCTCCTTTTGCCTGTCGCCTGTCGGGAGATAGGGTGTGGTTGTGGCCGCAGGAAGGGCAGAGCACGCATCGAGCGCAGCTGCGCCGCGTCGGTCGCCTCAGGCGCTGCGCTGCCGCTCGGACGGCAAGGCCGAAGCCAGTGCCGAACCGAGCGCATGCCCGACCATCACCAGCACCGGCCCCTTCGCCGGCAATTCGCCGAGCCGCTCCGGCAGGTCGGCGATCGTGGCTGCGACCCTGGCCTCGTCGTCGCGGGTCGCGGCGAGCACGGCGATGGCCGGCGTCGCGGGATCGAGCCCGGCGGCCAGCGCCTGCTCGCGGAAGGCGGCGAGCGTGGCGCGCGGCATGTAGATCACCGTCGTCGCATGCGGATCGGCGAGCGCGTGCCAGTCGAGATCGTCCGGCAGTTTCCCGTTTCGGGCATGGCCGGTGACGAATTGCAGGCGCCGCGCATGGTCGCGGTGGGTCAGCGAGACGCCGAGCGCGGCGGCCGCCCCCTGTGCGGCCGAGATACCGGGCACGATCGCGACCGGGATGCCGGCGGCGGTGCAGGCTTCGATCTCCTCGCCGGCGCGGCCGAAGATGCCGGGGTCGCCGCTCTTCAGCCGGACGACGTGTTTCCCCTGGCCGGCGAGCGACACCATCATCGCGTTGATGTCGTCCTGCTTGCAGGACGGCCGATAGCCGGTCTTGCCGACGAGCATGCGTTTTGCCTCGCGCCGGGCGAGTTCGAGCACGCCGGCAGAGACGAGATCGTCGTAGAGGATGATGTCGGCGCTCTGCAGCGCCCGGATCGCCTTCAGCGTCAGGAGCTCGGGATCGCCGGGGCCGGCTCCGACCAGCGTGACCCGGCCGGTGCCGTCATGGCCACCCTCGATACGGGCGAGGTCGGCGAACAGCGCCTCGCGATCGGCCGCGTCCGGCTGCCGCTCGGGTTCGGCCATCGCGACCTTCGTAAAGCGCTCCCAGAAGGCGCGGCGCAGCGCGAAGGGTAGGGCGCGCGCCTGCACCGCCGGACGCCAGTCCCTGGCAGCCTGCGCCCAACCCTTCAGCCCCGCCGGAAGCAGTGCCTCGATCTTGGCGCGGATCGCCTGGCCGAAGACGGGCGCGGCGCCGTCGGTCGAGATCGCGACGACGAGCGGCGAGCGATTGACGATCGACCCGAAGGAGAAGTCGCAGAACTCCGGCTTGTCGACGACGTTGACCGGGACGCCGGCCTGCCGGGCCGCGGCGACGAAGGCGCGCGCCTCGTCCTCATCCTCGACATCGGCGATCGCCAGGGCTGCGTCGATGAGATCGTCCGGCTGCCAGTCGCGCGGATGAAGCTGAACGCGGCCCGCCGGTGGATCGGCTGCGAGCGCCGCAAAGATTTCGGCTTCGCTGCCGGCAAACACCCAAAGCTCAGCCCCCGTCGCCGCCAGCAGCTCCGCCTTCCAGAGCGCGCCCTCGCTGTTGCCGGCGAGCACGACCTTGCGCCCCGCCAGCTTATGGAAGAGCGGCAGGGTCGCGAGCGTCTCGATCCGGCGTGAGGTCTTGGCCTCGGGCAGTCTTTCGGTCATCGCGTGGCTGCGGTCGTCCGGTTGTCGCGCTCGTTCTGCTCGCTGGTAGCCGGGGGCATCAGCAGCCAGGCCGCGGCGAGCGCGATCAGGATAAGCCGAAAGCAAAGATCGAACCAGCGTTCATGCCGGCGCGCGGGAAGGGCGGTCGCGAGTTCGCTGTCCATGCTGTCCTCCTGCCAGTCGCGCCGCATCGTCATCCTCCCGCCCGCGCGGCGCGGCGCTGGTCGAGGATGTTGCCGGCGTCGCCATAACCGCGCTGATAGCCATGGCTGATGCTGTCGCGCGCGCCGAGCCATTGCGCGACGGGCTGGCGCGCGGCGAGCGCGTCCGGCAGCTCGACCTCGTCGAAGCCGCAGGCGAGCGCATAGGCGAACTGGTCGGCGATCAGCGGCCCGCTGGCGCGCAAGGTGCCGGTGAAACCGTGATTGCGGATGGTCTTGGCGAGGCTGAAGCCGCGCCCGTCCGAATAGGCCGGGAATGCAATCGCGACCAGCGAGAGCTGGCGCAGCACCAGCTTGAGCTCGGCGATGCGGACATCGTTGGGGATCGAGACGCCGATGCGCTGGTCACGCGCCTTGCGCTGCAGGGCCTCGGGCAGGGCGTCCCACGGCACCAGTGCCCGGGCGATGTTGTCGATCGCGGCGCCCTCGCTGCGCGTCCAGCCGTCCGCCTTCGTACCGTTCCGGTCAAGCAACGGCATGGGCGACCTCCTGGAACGCGGCCTTGAACGGCGCCAAGCCCAGCCTGCGGACGTTGTCGATGAAACTCTCGCCCTCGGCGCGCTCGGCGAGATAGACGCCGACGATCCGCTCGATCGCGTCCGGCACGTCCTCGGCCGCCAGACCCGGACCCAGGATCTCGCCGATCGCGGCGTTCTCGGTGGCGTCGCCGCCGAGCGTGATCTGGTAGGATTCGATGCCGCGCTTCTCCAGGCCGAGAATGCCGATATGGCCGACATGGTGGTGGCCGCAGGCGTTGATACAGCCTGAGATCTTGATGTTGAGCGTGCCGATCTCGGCCTCGCGTCCGGTATCGGCGAAGCGGCTCTGGATCGCCTGCGCGATCGGGATCGAACGCGCGGTCGCGAGCGCGCAGTAATCGAGCCCGGGGCAGGCGATGATGTCGGTGATCAGTCCGACATTGGCGGTGGCGAGACCGGCCTCGCCGAGTTTCTGCCAGATCGCGAAGAGGTCGCGCTGGCGCACATGCGGCAAGACGAGGTTCTGGGCATGGGTGACGCGGATTTCGTCGAGCGAATATTGCTCCGCAAGGCCGGCAACGAGGCGCATCTGGTCGGAGGTGGCGTCGCCCGGCGCCTGGCCCTGAGGCTTGAGCGAAATCGTCAGCGCGGTGTAGCCCGGCGCCTTGTGCTGGGCCGTGTTGACCTCGACCCAGCGCGCGAAGGCGGGATTGGCAGCGAGCGTCGTCTCGAAAGTCCGGCTCGTCGCCGGGAGCGCCTCATAGGCCGGCGCGGCGAAATAGGCGGCGATGCGCGCGGTCTCGGCCGGATCGGCGTTGACCGAGGGGCCGTCGAGCCTTGCGAACTCCTCCTCGACGCGGCGCGAGAACTCGGTGACGCCGATCTCGTGGACGAGGATCTTCACCCGCGCCTTGTATTTGTTGTCGCGCCGGCCCTCGAGATTATAGACCCGCATGATCGCTTCCAGATAAGCGAGCAGGTCGGCCTTGGGCAGGAAGTCCCGCACCACCTTGCCGATCATCGGGGTGCGGCCGAGCCCGCCGCCGACGCTGACCTCGTAGCAGGTCTCGCGGGTGTCGGGATGGCGGCGCAGGCGCAGGCCGATGTCGTGGGCCTTGATCACGGCGCGGTCATGCTCGGCGCCGGTGACCGCGATCTTGAACTTGCGCGGCAGATAGTCGAATTCGGGATGGAGCGACGACCATTGCCGGATCAGCTCGGCGGTCGGGCGCGGATCCTCGATCTCGTCGGCGGCGACGCCGGCGAAATGATCGGCCGTGACGTTGCGGATGCAGTTGCCCGAGGTCTGGATGCAATGCATCTCGACATCGGCGAGCAGGTCGAGGATTTCGGCTACGTCGCGCAGCTTCGGCCAGTTGAACTGCAGGTTCTGGCGCGTGGTGAAATGGCCGTAGCCGCGGTCGAAACGCTCGCCGATCAGCGCGAGCTGACGCATCTGACGCGACGACAGCGTGCCGTAGGGGATGGCGATCCGCAGCATATAGGCGTGGAGCTGGAGATAGAGGCCGTTCTTGAGCCGGAGCGGCTTGAACTCGTCCTCTGTCAGCGAGCCGTCGAGCCGGCGCGCGACCTGATCGCGGAACTGGGCGACCCGCTCGCGGACGAAACGCTCGTCGAATTCGTCGTAACGATACATCGATCAGGCTCCACGCCCGTTCGCAATGCCGTCGCCGGCCTGCTTGCCAAGATCGAGACGGTTGCTGGGCCCGAGCGTCTTGAAGCGCTCGCGGAAATGGCGCGGGACCGGCTTCCCAGATTCCAACGCGACATCGACGAGGTAGGCGTCGACGACCCTGTTGCCGGCGAGTTCGGTGGCGGCGAAGGCTTCGAGGCCGGCGGCAACGCCGTCATCGGCCGCGACCAGCGCAAAAGCCGGATCGCGCGTCCAGGCGAGCGTGGTGCCGGAGCCGGCTGCGGCGAAGACGACATCGCCGTCGAGCAAATCGTTGGCGAGCAGGATCGCCGGCAGCGGCGGGCGCTTGGGGGTGGCGCTCATCAGGCGGCCTCCGCCAAAGTCAGGCTCAGCCCGTCGAGTTCGTCCGACCAGATGATCTGGCAGGAAAGCCGCGAGGTCGGCTCGATCAGCGGCAGCGTGTCGAGCGCGTCGAGCTCTTCGCCGCGCGGCTCGGGCAGGCGCCTGGCCCAGTCCGGCGCGATCACGACATGGCAGGTCGCGCAATCGCAGGAGCCGCCGCAGACGCCCTCGATCCCGACTTTGTAGTCGCGCAGAATCTCCATCACCCGCCAGCCTTCGACGGCCTCCAGCCGATGCGGATGTCCCATGCGGTCGATGACGTTGAGAAAAGCCACTGCGCTGCCGGCTCCGTTCGTTCTTCCGAACGATTCAAATAAGCCAGCGGCGGAGCAGGTTCAATTCACGGCAGGTAGCGTGATTTTTCTTATTCCCACGCCGTGGTAGGAGATTTGACTTCTCCTCTAATGAAGCGGCCGGCCGCACGATGCCTCCGGAGACGTTGCTCGTCAGGAGCTCGGGCCGCACGCCTTCGTCAGTCGGCCGAGCGCCGGCCCCAGCCCGGTCAGAGGAATAACATCGTAACCCTGCTTGATCTCCGTGTTGCGGATCCGCAGCAGTCTGCCCTTGGCAATGGCGTCAAAGAAATCGGGGTCGACATAGACGACCTGATGAGCGCCGCCGAAAGGATTCCGCGAGAATTCCAGCGCCAGGTCGAAATCGCGGCCGTCGACCGCCAGGGTGATCGGCCCGTCCGAGAGAACCCCCGGCACATCGAGATAGAGCTTGAGCGGCCGCCCCCGCTCGCACCGGATGAAAGCGCAGGACCAGCTCTCGCCGGTCGTTTTCGCTGCGCAGCCTTGAATCGATCGGTGACGCTCGCCGCTGAAGATGCTTGGCGCCCAATCCGCGGCGACCTGACCGGACCAGACGACGCCGAGCAGCGACAGGAATGCGGCCCTCGGCATCGTTGTCCTCCAAAGCTGCTGCGACCTCGGCCCAGAAGACCATGATGTCCGACTTCCGCAAAATCCTGTCGGATGACCGACAGCATCGCATGGCTGAAGATGGGCGGGCATCTCCCGCGGCTGTCGATCGTCGCCGGCAGCCCCTAGACCAGCCCGCCCAGCCGATAGCCCACACCCGGCTCGGTCTCGATCAGCTTCGGCGTCGCCGGGTCGTCCTCGAGCTTCTGGCGCAGCTGGCCGACGAAGACGCGCAGATACTGGACGTCGTGCTCATGGGCCGGGCCCCAGACGGCGGTCAGAATCTGGCGGTGGGTCAGCACGCGGCCATTGCCGCCGGCGAGGCTGGCGAGCAGGTCGTATTCCTTCGGCGAAAGCTTCACATGCGCGCCGTCGCGGCTGACGCGGCGGTTGACGAGGTCGATCTCGACGGTGCCGGAGACGATCGTCGCCTCCGCGCCCTGGCGCTCGATCTTGTGGCGCAGGGCCACGCGCAGCCGCGCCAGCAACTCGCCGACGCCGAAGGGCTTTTCGACATAGTCGTCGGCGCCGGCGTCGAGCGCGTCGATCTTCTCGGTCTCGCGGTCGCGGGCGGAGAGGATGATGACGGGCCCGTCATAGAAGGCGCGGGCCCTGGCCAGCGCCTCCTTGCCGTCCATGTCGGGCAGGCCGAGATCGAGCACGACGGCCTCGGGCGGCTTGCGGGCGATCTCGCGCAGACCCGAGGTCGCGTCGTCGGCGCGGACATGCTCGTAGCCGGCGGCGTCGAGCGCCGGACCGAGGAAGCGGTGGATCTGCGGCTCGTCGTCGATGACGAGGATGCGCGGGCGGAAGGCGGTCATGGCGTGGCTCCTGCGGGCGTCTCCTTGCGCAGGCTGATCAGGATGCGGGTGCCGCCCTTGCCGTCGGGCTTGATCGGGCTCGCGGCGGCGATGCGGCCGCCCATCGCCTCGACGAAGCCCTTGGCGATGGCGAGGCCCAGCCCGGCACCCTTGCCGCGCTCGCCGCCGCGGTCGCTCGCCTCCTCCATGCGCCGGAACTTCTCGAAGACGCGTTCGAGCTCGGCGGTGGGGATGCCGCGGCCCTCGTCCTCGATCGCGATCACGACATTGCCCCGGTCCTCATAGGCGGCCGTCTCGATCAGCGAGCCGTCCTCGCTGTAGGTTATGGCGTTCTCCAGGATGTTGACCAAGGCCTGTTCGAGCAAAGAGGGGTCGGCCTGCACGGTCGAGAGTTCGGCCGGGAAATCGCGCTGGATGCGACGCCCGCCCTGGCGGCGCGAGACGCGCGCGATCGCGGCGGCGATGACGTCGCGGACATCGGTCCAGTCGCGCCGCGTCACCAGCGCGCCGCCTTCCAGCCGCGTCATGTCGAGCAGGTCGCCGACATAGCGGTTGAGACGCTCGGCCTCCTCGCGGATCGAGAGCAGCAGGTCCTCGGCGACCGCCGGCTCGACGCTCTTGCCGAAATCGATCAGCGTCGTCACCGAGCCGAGCACGGTGGCGAGCGGCGTGCGCAGATCGTGGCTGACCGAATTCAGCAGCGCCGAGCGCAGCCGGTCCGAGCGGCGCAACGCTTCGGCATCGACAGCAGCGGCGGCGAGTTCGGCCCGCTCCAGCGCGATCGCGCCCTGGTCGAGCAGCGCCATGGCGAAGCGCTCGTTCTCGGCCTCCATCAGCGCCTTGGGCTCGAAGCCGACGACGCCGGAGCGCACCCGCACGCCCTGCAGCGGCCGGAAGGTCCAGGCGACGTTGGGCAGCGTGCCGGTGCCGGCGCCGGCGGGCTCGCCCCGGGTCCAGCTCCAGCGCGCCGCGGTCATGTCGGCTGTGGTCAGGTTTTCGAGCGCCGGCGCGCCGGCCGTCGGCGCGATCTCGTCGCCCTGCGGCAGCAGCACGACGACCTTGGCGGCGGTGGCGGCGGACAACTGCTCGGCCAGGACGGCGGCTGCGTCCTCCTTTCGGGCCGCGCCCGAGAGGCGCCGGCTGGCGGCGAGGAGGGCGGTGATGGCCGACGCCCGTCGCGCCGTCGCCCGGGCCTGGTCGCGGATGCGGCCGGTGAGGCCGCCGGTCGCAACCGCAGCGACGAAGAACACCGCGAAGGTCAGCACGTCGGCCGGATTGCCGATCCACATCGACAGGCGCGGCTCGAGGAAGAAGAAGTTGTAGGCCAGCGCCGCGAGCCCCGCCGCCGTCAGCGACGGCCAGAGGCCGAAACCGACGCCAGTCGCCAACACGCTGACGAGGAAGAGCATGGCGAGGTTGGCGTTCTCGGCCTGCCGGTCGACCAGCGCCGCGAGCCCGACGGCGGCGAGCACCATCAGGCCTGCGCCGAGATGGCCGCGCCAGGCGAAACCCTGCCGTGGCGGGGCTGAGACCGGCATGACCGGTCCGGACGCGATATCGGTGATGATGTGCAGCGCCGCGCCGTTCTGGGCCTTCAGCAAGGCAGGGGCGAGCGATTTGTGGAACCAGGCGCGCCAGCCCTTGCGATGCGATTTGCCGACGACGATCTGGGTGATGTTGTTGCGCCGGGCATATTCGAGCACGGTCGCGACGAGATCGTCGCCGGTCAGCACGACATTGGCGGCGCCGAGCTGTTCGGCGAGCTTGAGGGCGCCGGCGAGCTTCTGGCCGCGAACGGCGCCGTCGATCGTGCTGTTGGGCCGCTCGACATGGGCGACCGTCCAGGGCGCGTCCATCATCATGTCGGAGAGCCGCCGCCCGGCCCTGACCAGCGACGGCGCCATCGCATCCGGCCCGATCAGCACGAGGATGCGCTTACCGGCCGCCCATGGTCCCTCGACGCCGGCGCGCTTCATCGCCTGGTTGAGATGGTCGTCGACGGTCTGCGCGGCGCGGCGCAGCGCGAGCTCGCGCAGCGCCGTCAGGTTCTCCGGCTTGAAGAAATGGTCGGCGGCGAGGCGGGCGGTCTCGGGCAGGTAGACCTTGCCGTCGGTCATGCGCTGGCGCAATTCGGTCGGCGTGATGTCGATCAGCTCGATCTCGTCGGCGCCGCTCAGCACGCTGTCGGGAACCGTCTCGCGCTGGCGCACGCCGGTGATCTTCCAGACCACGTCGACCAGGCTTTCGAGATGCTGGACGTTCAGCGTCGTCCAGACGTCGATGCCGGCCGCGAGCAGCTCCTGGACGTCCTGCCAGCGCTTGGGGTGGCGGCTGCCCGGCGCGTTGGAGTGGGCGTATTCGTCGACGAGCAGCAGGCGCGGCTTGCAGGCGAGCGCGGCGTCGAGATCGAACTCCATCAGCATGCGGCCGTTGTATTCGATCGGCCGGCGCGCCATCACCTCGAGCCCGTCGAGCAGCGCCTCGGTTTCGCGACGGCCATGGGTCTCGACCAGCCCGACCAGAACCTCGCCGTGCTCGTCCTGGGCGCGCCGCCCTTGCGTCAGCATCTCGAAGGTCTTGCCGACGCCTGGCGCCATGCCGAGAAAAATCTTGAGCCGGCCGCGTTTTCCGCGGCCGGCCTGGGCCAGAAGGGCATCGGGATCGGGGCGGCCCTCTTCCCGGAATCGGCTCTCGTCTGCGGTCATTCTTATTTAGCTTGGGCCTTCGGATACCGCGCGTCGAGGGCGAGGTTGGCGGTCAGCACATTGACGCGGGGCCGGCCGATGAAGCCGAAGAGATAGCCTTGCGTGTTCTGGGCGACGATCTCGGCGACCTGCGCCGGCTGGATGCCACGCGTCTTGGCGATGCGCTCGAACTGGCGTGCTGCGTTCTCCGGCGAGATGTGCGGGTCGAGCCCCGAGGCCGAGGCCTGCACGGCGTCGGGCGGGAGCGGGCCCGCGCCATCGGCGGCGCGCAGCGCCTCGGCATCGGCCTTGATGCGGCTCGCCAGATCCTCATTGAGCGGGCCGAGATTGGAGCCGGACGAGTTCGCGGCGTCGTAGCCGTCCTTGCCGGCGGCCGAGGGACGTGGATGCAGATAGGCCTCGCCTGAGAAATTCTGGCCGATCAAGGCGGAGCCGACGATCTCGCCGGCGCTGTTGCGGAGAAGCGAGCCGCCGGCCTGGTTCGGGAACAGGGCCCCGGAGATCGCGGTGACGCCGAGCGGGTAGGCGACGCCGAGCAGGAGGGTGAACCAGACCATCGAGACGATGGCGGGGCGGAGATGGGCGAGCATGGTCGTTGTCCTTGTCCTGCGGCTCAGGCGAGCTTCAACGCGGCGACGATGATGTCGATCAGCTTTATGCCGACGAAGGGTGCGATCAGCCCGCCGATGCCGTAGAGGGTGAGGTTGCGCGAGAGCAGCTTTCCCGCGCCGATCGCCTGGTAGCGGACGCCGCGCAGCGCCAGCGGGATCAGCGCGACGATGACCAGCGCATTGAAGATCACCGCCGAGAGGATGGCGCTTTGCGGGCTCGACAGCGCCATGACGTTCATCGCGCCGAGCGAGGGCAGGGCGACCACGAACATCGCCGGGATGATGGCGAAATACTTGGCCACGTCGTTGGCGATCGAGAAGGTCGTCAGCGCGCCGCGCGTGATCAGGAGCTGCTTGCCGACCTCGACGATCTCCAGGACCTTGGTCGGGTCGGAGTCGAGATCGACCATGTTGCCGGCTTCGCGCGCGGCCTGAGCGCCCGTCTGCATGGCGACGCCGACATCGGCCTGCGCCAGCGCAGGCGCGTCGTTGGCGCCGTCGCCGCACATCGCCACAAGCCGGCCCTTGGCCTGCTCGGTGCGGATGATGCGCAGCTTGTCTTCCGGAGTGGCCTCGGCGAGGAAATCGTCGACGCCGGCCTCGGAAGCGATCGCCGCGGCCGTGACCGGGTTGTCGCCGGTGATCATCACAGTGCGCACGCCCATGCGGCGGAGGTCCGCGAAGCGCTCCTTGACGCCGGGCTTGACCACATCCTTGAGGTGGATGACGCCGACCAGCGCGCCGTTCTCGCTGACCGCGAGCGGAGTGCCGCCGGAGCGGGCGACCTTGTCGACGGCCTGGCGCAATTCGGCCGGGACCTGTGCCTCCGTGAGGTCGAGCGTTTTCAGCACCGCCTCGACCGCGCCCTTGCGCCAGCTCATTCTGCGAGAGTCCTTGCCCTCGGCGTCTAGGCCGGACTGGCGCGTCGTCGCCGAGAACGGGATCGCGGTCGCGCCGGCCGGAGCCTGCGCGGTGACGCCCTGGTTGCGGGCGAGCTCGACGATCGAGCGGCCTTCCGGCGTCTCGTCGGCGAGCGAGGCCATCAGCGCGGCGCGCAGCGCCGCATCCGGCCGCACGCCCGGCGCTGGCACGACCTCGACCGCCATGCGGTTGCCGAAGGTGATCGTCCCCGTCTTGTCGAGCAGCAGCGTGTCGATGTCGCCGGCGGCCTCGACCGCGCGGCCGGATGTCGCGAGCACGTTGACCTTCAGCAACCGATCCATGCCGGCGATGCCGACGGCGCTGAGCAGGCCGCCGATCGTGGTCGGGATCAGCGTGATGAAGAGGGCGCCCAGCACCATCGGATCGAGCGAGACACCCGAGAAGGCGCCAAGCCCCGTCAGGGTGACGACGGCGATCAGGAAGACCAGCGTCAGGCCGGCGAGCAGAACCGCAAGCGCCAGTTCGTTCGGCGTCTTGCGGCGGTCGGCGCCCTCGACCATCGCGATCATGCGGTCGAGGAAGGAGGAGCCCGGCTGCGAGGTGACCTTCACCTTGATCCAGTCGGAGACGACCGTGGTGCCGCCCGTGACGGCCGAACGGTCGCCGCCGCTCTCGCGGATGACGGGCGCGGATTCGCCGGTGATCGCGGCCTCGTTGACCGAGGCGACGCCGTCTATGATCTCGCCATCGGCCGGGATGACGTCGCCGGCCTCGACCAGCACGATGTCGCCGGGCACCAGTTCATGAGCCGGCGTCGGGATCATCGCATTCCGCTCGGGATCGATGATCAGCTTGGCCCTGGTGGTAACGCGGGTGGCGCGCAGCGAGTCGGCCGCGGCCTTGCCGCGGCCTTCGGCGATCGCCTCGGCGAAGTTGGCGAAGAGCACGGTGAGCCAGAGCCAGACAGCGATCTGGACCGGGAAGCCCGCCGGCTGGCCGGACGCGATCGCGGCGATCGCCGAGACGGTCGCGAGCGCGGCGACGACCTCGGTCGCGAGGATGACCGGATTGCCGGTCAGCGCGCGCGGATCGAGCTTGCCGAAGGCGCTCTTGAGGGCGGTCAGGACGACGCCCTTGTCGAAGGCGCCGGACTTGGCGAAGGCGCCCGCTTTGGTGACGGAGATGGACATGGAACGGATTTCCTTTGTCGGCTCAGCGTGAGGCCGCAAGCGTCTGGAAATGCTCGACGATCGGCCCGAGCGCGAGCGCCGGGAAGAATTGCAGGCCGCCCAGGATCAGGATGATGCCGATGAGCAGGCCGACGAAGAGCGGGCTGTCGCAGGGCAGGGTGCCTGCCGTCGGCGTCAGCTTGGGCCGCGCCGCGATGGCGCCGGCGATGGCGAGCACCGGCACGGCATAGGCGAAGCGGCCGAGCAGCATCGCGATGCCGAGCGTCGTGTTCCACCACGGCGCGTTGGCGGTGAGGCCGGCATAGGCCGAGCCGTTGTTGCCGGCAGCCGAGGAGTAGGCGTAGATGATCTCGGTCAGGCCGCGCGGCCCCTTGTTGAGCAGGCCCTCGAACGCGACCGGCAGCACGGCGGCGACGCCTGAGAAGCCGAGGATGGCGAGCGGCAGGATCAGCACGGCGAGCATGGCGAACTTGATCTCGCGCGCCTCGACCTTCTTGCCGAGATACTCCGGCGTGCGCCCGACCATGAGGCCGGCGACGAAGACGGCGAGCAGCGCCATCACCACCATGCCGTAGAGGCCGGAGCCGACGCCGCCCGGCAGGATCTCGCCGAGCTGGATCATGAACAGCGCCATGCCGCCGCCGAGCGGCATGAACGAGCCGTGCATCGAATTGACCGAGCCGTTCGAGGCGCCGGTCGTCTGCGCTGCCCAGAGCGCGGACGCGGCCGGGCCGAAGCGGACCTCCTTGCCCTCCATGTTGGCAGTCGCGTCGGTGATGCCGGCGGCGATCAGCGCCGGCTGCGGCGTCTTCGTCTCGGAGGTGTAGATCACCGCGGCAGCGATGCCGACGAGGATCGCCATCGCGGCGAGCAGCGCGCGCGCCTCGCGGCGGGCGCCGGCGACCCTGCCGAAGGCGACGACCGTGCCGAAGGCGAGTGCGTTCAGCGAGACCACCTCGATCAGGTTGGTCAGCGGCGACGGGTTCTCGAAGGGGTGGGCGGAATTGACGTTGAAGATGCCGCCGCCGTTCGTGCCCCATTGCTTGATCGCCTCCTGGCTGGCGGTCGGCGCCAGCGAGATCACCTGCTTGGCGCCTTCCAGCGTCGAGGCCTCGACATTGGCGAGCAGCGTCTGCGGCACGCCGGCGGCGACCAGCGCGAGCGCGGTCACGAGCGCGAGCGGCAGCAGGACGTAGAGCGTGACGCGGGTGAGGTCGACCCAGAAATTGCCGAGATTTTCGCCGCGATCGGCGGCGAAGGCTCGTGCGATCGCCGCCGCCACCGCGAGGCCTGCGCCCGCCGAAACGAAGTTGTGCACGGTCAGCCCGGCCATCTGGCTGAGATGGCTCATGGTCGATTCGCCGCCATAGGACTGCCAGTTCGTGTTGGTGACGAAGCTGACGGCGGTGTTGAAGGCGAGATGCGGCGAGAGCCCGTCAAAACCCTGCGGGTTGAGCGGCAGGAGGTTCTGGAAACGCAGCTGCAGATACAGCAGCACGAAGCCGACCGCGCTGAAGGCGAGCAGGGCGCCGGAGTAGCCGAGCCAGTTCTGGCCCTTGTTCGCGTCGATGCCGAAGGTGGTGTAGCTCAGACGCTCGACCGGCTTCAGAACCGGATCGAGCCAGGTGCGTTCGCCCGCCCAGACGCGGCCCATGAAGATGCCGAGCGGCCAACCCATGGCCACGGTCAACGCGATCGTCACGACGATCTCGGTCCAGCCCCGCCAATCCATCGCGAGGTCTCCTTTATGAATTGAGAGGTCGGAATGTCAGAAGCGGTCGGGGCGCAGCAGCGCGGTGACCATGTAGACCGCGAGCCCGAGAGCGGCGGTCGCGTAGAGCCAGGTCAGCGCCATGAGCGTCAGACCTTGCGCAGCAGCGAGGCATAGACGCCGAAGAGCAGGAACGCTCCGACGCCCAGCGCGAGATAAAGGATGTCGGCCATCGGGCTTCACTCCGGTCGGGTTGAACCGGAGAGATGGTGCCGCCTCCGCTCAAGGGTCGAGCGGGAAGGGCGCCCGGGGGCATAAGGGCGGCGTAAAGGACGGATCGATCGTCGTCAGACCTCCCGATAGCCGGCGGCGATCAACAAGCGCATGACATGGTCGGCGAGAACCGGGCCGGCGTCGGGTCCAAAGTCTTGAACAGCAAGCAGTGCTGCGGCCTGCGGCTGCAACGGGTGCCTGACGCCACGAGGTCCGACGCAATCGTCGAAGATGATCACCTCGCCGGTGTCCGCCAGAAAGTTGCAGTGCCAGCGCCTGCCGCAGCGGTTCGGCTTGGCGACGACAAGCATCGATATGGCCGGCCGGATGCCACGAAACGTGAACTCGATGCAGCGACCCGGACCGTAGACAAGGCAATGGCCGGATGCACTCAGGACCGGTGGCTCCAGGAACTCCCCGGTTTCGGAACGGATCCGGTAGGCATCGGTTCTCAGAACGACGTAACTTTCTCCGGACAAGCGTGTCACGGCAATCGTCTGTTCCCCCTCGACATAGAGCGCAAGCGCCTGTTGCCGCTCGACACGCGATAGAAGCAATGGCTGACCCTCGCGGAACAACCAGCGCTGGCCGAAGATCGTCTCACCGATTTTGCCGGGTGGCGAGGAGAGGAGATCCGAAGGCGGGCGGGGCCATGGTTCGATGGCAAATTCCGGCTCGTCGCAGAGCTTCGATCGTCGCGCGGGAGAAACCTCTACGGGAAACGGCGAGGGATTCCAGCACCGGGCAAACTTCATCTTGGCGACCGCCGCCGCCTCACGGTCGTGAAAGTCGCGGCACAACAGCGCCGTATCGCGGTCAAGCAGAGATCGTTGCCGATCCAGCCAATCCTGGTGCATTCGTAGCGGCTCACCGCGTGCCCATCTGTCGACATGAGCGATGGCGCGCTCCCGCTCACCTGCCAGCAGGAAGGCGATGGTACCATCCGAGCTCGGCTGGCAACACACGCGCTCCGCATAGTGCGTCAACGAGCGGATCGGACCGAGTCGAGAAAAAACCTCCGTTCTAAGCGTATCGAAGAGGATGTCCGTACATTCTGGGTATCGCGTTCTGAAGGTCCCGTCGTGAAGCGAGCCCTCATGGCCGAGAGAGCGATGGGCTGCCCAGAGCGGTGACAGGAAGCGATAAAGTTGCAACGTGTCGGGACTGCTCGTCCGATCGAGAAATGCGCCGCGCAGGAGATGGCGAAACGGTGCCGCCGTCAGGTAGCGACCCTGTTGCCCAAGATCGCGGCGGCTCGACAGAAGCGGCGCCAGAAGGCGGCGGAGAGCGGGTGGGGAGGTCCCGGTCGTCGCGGCGGCTTGCTGGCGCTGAAACTCGGACAGGCAGGCACGGGCCTGTTCGAGAATCTCGACTGACGACAGCGCCGTATCAGTCGCGTCATCCCACACGATCGCTTGCCGGCAATGCGCGAGCGCTGAAGCCAAGGCCGCTGCGACCGCGGCCTCTCCGACGTCGCCGCCCCAGCGCAGATCAATCCGACAGGCGATATCCAAGTCGCCGCAGGCCTTCTCATAGCCCTTGATCGCACCGCTGCCCGCGACCGCATCCCACTCGACGCCCGATTCGAGACGCGCCAGAGCGACGGGCAGGAAGCCGACATGGCTAGCCAATTCTCCGCTTCTGGCGCCCAGGCGAACCGGTAATTCAAGCTCTCGCAAGCATGTCTGAATGGCGTGCCGGCTCGGCATCGAACCTGAAAAAAGGACATGCAGCTCATTGGACATCACGCCAGAGTTGCATAGTGGCCGACCATCACCAAGGGGTCGCACTGCTCGATGTGGCCGACGCTGCTTGACCTATAGGGCTTGCCAAAAAGCGGCCCGGTCGCCATTGACTTGCGCCGCCGGAAGGGTGGCCGAGTGGTTTAAGGCAGCGGTCTTGAAAACCGCCGTGGGTGCAAGCCCACCGTGGGTTCGAATCCCACCCCTTCCGCCAGCAAGACCTTGTTATGTATTTGATTTAATTGTATTTTCGGGATTAAAAGGCCATCTTACCCCAACGCGCGCCCCAACGGCTTGCTTTGGTTGGCCATTGAGGGGCGAGTTGCGCCAGTTGCTGACGTTCAAGCCCTGACCGGAAGCAGACATTGTGGGCGAGACTATCCAGCAACGGCTTCAGGCCCATAGCTCCTGTTCCCGCCTGACGAAACGCCGAGCGGCTGCAGCAAAAGCTACAGCCGCTGTCGTAGTGGTTTCGTCAGAGGTCGGTCTGCTCCGAGTGGCCTACTGTTGGATTCGCGGACACCAAGATTAGGTGTTTCATGAAGTCGGAGGTGGCATATGCAGCGACGGAAATTTGGGCGTGAGTTCAAGATCGAGGCGGTTCGCCTGATCAAGGACCGTGGGGTGAGCGTGGCGCAGGCGTCGCGCGATCTGGACGTGCACGAGAACGTGCTGCGCAAATGGGTTCGAGACTTCGCCGTCGATCCTGGGCAGGCCGTCCCAGGCCACGGTCAGGTGAAGCCAGAACAGCTTGAGATCGAAAAGCTCCGGGGCGCCGCCTCATCACCGTCTCACCGCATCAGGCGCTCAAGATTGGACGCTGATCGGGATCAATGTTGCGCGCCGTTCGACGTTCGTGATCTGGGACGGATTCCCGCGCCCGCTGTCAATCTGCAAAAACTGCGGACCCTACACTTGCGACCCATTCGTATGATGATATGATGTAATTATGACCAAGCCGAGCAATTTTCACTCTCATATTGTCGACCGGCTCGGGCGGATGATCGTCGGCGGCGCAGTCGGTTATGAGGGGACGCTGCCGCGGGAGGACGAACTGGCCGAACGCTTCGGCGTCAGTCGCACCGTGATCCGCGAGACGACCAAGACGCTGCAGGCGCTCGGCCTGATCACAACGGGTCCGCGCGTCGGCTCGCGTGTCCGGCCGGTCTCGTCGTGGCGGCTTCTCGACCCACAGGTGATGGACTGGATCACCGACGCCGACATGGCGAACGGCTTCGAGCGCGATTTGCTCGAGATCCGGAGCATGATCGAGCCGGCCGCCGCCGCCTTTGCCGCCGAACGCGGTTCGGCCGAACAACTCGATGCGGTGACCGCCGCCGTCGAGGCCATGGCGGCCGCACACGACAAGCTGATGCATGAGGCCGCCGACTTCCGCTTTCACGAGGCCATTCTGGAGGCATCGGGCAACATCTTCCTGATGCAGCTGAAGCCGATCCTGCACGCGGTTCTGAAGGCGTCGTTCCGGCTGTCGATGCACGATCACGAACGCGCCCGTGCTTCCGTCGCGATCCATCGCGCGGTCGCTGCCGCGATTGTGGGGCGCGACCCGGAGCGGGCGCGAGAGACCATGGCGGCGCTGATCGCGATCGCACGTGCCGACATCGAACACGGCGCCGGCCGGTGGGCCGGCACACCGCCGCAAGACAAGATCTCGACGACAAGAAAAGCACGGGAAACGCACCATGATCGCAAGAGCCGAAAGGTTGGTCTTACGCGCGCTTGAAGTGGTCCTCGTCGCCCTCCTCGCCGGGATGGTGGTGATGGTCTTCGGCAATGTCGTGCTGCGCTACGCATTCAATTCCGGCATCAACGTGTCGGAGGAGCTGTCGCGCTATTTCTTCGTCTGGCTGACCTATATCGGTGCCGTCGTGGTGATGCGCGAGAACGGCCATCTCGGCGTCGACAGCTTCGTCGGGACGCTCGGTGACGGCGGTCGCCGCCTCTGCATGATCCTGAGCGACCTGATCGTCTTCGCCTGCTGCCTGATGCTGCTCGAAGGCACCTGGAAGCAGCAGGAGATCAATGCCAGCGCGGTCGCGCCCGTCACCGGCATCAGCATGGCCTATGTCTACAACGTGCTCTATTTCGCCGGCCTCGGCATCGCCCTGATCACGCTCGCGCGGCTCTATCGGGCGCTTACCGGCCGGCTCGGCCCGCACGAACTCGCCGAGTTCGTCGGCGACTACAGCGCCAGCCCCTCGCACGACCTGAAGGGGCATCTGGAATGACCGTCACCATCTTCCTGGTCTCGCTCTGCGGGGCGATGGCGCTCGGCATGCCGATCGCGTTTTCGCTGATCGTCTGTGCCGTCTGCCTGATGCTCTGGCTCGGCGTCTACGACACGCAGATCATCGCGCAGAACATGATCATCGGCGCGGATTCCTTCCAGCTTCTGGCGATCCCGTTCTTCCTGCTGGCAGGCGAACTGATGAATGCCGGCGGGTTGTCGAAGCGCATCGTCAATTTCGCGCTCTCGCTTGTCGGGCACCTGCATGGCGGGCTCGGCTATGTCGCGATCTTCGCGGCGATCATCATGGCCTCGCTCTCCGGATCGGCCGCGGCCGACACTGCGGCGCTCGCCTCGATCCTGCTGCCGATGATGCGGAGCGCCGGCTACGATGTCGGTCGCTCGGCCGGCCTGATCGCGTCCGGCGGCATCATCGCGCCGATCATCCCGCCCTCGATCGGCTTCATCGTCTTCGGCGTCGCGGCCAATCTTTCGATCACCCGGCTCTTCCTCGCCGGCGTGTTTCCGGGCCTGCTGATCGGGCTCTCGCTCGTGATCGCCTGGTGGATCGTCTGCCGTAAGGACAAGGTCACGGTGCTGCCGCGCAAGACCGGGGCCGAGCGCGTGAAGGCGACCTGGGACGGCTCGCTCGCGCTCCTGATGCCGGTCGCGATCCTCGGCGGTATCCGCTTCGGCATCGTCACACCGACGGAAGCGGCGGTGGTCGCGACCGTCTATGCCCTGATCGTCGGCATGTTCGTCTATCGCGAGCTGAAGGTCCGCGATCTCTACAAGGTCACGCTGCTCGCGGCGAAGACGACGAGCGCCGTGATGCTGCTCGTCGCAGCCGCCGTCGTCTCGGCCTGGCTGATCACGCAGGCGAACATCCCGGCCGAGCTCTCGGTGATGCTCGAGCCCTTCATGGGCAATAAGACCGTGCTGATGATCATCATCATGCTGCTGGTCATGGTCGTCGGCACGGCGCTCGACTTCACGCCGACCGTGCTGATCCTGACGCCGGTGCTGATGCCGATCGTCAAGCAGGCCGGGATCGACCCGATCTATTTCGGGGTGCTCTTCATCATCAACAACGCCATCGGCCTGATCACGCCGCCGGTCGGCATCGTGCTCAACGTCGTCTGCGGCGTCGCGCGCGTGCCGATGAGCCAGGTCATGCGCGGCGTCTGGCCGTTCTTCATCGCGCAATCGCTCGCGATGTTCCTGCTCGTGCTGTTCCCGCAGCTCGTGATGGTGCCGCTCGCCTGGCTGAGCGGACGCTGAAACCGAAGAAAGAAGCCTCGAAACCTCAAGGGAGAAGACCATGACCAAGACGGCTCGTATCGTATCGCTGATCGCCGGCGTCGCGCTCGCGGCGTTTGCCGGCGCGGCCCAGGCGCAGATCAAGGAGCGCAATATCCGCGTCTCCAACGGCATCAACGAGGACCATCCGGTCGGCAACGGCGTCGCCAAGATGAAGGCCTGTATGGCCGACAAGTCAGGCGGCAAGCTCAAGCTCCAGGCCTTCTGGGGCGGCGCGCTCGGCGGCGACCTGCAGGCGACGCAGGCTCTGCGCGCCGGCACGCAGGAGATGGTGGTGACCTCGTCCTCGCCGCTTGTCGGGATCATGCCCGAACTCGGCGTCTTCGACCTGCCCTTCCTGTTCACCAACGAGAAGGAGGCCGACGGCGTGCTCGACGGCGATTTCGGGAAGTACATCGCCGACAAGTTGCCGAGCTTCGGCGTCGTCAACCTGGCCTATTGGGAAAACGGCTTCCGCAACCTGACCAATTCCAAGCGCGCCGTCGCCAAGGCCGAGGAGCTGACCGGGCTCAAGGTCCGCGTCATGCAGAACAACATCTTCCTCGACAGCTTCAAAAGCATGGGCGCCAACGCGACGCCGATGGCCTTCGGCGAGGTCTTCGCCGCGCTGGAGACGCATGCGATCGACGGGCAAGAGAACCCGCTGGTCACGATCGACACCTCGAAGCTCTACGAGGTCCAGAAATACCTGACCCTGACCCGCCACGCCTACACGCCGTTCCTGATGCTCTATTCGAAGAAGCTCTGGGACCAGCTCTCGGCCGAGGAGCAGAAAATCATGAGCGAGTGCTCGCTCGTCGGACGCGACGAGGAGCGCCGCGTCTCGCGCGAACTGAACGAAAAGTCGCTGGCGAACCTTAAGGCCAAGGGCATGCAGGTCTCGGAGGTGACGCCCGCCGAACTCGCGAAGATGCGCGAGGCGACCGCTGCCGTCTATCAGCGCCACGAGGCGACGATCGGCAAGGACACGATCGCCCGCCTGCAGGCCGATCTCGCCAAGATGCGCGGCAAATGATCTTGCCAAGCCCTCGGAGACCATTCGGTCTCCGAGGCACTCCGCCGATACCTTCCCCCGTTTTGCCCAGCCGCTCGTCCGAGACCGCCCGATGAAGATCACTGCTCTTGAAACCATCCGCCTTACCGAATTCGGCAACCTCGTCTGGGTGCGCCTGCATACCGATGACGGCTTGGTCGGTCTCGGCGAGACCTTCATGGGTGCGGCGGCGGTCGAGGCCTATCTGCACGAGACCGTGGCGCCGAAATTGCTCGGGACCGACCCGCTCCAGATCGAGGCGCGCAATGCATCCTTGAGCAACTATCTTGGCTGGCGCGGGTCGGGCGTGGAGACGCGTGGCAACTCCGCCGTCGATCTCGCGCTCTGGGACATCTACGGCAAGGCGATCGGCCAGCCCGTCTGCGTCGCGCTCGGTGGCCGCGCACGCGAGACGATCCGAACCTACAACACCTGTGCCGGCTACAAATACATCCGCGATTCGCGCTCTCAGTCCGTGGCGAACTGGCATGTCGGCGAGCAGGGTGGTCCCTACGAAGATCTGGAAGGCTTTCTCTACCGCGCCGACGAACTCGCCCACTCTCTTCTGGAGCAGGGCATCACCGGCATGAAGATCTGGCCCTTCGACATCGCCGCCGAACGCACGGCAGGCTGGGACATCTCGCCCCAGGAGCTAAACACGGCGCTGGAGCCCTTCCGCAAGATCAGGAAGGCCGTCGGCGACAAGATCGACATCATGGTCGAGTTCCATTCGCTCTGGAGCCTGCCGATGGCGAAGAAACTGGCCGAGCGTCTGGCCGAGTTCGACACCTACTGGCACGAGGATCCGTTCCGGCTCGACAATGTCCAGGACCTCGGCGAGTACGCCCGCCATTCCAAGGCCTGGGTCTGCGCTTCGGAGACACTGGCCTATACCCATTCCTTCCGGGATTACCTCGAGACCAAGGCGGCCGGCGTGGTCATGCTCGACCTGTCCTGGTGCGGTGGCCTCTCGGAGGCGCGCAAGATCGCCGGGATGGCGGAAGCCTGGCACACACCGGTCGCCCCGCATGACTGCACCGGCCCGGTCGTCTACGCGGCCTCGTGCCAGTTCTCGCTGCACGCTCGCAACGCGTTGATCCAGGAATCGGTGCGGGCCTTCTACACCGGCTGGTACACCGAGCTCGTCACCGACCTGCCGAAGGCCGAAAACGGCATGATTACCGTCTCGCATGCGCCAGGGCTCGGGCTCGAGCTGCTGCCGGGGCTGGAGAAGCGCGCGGATGCAATTGTGCGCATCACCCAATTCGGCGTCTAGAGCGTTTTCGGTTGTCGACGAAGGCCTTCGCCGCCAGCGGGAAGGCGAGTTCCAGCAACCCCGACAGCACGGCGCAGCCGAAATCGGCGAGGAACAGCGCCCGGTGCGGGCGGTAGTAGGCGAAGAAGCGCGATATTATACTTCCCGTACCCATCGAGCGCGAAGTGTGATATGACCCCGCTGCTCACCCACGTTTGGGGTGAGTCGAAGGCGGCTGACCGCGTTTGGGCGCAGGTTGCTGGATTGCGCCCAAACCTAGCCTCGGGTCGGCTGCTCATGGCGCTTCAGGCATTCATTGATGACAGCTACACCCCTGACGGCGTCTTCGTCTTAGCAGGGCATGTCGCAAGCGCAGAGGCCTGGGCCGCGTTCGCGAGAGAGTGGGAGGAAATGCTGCCGCACGGCGTCTTGGACAGGTACGGCAAGCATCACTTCAAGATGGCCGAAATGGCGAGCAACCCCGAGCGCATGGCTCGGGTCGCGGGCTTTTACCGCTTAATTGAGAAACACGTCGCGTTGTCAGTTTCGTGCCGCTTTGACGTTCGCCATCTGAGGCAAGCTCAATCACGCCTCTGGCTTCTCAAACGGCCGATCCATTGGGAGCCGTTCGACAACCCTTACATTATGGCGTTCAGATGTCTTGTTGATGGATTCCACAACTATCGACCTAATATAGCGGACATACTACCGCTTGATCAGAAGGTTGATTTCTTTTTCGATGAGCAAACTGAAAAGAAGATGATCCTGTCGAGTTGGGACTCGTACATGGATAGCCGGCCACCGGAAACGCGCGGGCTGTACGGCACCACCCCGCGATTTGAGAGCGATAACGATTTTTTGCCGTTGCAAGCGGCGGACCTATGGGCGTGGTGGGTCAGGTACTGGGGCGAGCGGGAACCCGACAAGGATCTGACGACTTGCGATTTCGGTATGTGGTCGGGGCGGCCAGACCACATGAAATTGGCAATCACCTATGACGAAGATGGATTTGTCGAAGCCTTCCGTCAAATGGTCCAAGAACAGCTAGAGCCCGGGGAGGTCATTTACGACTCGGCTTTTTCTCGGGTGCTAAAACCCTGAACGCTTGCTCAAATGCGCTCCCACTTTCGTCAACGCCCAGCGTCCGAGCGGTTTCAATGAACCGCTCGGATTGAGCCTTAGTGTCGTCTTTTGTGCTTGTGACCTTCGGGTTTGGCTGCTTCGCCATAGGGCTTCGGTCCCTCAGTTAATCGTTCGATAGGTCAGGCGCTTGCCAACGATGCCACGGATCGCAACTTCGGTGCGGGCGATGTCGTTCACGCCGAGAGCGACGCGGTTGTTATAGCGGAAGTCGTATTCCGACAGATAGCGGTGAAGGTTTTTCTCGGAGCAATGCTGGTAGATACTTTTCATGCCGCGCTTGAAAATGCTGAAATAGCCCTCGACGGTGTTGGTGTTTACGTCTCCGCGCGCGTATTCGCCGCTGGCGTGGCGGACCGAATCATGGGTGGCGACATGCGATCGGGCCGCGCCGTACAGCTTGCTTTCATCGGTCATCAGCCGGGCCTCGCGGGCAATGTTCTCGCACACAATGCCGGTCACGGTTACCTTGTCGGCGCACTCTACATAGAAGGCGCGCGCCCGGCCGCCACGCTCAACCAATGCGACAACGGCTCGCTTGCCCGAAAGGCCGCTTTTACCCTTCTTGGTGCGCTTGGTGACAACTTCCTTGTCGCCGAAATAGGTTTCGTCTGCTTCGACGATCGCGCCAGCGGCGCCCATTGGGGCGAACCCGACGATCCGCATAGCCTCGCGAATGCGGTGCGACATGAACCAAGCGGTCTTCAAGGTGACGCCCAGAGTTCGGTGGAGCTGGTTGGCGCTAATGCCCTTCTTGCTCGACGACAGCAGGAACATCGCCTGCAGCCAGAGGTGCATGGGGACGTGGCTGGCCTCAAACACGGTGCCTACCTTCACGGTGAAGGGCTTGCGGCATTGATAGCACTTGTAGGTGCCGACTCGGGTGCTTTTGCCGCCCATCTTGCCGATCCGCTCAAAGCCGCCGCAGTGAGGGCAAACAGCGCCTTCCGGCCAAACGCGAGCTTCTACGAAGGCGTAGGCGGCTTCTTCGTTGTGGAAGTGGGGCTCGGAAAGAACGGACGACATGGGATTATAGCGATTATATTCTCTTATGCGCCACAAGCGGAACCTGGGCCTCCGCCCGAAAGCGGACGCCAACCCGTCGCCTCAAGCGGAAGGTACGCTTGATCCAAGGAACGCGGTCGGTGTCATCGCAGTGACTTGTCGGAAAGCACACGAGAATGCCGCCGTGCTGGCAAAGCCGGCTTCAATCGCGACCTTGGCAGGTGCGTCGCCGCGGGCAAGCCGCTCCATTGCGCGCACGATCCGCGCTCGCTGTCGCCAAGCTTTCAGTGTCAATCCAGTTTCCTTGGGAAACAATCGACTTACGGTACGGACGGATGTTGCTGCTCGTGACGCAAGCTCGCCCAAGTCAATCATGTGGCTGTGATCGGCGAGGACGAGATCGGCCACGCGCCGCCCCGCTGGGCTTGTGGGCAACGGAAGGAAGGTCGGGGCATCTACCATCGCGGTGAGTTCATACAGCATAAGGCGGACCATGAGTTCGGCCTTGTCTGAGGCAGGATCGATAGAGACCGCCTCGGTGAGCAGACACCGTAGCAATGGTGAAATCCGAAGCGCAAAGGCACGATTAAGCGAGGTTGGGGGAGCCCATTCTCGGATTGCTCTCTGCTGCCAGTGCACGATCCAGAGCTCTGCCTCGCTCATCGCCTCGAGGCGATGACGAATGCCTGCCGGAATCCAGGCAGCGAGCAGAGGTGGCACCAACCAAACGCCCTCGTCGGTGTGAACCTGCACCATACCCGACGCAGCGAAGGTCAACTGGCCTTCTTCGTGGACATGCGGCGGCAGGCTCTCGCTTGGCTGCTTCACGCTTCGATGGATAGTGAAAAGCGGCGTCATATGGCGTCTGCGCGATGCAGTTTGGCGTTACATCGCTCAAATATCTCATTACTGCTGTGATCGTCAACACCGCGTGGGGATTGCTATGAGTGAAAAAATGAAAGCCGTTTTGATACGGGAATACGGCTCCAACGACGTCGTACAGTTCGTAGATGTCGATCGCCCCGAGCCTCAGGCCGGGGAAATCCTGGTGAAGGTCCGCGCTGCCGGGGTGAATCCGATCGATTGGAGAATCCGCAACGGAGCCGGCCAGCGCCTGGGCATGAGCCTGCCCATTCACATGGGCAGTGAACTCGCCGGCACTATCGAGAAACTCGGCGCCGGCATCGACAACTTCGAGCTGGGTGAAGCCATCTTCGGGATGGTCCACACCGGCGCCTTCGCTGAGTACGCCGTCGCCAAGGCGGCGGACATTATGCGCAAGCCATCCACCCTTGATTTTGTCGAAACGGCGGCCCTGCCACTGGCAGGTACCACCGCGTGGCAGGCGATCTTCGGCGAGGCAGGTCTGGCTGCCGGCCAGCGTCTCCTCATTACCAACAGTTCGGGCGGAGTCGGGTCGCTCGCCATACAGTTCGCCAAGGCCAAGGGCGCGCACGTCACGGCCGTGGCTTCCGCGCGGAACGAGGCGTTCGTCCGTAGCCTGGGCGCCGACGCGTTCATCGACTACACCAGCCAACCGTTCGAGAACGCCGCCCACGATATGGACGTCGTGCTCGATACGGCGGGAGGTGAGACGTTCCTGCGCGCCTTCCAAACTCTAAGAAAGGGCGGCTTTATGGTCACCGTGGTGGCGTTCCCCGACGGGCAGGCCGAGCGCTACGGCGTCAGCGTCAAACGGTCATTCACGGTGCCGAGCGCGCAGACTCTGGCGGCGATCGTGGATCTCGTCGCAGTCGGCAAGCTGGTGCCGCATGTGGAGGCGACTCTGCCCTTTGCTGAGATCAAGCAGGCACTCGCACTTTCTGAAGGCGGCCGCGCCCGTGGCAAAATCGTCTTGGCGATCGCGGACTGACTTTACGCGATAAACCGCTCGTATTGCGAAGCGGGGTGGCGAGCGCTGCACCGAATATTGACGCCCTTGCCCGGAGCCCGAGATGTAGAGTTGGACAGGGTCGGTGTCCTGCGCCCGACCCGCATACGCAAGCCCGAGCGCTCGAATGCCCGCCACGCTTTGGGCGCTGTTATCCGACGTCGATGATCTTCTCCGCCGTTCTGCATACGCTTGGGATCGTCGGCGCAAAACTTGTTGCGCATGCGGCGATTGACGAGTTCGACCAAGCCGTTTCGCATCAGCTTGCCATGAGAGATGAGGTGCCACCTGACGTCATAATCGTGGAATGAGACCAGTTTGGCACGCCTTGCGCTAGAGCTGAATAGCACCTTGAGCCGTCGCAAGACTATGATGCGACAAATCTTTTTACGAGTATCTCGGTGAGTGCTCGTCTTATTGGAAGCTCCCGTATGGGGGTATCGCAACAAAACACTAACGTTACCGTTGCGTTAATTGGTTTGACGATGTTACTCAAATGCCCGCTGAACGAGCCGAAAAGAGCTGGCGGCGATAAAATCCAAGAAACGTGACAGCATTTCTTCGACGGGGGGACGACGATGGCCAACCTTCTCAGCGTTGTTTTGGGCAATCTCCAGATCGGCTCGTCGAGCGCAGATCTGCTCAATGGCCAGGACAATCGCGATGATCTGATCTTCGGCCTCTCGGGCAACGATGTCATTTCGGGCAGGAGCGGCTCCGACCTGCTGGTCGGTGGCAGCGGCAACGACACCCTCGATGGCGGCGCCGGCGACGACACCCTGCTCGGCGGCAGCGGCAACGATACTCTGCTCGGCGGCGCTGGGCGCGACCTGCTCGATGGCGGCAGCGGCAACGATGTCCTCGATGGCGGCGCCGATGACGATGTGCTCGACGGCGGCAGCGGCAATGATCGCCTGCTCGGCGGCTCCGGGAAAGACACGCTCCTCGGCGGCAGCGGCGACGATTTTCTCGATGGCGGTGCCGGTTCCGATACCGTGTCGGCGGGCAGCGGCAACGATATCGTCGTTCATCGCGCGTCGGAGAACGCCGGCGTGTCCAACGTCTATGACGGCGGCTCCGGTAACGACACGCTGAAGCTCTATGTCAGCCAGAGCATCTTCAACTCGTCCGCATTCCAGGCCGACCTCGCCCGCTTCCAGCCGGTGCTGGCGCGCGGCGGTTCGGCGACGGGCGTGTTCCAGAGCCTGAACATCAGCATCTCGTCGTTCGAGCGGATCGAGGTGATCGTCGAAGGCGCGGCCAACGCCGCCCCCGTCGCCGTTCAGGACACAATCAACGCGACCGAGGACACGGCGCTGGTGATCGCGCCGGCGACCTTGCTGGCCAACGACACCGATCCGGATGCGAACGACACCAGGACCTTGGTGTCGGTCCAGAATGCGCAGAACGGCGCCGTGTCGATCAACGCCCAGGGCTCGATCGTCTTTCAGCCGGCGGCCAATTTCGCCGGCTCGGCGAGCTTCACCTATACGATCCGCGATGCGGCAGGGCTAACCTCCACGGCCACCGTCATCGTCGCCGTCGCCAACGCCAACGATGCGCCGACCGGCGGTGTTTCGATAGGCGGCGTCGCGACCGAGGACCAGGTCCTGACGGCGTCGAACACGCTCGCTGATGCTGACGGAATGGGCCCGGTGGTCTCCTATCAGTGGCTGCGCGACGGCGCCGTCGTCACCGGCGCGACCGGGGCGACCTACACGCTCGGCGACGCCGATGTCGGCAAGGCGATCTCGGTCCGTGCCAGCTATACCGACCAGCGCGGCACGGCCGAAAGCGTCACCAGCGCCGCCACCGCTCCCGTCGCTAACGTCAACGACGCGCCGGACTCGCTGGTCCTGTCGGCAGCGAGCATCGTCGGCGGCAATCCCGCGATCGCGGAGGATACGCCCGGCGCCGTCGTCGGCACGTTGCAGGCGAGCGATGTGGATGCCGGCGACACGCTGAGCTTCTCGGTCGACGATCCGCGTTTCGAGATCGCCGGCAACAGCCTGAAGCTGATCGACGGCCAGAGCATCAGCGCGAGCGACGCGGCCACCATCGCCCTGACCGTCACGGTGACGGACCAGGCGGGCGCGACCCGGACATTGCCCGTCAGCCTGCAGGTCCAGGCGGTCGACGACGGCGTCGCCGCTGACGGCTACATCGCGGGAGCTACGGTGTTCAAGGACGCCAATGGCGACGGCATGCTGTCTGCCGGCGAAGTCTCGACCGCGACCGACGCCAACGGCAATTTCCGGCTCGTCGGCGGCAGCGGCCAGCTCGTGCTGTTCGGCGGCACCGACATCTCGACCGGCTCCGCCTTCGCCGGCTTCATGAAGGCGCCGGCGGGCTCGTCCGTCGTCACGCCGTTGACGACTCTGGTCGCGGCCGTCCTGGCCGCGGGCGCGGGCAGCGTCGCGGCCGCCAACGAGACCGTGCTGGCGGCGCTCGGCCTGCCGTCCGGCGTCAACCTCGCCAATCTCGATCCGATCGCCGCCACCGTCTCGGCCGATGCCGGCCAGCAGGCCCTGGGCGCGCAGGCGATCGCCGCCGCGATCCAGGTCCAGAACACCATCATCCAGGCGGCGGCCGTGCTGGACGGCGCGGCGGGCGCCGAGCTCGATCCGGCCGCGGCGCAGGCGGCCATCGCGGCGCAGCTCGGCACGCAGCTCTTCAGCGCGCCGGTCGGTCAGCAGCTCGATCTCGGCAGCCAGACCGCCCTCACCGAGTTGATCACCAGCACCGCCACGGCCTTGTCGAGCGGTCCCGATCCGGTGATCTCCGCCGCCAGCGTCACGGCCACCGAAGCCGTCGCGACGGCGTCCGCCAGCGTCATCTCGGCGACGAACGTCGCGGTCGAGGCCGTCTCGGGGCAGACCGGGGCGGCGCTGCTGGCGTCGCTGGCGCAGGTCGCCTCGGTCGCCCAGAACGAAGCCGCGCAGGCGCTGCAGACAGCTGCAGCGACCGGCAATACGACGCAGGTGACTGCAAGCTACACCGGCGCCGCGCTGACCGGCGAGATTACCGCCGCGACCGTCGGCAACGTCCTCGGCGCCAACACCGCCGACAGCATCAACGGCAGCAATCTCAGCGACGCGATCTACGGCTATGGCGGCAACGACTCGCTCTACGGCTTCGGCGGCAACGACCGTCTCGACGGCGGAGATGGGACCGATGCCCTGTATGGCGGCGACGGCGACGATGGCCTCTATGGCGGGCGCGGTAACGATATCCTCGACGGCGGCGCCGGCTTCGACCAGGCCCGCTACGATGAGGACGTGCTCGCCGGCGGCACGGCCGGCGTCATGGTCAACCTCGACAACGGCAACGCGGCCGACGCCAACGGCGTCGCGATCGACGGCTTCGGCAACACCGACACCCTGATCGGCATCGAGGAGGCGCGTGGCACCGGCCAGAACGACAGTTTCATCGGCGACAATGCCGACAATTTCTTCGCCGGCCTCGGCGGCAACGACACGATGAGCGGCGGCGCCGGCTTCGACGTCCTGCGTCCTGGCGCTGGCAATGACATTGTCAACGGCGGCGCCGACGCCGACGACATCGACTATGCCGACTGGACCGGCCCCGGCGGCATCGTTTTCACGCTCGGCGCCAATGGCGACGGGACGTTCGTCGACCCCTGGGGCGGCACCGACACCTACACCAGCATTGAGCAGATCCGCGGCACCAACGGCAACGACACGCTGACGGGCAACGATCTCGCCAACCGTTTCCGCGGCATCGGCGGCGCCGATACGATCGATGGCGGGCTCGGCATCGACGAGGTCGATTATCGCCGCGACATCAATGTCGGCGGCTCGGCCGGCGTCACCGTCAATCTCGGCCAGGGCACGGCGATCGACGGGTTCGGGCAGACCGACACGCTGATCTCGATCGAGAATGCGCGCGGCACCAACGTGACCGATACGCTGATCGGCAGCAGTGGCGTCAACCGGCTGCGGGCGGAAAGCGGTGATGATTCCCTCGTCGGACTCGCCGGCGCCGACCAGCTCGACGGCGGCGCCGGTATCGACGAGGTTCGCTACGACCTCGACGCCGCGGCAGGGGGCGTGTTCGGCGTCACGGTCAATCTCGACAACGGCAACGTCGCCGACGCCAACGGCATCGCGATCGACGGCTTCGGCAACACCGATACGCTGATCGGGATCGAGGAGGCGCGCGGCACCACCCAGAACGACAGCTTCATCGGCGACAACCAGGACAATTATTTCACCGCCTATGCCGGCGACGACACGATGAGCGGCGGCGCCGGCTTCGACGGCTTCCGCCCGGGTTCCGGCACGGACACGATCAATGGTGGAGCCGACGCCGATGAGCTCGACTACTCCGACTGGACGGGACCGGGCGGCATCACCTTGACGCTCGGCACCAATGGCGACGGGACGTTCCTCGATCCCTGGGGCTTCACCGACACCTATACCGGGATCGAGCGCCTGCGCGGCACGATGTTCGACGACGCGCTGACCGGCAACGCCGCCAACAACCGCTTCAGGGGCCTTGCCGGCGCCGACATCCTGAACGGCGCGGGCGGGATCGACGAGGTCGACTACCGCCGTGACGCCAACCGCGGCGGCCTCGCCGGCGTCACCGTCAATCTCGACAATGGCGACGTTAACGACGCGCTCGGCACGGCGATCGACGGATTCGGCAATACCGACACGCTGATCTCGATCGAAAACGTGCGCGGCACCAACCAGGCCGACTTCATCTATGGCGATGCCCAGGCCAATTCGCTGCAGGGCGAAGGCGGCAACGATCTGATCGAGGGCCGCGGCGGCGCCGACAATCTGCGCGGCGGCCTCGGCGACGACACCCTGCGCGGCGAAGCCGGCGCCGACCAGCTCTTCGGCGACGACGGCAACGACGTCGTCGAGGGCGGGGACGGCGACGACCAGGTCAATGGCGGCGCCGGCAACGACCGGCTCGACGGCGGCGCCGGCAATGATTTCCTGTCCACCGACAGCGGCTCCGACCTGCTGCTGGGCGGCGCCGGAAACGATTCGACCTTCGTCGGTCTCGACGCGACGACGCCGGGAACGCTGTCCTATCGCATCGTCGATGGCGCCATCATGGTCGATGTCACCAATGCCGGCCTGACCAAGACGATCTACGAGATCGCTCCTGAAACCGGCGGCTGGCTGATGAGCGACCTGCGCACGGGCTCGACCTACGGCACCGATCAGCTGCGTGGCGTCGAGACCGTGGTCTTCGGCTTCGCCGGCGCGCCAGCGACCAACCTGTCGATCCAGATCGGTGCGACGACCTTCCTGGCGTCCGACGCCCTGTCGGGCAACATCACCGGCAGCGTCGCCGCCGAGACGATCGACGTCGCCGCCCTGCTGCCCGGCCTGCTCGTCTCGGGCACCAATGCGGGTGGAATGGTGGTGGCCGGCCAGGCCAGTGTCGATGGCGGGCTCGGCAACGACACGCTGATCGGTTTCGCCGGGAACGATTTCCTGAAGGGCGGCGCCGGCAACGACCATCTCGTCGGCAATGCCGGTTCGGATACGGCGGCATTCGAGCTTCCGGCCGGAACCGCCGGCACGCTGTCCGCGCTCCAGACGGCGAGCGGCGTCACGGTGCAGATCACCAATCTCGGGGTCACCACGGCACTGTTTGCCATCTCTCAGCTTTCGGGCGGAGGATATCAGGTCGAGGACCTGCGTCCCGGCGCGCCTCTGGGAACCGACACCATCGACGCCAGCGTCGAGAATCTGTCGGTGTTCGTCAGCGGATCGGCCCAGAACCTCTTCCTGCCGCTCACGGTCCGGCTGTTCAATCCGCCAAGCGGCCTGCCGAACGTGAACGGCAGCATCGGCGACGACGTCATCAACGTCGCGACATTGGTGCCGCAGGCGACGGCCACGGACTCGATCTTCGTCGACGGCAGTTTCGGCAACGACACGATCACCGGCCATGCCGGCGGTAACAACCTGAACGGCGGCGGCGGCAACGACGTGCTGAATGGTCTGGACGGGATGGACTTCCTCGTCGGCGGGGCGGGCGCGGACGTGCTGAATGGCGGCGCCGGACTCGATGCCGCCTCCTATTTCGGCGCGACGGCGGGCGTCACGGCGGACCTCGCGACGCCGGGCAGCAACACCGGCGACGCGTTCGGCGACAGCTACATCGACATCGAGCAGCTCCAGGGCTCGAGCTTCGACGACATCCTGCGTGGCGACGGCGCCGACAACTTCCTCGGCGGTCAGATCGGCGCCGACCGGCTCGAAGGCCGCGGCGGCAATGACGGCCTCGCGGGCGGGCAGGGCGCCGACGTCCTGATCGGCGGCACCGGCGACGACTTCCTCACCGGAGACGATGCCGGCTTCTTCGCCGACGACACCTTCGTCTTCGCCACCGGTGACGGTGCGGACACGATCAGCGACTTCATCGCCGGCGCCGGCACGCTCGACAAGATCGACCTGACCGGCGTCGTCGGGCTCGACACCTTCGCGCAGCTCCAGGCGCTGCTGTCGCAGCCGGTGCTCGGAACGACGGTGATCGACTTCGGAAACGGCGACAGGATCACCCTGCTGAACGTCGCCCCGTCTCTGCTCCACCAGGACGATTTCCTGCTGTAGGCCGGGGCGACCAAAAGGCGTGGGGAGCCGGCGCTGCGTCGCGCGGTGCCGCCTTCACCGTTCCCTGAACGCCTTCGCGATCTGGTCCTTGAGCGGCTTGACGATGTATTCGAGCGGGGTCCGGTCCTCGGTCTTGACGAAGACCTCCGCCTGCATCCCGGCCGCGACGCGGCTCGGGGCGATGCGCGCGAATTCGCTCGCCGGCACGGTGATGCGAATGGTGTAGAAGCTGGCGCCGGTCTGCGGATCGCGCGTGGTGTCCGGCGAGAGGCGCGAGACGACGCCGTCGATCTCGGGTGTGCTGCGCTGATTGAACGCCATGATCTTGATCCGCGCTTGGCTGCCGGGCACGATCTGGTCGATATCGGGCGGGTTGATCCGGACCTCAAGCTGAAGTGCTTCTTCGGCCGGCACGATCAGCATGGCTGGTTCCGCCGGCGTGATCACGCCGCCCACCGTATGGACGGCGAGCTGGTGCACGAAGCCCGCGCTCGGTGCCCTGATCTCGATGCGCCTCAGCTGATCCTCGGCCGCGATCCTGCGCTCGACCAGCTCGGCGCTCTTGGCCTGGATCTCGCGCAGGTCCTTCGTCACGTCCTCGCGCAGGGCATCGTCGATCTGGATGATCTGGAGTTGCGTCTCGGCGATCTTGCCTTCGGCCTGCGCCACCCCCGCGATCAGCTGGCCCCGCTGCCCTTCGAGGCTGGCGGCCTCCCGTTCGAGCTGGGTCTTGCGGCTGAGCGAAACCAGGTTCTTGGCATAGAGCCCGCGGACGCCCTGCAGTTCCTCCTCGATCAGCACCGACTGGCGGTCGCGCCCGGACTGCTGGGCGCGCAGGCCGGTGATCTCGTCGCGAAGCTGGTCCATGCGCTTGCCGAGCTGTGCCTTCTGGCCATCGCGCGCGGTGCGGCGCGCTTCGAACAGGCTCTGCTCGGCACTGACGAGCTCGGCGATGTCGGGGTCGCCATCGCGCCGGGCGAGTTCCGGTGCGAGCACGATCACATCCTTGCGGTCGCGCTCGGCCTGCAGGCGGCCGCGTCGGGCGGCGAACTCGTTGAGCTGCTTGGTGACGACCTGGAGATTGGCACGGGTCACGGTGTCGTCGAGGCGGATCACGACCTGATCCTGCTCGACCCTGTCGCCCTCGCGGACCTTGAGCTCGCCGACGACGCCGCCAATGGCGTGCTGGACCTTCTTGACGTTGCCGTCGACGACGAACTGGCCGACCGCGACGACGGCGCCTGACAGCGTCGTGGTCAGGGCCCAGACGCCGACCGTGCCGGCAAACAGCGCGAGCCCGGCGCCGCCGAACAAAGCGAGACGCCGGATCGCCCGCCCGTGATCCGGTTCGGTCTGGTCGCTCATGACGCCGCCACCTGTCGTTGCGCGCTCGGCAGCCCGCCCTGCTTCAGGACCTTCTGAAGCATCTCTTCCTTCGGGCCGAACGCCTGGATTCGGCCGGCGGCCATGATCGCGATCTGGTCGACCCCGGCGATGGCCGTCTGGCGGTGGGTGACCACGATGACGATGCCGCCGCGGGCCCTGATGCCCCTGACGGCGAGGGTCAGCGCCTCGTCGCCATCATGGTCGAGATTGGAGTTCGGCTCGTCGAGGACGACCAGGAAAGGGTCGCCGTACAGCGCCCTTGCCAGTCCGACGCGCTGGCGCTGCCCGCCCGACAGCGCCGCGCCGCCCTCGCCGATGCGGGTGTCGTAGCCTTGCTCCAGCTTGACGATCATCTCATGCGCGCCGGCCGCGGTCGCCGCCGCGATGATCGCCTCGTCCGTGGCGTCGGGGTCGAAACGCCCGATATTCTCGGCGACCGTTCCGTCGAAGAGCTCGATGTCCTGCGGAAGATAGCCGAGATGGCGCCCGAGCTCGCCCGATCCCCATTGCCCGAGCGCCGCGCCGTCCAGCCTGACCTCGCCCTTGAGCGGGCGCCAGACCCCGACCAGCGCCCGCAGCAGCGTCGATTTGCCAGATGCGCTCGGGCCGATGATGCCGAGGCCTTGGCCGGCCTCGAGCCTGAGCGAGACGCCCTGCAGGATCGCCACCTCACGGCCGGGCGCTGCGACGATCAGGTTTTCGGCCGCGAGCGCCTGGCGCGGCGGCGGCAGGATCAGCCGCTCGCCCGGCGAGAGGGCAGGCGAATCCAGCACCCGTTTCAAACGGGCCAGGCCCTGCCTGGCCGCGACGAAACCCTTCCAATGCGCGACCGCGATCTCCATCGGTGCCAGCGCGCGCGACATCATGATCGAGGCGGCGATCATCGCGCCTCCCGAAATCTCGCCCCGGATGGCGAGATAGGCGCCGAGCCCGAGCATCGCCGACTGCACGATCATGCGAAAGATCTTGGCGAAGGCGCCGATGCCGCCCGTCGCGTCGGAGCCTGCGAGCCAGTCGCCGATATGGCGCCGGTTCGCGGCGCGCCATTTCCGCTGGAAGCTGGGCGCCATGCCCATCACGGTCAGGGCCTCGGCATTGCGGCGGCTCGATTCGGCGACCGCGTTGCGCGCGGCGCCGCTCGCCATCTGTGCCTTGGTGGCATCGCGGCTGCCATGTTCGGTCACGAGGGTCAGCAGCAGGATGACGACGCCGCCCGCGACCGCGAGCCAGCCGAGCCAGGGGTGCAGCAGGAAGCAGCAGGCGAAGAACAGCGGCATCCAGGGCATGTCGAACAGCGCCGTCGGCCCGAGCGAGGACAGAAAGGTGCGGATCTGGTCGAGATCGCGGATCGGCTGCAGCGCCAGATCGGCGCGCAGGCCCATTAGCGGCAGGCGCTGCGTCGCGGCGAAGGCGGCCGGCGAGACCTGCTCGTCGAACCGGGCCCCGATGCGCGCCAGCAGCCGCACCCGTATGGCGTCGAGAAAGCCCTGCAACGCGTAGGCGGCGAGCAGCAGCAGCGAGATGCCGATCAGTGTCGGCACGCTGCGGGAGCTCAGCACCCGGTCATAGACCTGGAGCATGTAGAACGATCCCGACAGCATCAGCAGGTTGATGACGCCGGAGAACAGCGCGACCGCCAGGAACGGTTTCCGGCAGACGTTACATGCATTGATGACGATGGACGATCGATTGCTTGAGAGCTGCAGCTTCATGCGTGGACCTGCAGTATCCCGATAAAGATCGAGGCCAACTCGGAACAAATGCAATTACGCATTGCCCTAACGATCACGAGCCGGTCGACTAGTAGAAACAAAGATGATTGCATTTTAGCCCAAAAATTTTGATACATCTAGGCGGCATGAGTGGATTGTTGCATGCTGCGTCAAAGACCCTTTAAATGCCCGCCTGGGAGTGTTCACGAATGGACCAAACGCCTGATCATAAGGTTTCCGAGGGCGATCTCTGAGACGTCGATGCGTTGATCGCAGTTTCACACGAGGCGCTTCCATTGGGTCATCCAACCGAAGGTTTGCTCGACGACCCACCGCTTTGGTAACACCTTGAGGCCGTGCGCGCCGCAACCACGAAGGCGCCGTCGGCGTTGCGGTCACGCGTCTCTAATGCACGTCAGCGGGTACCGTCACTGTCGAACAGAGAAGCCCGATCGGCGAGGGCGGCGCTATCAAAATCATCGGTGCTCGGACGAAACATGGATTAGGCTTCCGCGAGGTGGCGAGGACGGCGCTGGTCCCACCCTCGCTGGCAGGCCAGCCATGACGCCGGATCTGCGCGCGCGACACCGATTTCTGGCAATAGTAGCTTTGCGCCAAAAGCGATCGTTGAGAGGTTGCCTGGAAGCAGACACTCAGCGCCTTGTTGGGGTTACCACGCCGGCCCATCAAAAATTGCCCATTCGGCATCAGGTCTTGAGAACGATTTTTGCTGATCCGACATGGCCGCGATCGATATCGGCAAAGGCGTGGCTGCCCTCGCTGAGAGAGCGCTGCTCGATCCAGGCGAGATCGCCGAGATGCCCCATGGCGAGGGCTTCGACGGTCTGGGCGAAGTCGGCGGGGGTGTAGCAATAGACGCCGGCTAGCGTGATCTCCTGCAGCGTGATCTTGCGAACGTCGAGACCAGCCTGGCCGGGGAGCAGGCCGAGATGGACGATCACGCCGCCGGGCCGCACCAGACGACAGGCGGCGGCGCGCGTCGCATCGGCGCCGACGGCGTCGATGACGAGATCGATGCTGTTGTCGGGCGGCTCGTCCTGCCCGGGCTGATAGACGGCGAAACCCTGCGCCAGCAGCGTTTCGCGCCGCAGCGGATTGGTCTCGCTGAGCACAAGATCGCGCGCGCCGAACAGGCGGGCGACGAGCCCGGCCGCCAGCCCGATGGCGCCGCCGCCGAGCACGACGACGCGGCAGGCAGCGAGAGGCTGGTGCAGTCGCTGCATCCCGGTCTGCACCGCATGCCAGGAGACGGCGACTGGCTCGGCCAGCGCGGCATGGGCGACTGGCATCGCGTCGGGGATCGACGTCAGATTGCGCAGCGGGATCCGGACCAGCTCCGCGAAGGCGCCCGGTCGTGGCGGCATCGAGATGATCTGCCGCGTTGGCGAGAGATGCCAGCGTCCCTCGATCGCATAGGGACAGTTTGGATCGACCACGAGCGGGTTGATCGTCACACGCTCGCCGGCGCGCAGCCCTGTCGCGATCCGCCCGGCCGCCTCGTGGCCGAGGATCAGCGGCGGCGGGCGGCGCGCGTCGAAGCCGTGATAGGCGTGCATGTCGGAGCCGCAGATACCGACAGCCTCGACCCGGACCAGCACCTCGTCGGATTGCGGCACGGGGTCGGGCTCGTCGCGAAAGACGATGCTGTTGGGGCCGGTATAGACCAGGGCCTTCATGCAGCGCCCCTCCTCATTTCGCGGTAAAGCCGCCATCGACCGTCAAGATCTGGCCGGTGACGTAGGCCGAGGCGGGAGACGCAAGGAACACGATCGCGCCGGCGAGATCCTCCAACGCGCCATTGCGGCCGACGGCGGTCTGTGCTGCGTTTTTGGCGGCACGCGCCTCGTCGGCGAAGACGGCTGCGGTCAGCGGCGTCGGAAAGAATCCGGGTGCGATCGCGTTGCAGGTCACGCTATGGCGCGACCACTCTTCCGCGATCGCCCGCGTCAACTGGACGACGCCACCCTTGGCCGCGCCATAGGGTGCGCTGTCGGGGAAGGCCCGATAGCTCTGCAGCGAGGCGATGTTGACGATACGGCCATAACCGCGCTGCGCCATGGCCGGCGCGAAGGTTTGGGTCAGCAGGAAGGGCGCGCGCAAATGCACCGCCATATGCAGGTCGAAGCCCTCGGCTGTAACCTGCATGAAGGGCTGGCGCAGGTTCAGGCCGGCGACATTGACGAGGATGTCGACGGCGCGGCCGAGCCGCCCGCAAGCAGCTGCCAGCTGCGTGCCGGCGTCCGGCGAAGCCAGGTCTGCGGGGATGGTGTCAGCCTCGATCCCTTCCGCCATCAACCCTTCGGCCGCCTTGCGCAGAGCTTCCTCGCGACGGGCGACGATGACGACGGACGCGCCGGCGAGGCCCAGCGCACGGGCCATGGCGAGGCCAATACCGCTGTTGCCGCCGGTGACCAGCGCCGTCTTGCCGGTGAGGTCAAAGAGCGAGGTCAGCCTGAACATGCCTCAGACCTCGACTGGGGCACCGAGATCGACATTGGAGCCGGGCGCGTATTTCGCCATCCGCGCGTCGCTGGTGCGGGCATGGGCCTCCATGCCCTCCAGCCGCGAGATGCGGGCGGAAACCGGCGCGATGCGCTGGCAGGCTTCGCGGTCGATGCGCTGCCAGGTCAGTGGTTTCAGGAATTTGTGGACCGAGAGTCCTGCCGAGTAGCGGGCAGCGAATTTGGTCGGGAGGATATGGTTGGGGCCGGACACCTTGTCGCCGAAGGCGACATTGGTTTCTTCGCCCAGAAACAGCGAACCGTAATTGCTGAGATGGGCATGCCACCAGTCGAGATCGGCGCAATGCACCTCCAGATGCTCGCAGGCGTAAGCGTCGGACACGGCCACCATTTCATCGCGCGTGTCGCACAGGACGATCTCGCCGTAGTCGCGCCAGGCGGCTCCGGCGGCATCGCGCGCCGTCGGGGGCAGGGTCGCGATCAGCGCCGGCATCAGCCGGGCGACCTCGTCGGCCACGCGACGCGACGAAGTGATCAGCCAGGCCGGACTTTCATGGCCATGCTCTGCTTGGCCGACAAGATCGGTCGCGACGATCAGCGGATCGGCGCCGGCATCGGCGATGACGGCGACTTCCGACGGGCCGGCGAAGACATCGATCCCGACCTTGCCGAACAGCATGCGCTTGGCCTCGGCGACAAATTTGTTGCCGGGCCCGACGATGATGTCGGCCGGATTGCCGGTGAACAGTCCGAAGGTCATCGCCGCGACGGCCTGCACGCCGCCAAGGCACATGACGATGTCGGCGCCCGCCACCGTCAGCGCATAAAGCACATGGGGATGGATTCCCTGGCCCCGGAACGGCGCCGAGCAGGCGACGACGGTCTTGACGCCGGCGGCTTTGGCAGTGGCGACCGACATATAGGCCGAGGCGATGTGAGCGTAGCGGCCGGTCGGCACATAGCATCCGGCCGTATTCACCGGAACGAGCTTCTGGCCGAGATGCAGGCCGGGTGAGATCTCCAAAGCGAAATCCTGGCACGAAGCACGCTGCGCCTGGGCGAAGCGGCGCACGTTTCCGGCCGCGAAGCTGATATCGTCCTTGACATTCTGAGGGATGTCGCTGATGCGCGCGGCGATGGCCGCCTGGTCGAGGACGATGGGGCCATCCCACTTGTCCAGCTTCAGCGCATAGTCGCGGACGGCCTGTTCGCCCCCGGCCGCGATGCCGGCCAGCATCTCGGTGACGACCTTCCGGGCGGCGTCGGTTTCGGTTTCCGGCGTCTTGGTGGCGGTCTTCAGATGGGTGATGGCCATGGCTTTGGTCCGCTTCTGGGCGCAAGGGGTTGGCGGCGGTGGCGCGCGCTCAAGCGCCACCGCCTGGCTCGGAGCCGGCTTCAGGTCACTTCTTGTCGAATTCGGTGGCGAAGGCCTTGAGCTTGGGGTCGGCTGCGACGCGCTTGAGGAAGTCGTCGGTGAGGTAGCTCTTGGCGTCCGGATTGGACGGGATGGTGCCGACTTCGGTGATGAACTTGCCGATTTCGGAGAACCAGCCGTCGACGGTCGAGGCCGCCGCGCCGCGCGCCATCAGCTTCAGCTGCTCGTCGAGGCCGAAGGTCGGACGCAGCGCGAACTCCTGATCCATGGCGCGGGCCGTGACCTCGAGGCCGCCCTGCTTGTAGAAGTCGAGCGCCAGCGTGCGCGCCTCGGCGGGGTTGGCCTTGGCCCAGGACCAGCCGCGCAGGAAGACCGCGAGGAACTTCGCGACGTCGTCGGGCCGCTCCTTGGCGAAGTCGCCACGCACGATCAGAGCGCCCGGCACGACAGCACCGGCGTCCGCTCCGGAGCAGAGATATTTCGCGTTGGCGCGGTCCTCCAGCGTGTAGGTGTTGGGCGCCCATACGCCGGCGACATCGCCGTTGTTTGAGGTGATCGCGGTGATGATCTGCGCCTGGGCGAGATTGACGAACTGCATGTCGTTCTGCGCCAGGCCGAATTTGGCCAGGCATTTGCGGGCCGAGTAGTCCACCGTCGAGTTGGTGGTCAGCAGCAGCTTCTGGCCCTTGAGGAGCTTTGGATCGGCCTTGATGGCGTCGAACTTGTCGCCGCGCACCATCATTGCGTTGGCCTTGGATTCGTCGTTGGTCAGACCGATCGTCAGGATGTTGAAGCGTACCGCGCCGAGCACCGCCGGCACCGAGCCGGTGCCCCCGACATCCCAGGACTTCGCGGCAGACGCCGCGATCTGCGGCGCGCCGGCCGGGAAGGTCGAGAAATTCGGCGTGAGGCCGACCTCCTTCCACCAGCCCTTCACCGTCGCATAGTGGAACGGCAGCGCCCAGTAGAGCGAAGGCTGGTAGCTGACGCCGATCGCCGTCTGCGCCTGGCCGGGCGACGGGGCGGCGCAGGCCAGCGCAGCGGCGATACCCAGTCCTGCAATGATCCGTTTCATTTTCGTCTCTCCCTGTTGTGGCGAACCGGGTCTCAGCCCGTTGCGGCTCGCCCGGTTTCACCTGTCTCCATCCGCGCGGAGACAACGGTCTCGATGGCCTCGCGCAGGATCTCGGCGGCGAGGTCGCAATCCTCATCGGTCAGCGACAAGGGCGTGCGGATGTCGCAGAGCCCGGCCAGAATGGCGTGCGTTTGCGGCATCGACCTTTGCTCGCCGGCATAGCGCCAATGACGCGGTGCGCTGGTGAAGCCGCGCTGCCGGACGGAGCCGAACCATTTGATCGGCAGGCCACGGGTGGCGCAGCGATCGAGCACCGCAGTGATCTCGTCGTCCGCGAATCCCAGCAAAGAGAACTGGACCGATGTCGCCGAATAGCTCTCCTTGGGCGAGCGCGGCGGCAGGCGGACATGCTGAGAGCGGGCGATGGCGCTGCCGATCCGGTCGTGAATCGCGTTCCAGCGTGCGGCCCGGCGCGGCAGGTCCTGCAGTTGCGGCCGCAGAACAGCGGCGGCGAGCGCCGTCATGCGCATGCTGAAATTCGGCGTCTCCTCCTCCCAGGCCGTCATGACGTCGGCCGACGGCGCGCTGAGATGCTGGGCGTGCAACATGTAACTGCCCGAATGCAGGATCGCGCGCGCGGCGCGGTCCGGATCGTCGAGCACGAGAAAGCCACCTTCGCCGGCATTGAGATGCTTGTAGGTCTGCGCGCTGAAGGCCGCCGCCGCCCCGAAGCTGCCGATGGCGCGCCCGGCCCAGGACGCGCACAGTGCATGGGCGCAATCCTCGACCAGCAGCAGGCCGAGTTCGTCGCAGGCGGCGATGACCGCATCCATATCCGCGATGTGGCCGCGCATATGCGACAGCAGCAGGATGCGCGCACCCGAAGCGCGGGCCTTGGCCCGCAGATCTTCGCAGTCGACGACGTAATCCGCGCCGATCTCGACCAGAACGGGCCGGCCGCCGGCATGAATGATGGCGCCGGGCACGGGAGCGAGCGTGAAACAGTTGACCAGCACCGGCTCGCCCGGCTGCAGATCCAGCACTTTCAGCGCCAGGCACAGGGCCGCGCCGCCTGAATTGACCGCCACGCAGTAGCGCCGCACGACGAAGGCGGCGAACTCCTGCTCCAGCAGAGCGACGTCGTTCTGGTCGACGCCCATCTCGCCATAGCGAAACAACCGGCCAGACCGCATCAGCTCGCAGGCGCGCGCGATGCCCGCCTCCGGGATCGGCTCCGGCTCCGTCAGATCGCGCCGCAGGCGCGGCAGCAGGGCGAGGTCAGGCCCCATGGGCGCCCTTCTCCTCGCGCAGCGACTTCCAGATCTGGGTGCGCAGATGGACGAAGGATTCCAGATCCATCACGTCCTCGATCCGCTCGTGACGGTCCCAGTTCTCCGCCTCCCGGACAGATCGGATATCGAGCACCTCCTTGATGCGGCCGGGACGCCGGGTCATGATCGCGACGCGGTCGGCGAGATAGACCGCCTCCTCGACCGCATGGGTGATGAACAGCACGGTGCGCGGATTGACGCGGGCCAGCCGCACCAGCTCTTCCTGCATGACGACGCGGGTCTGCGCGTCGAGCGCCCCGAAAGGCTCGTCCATCAACAGGACTTCCGGATCGAGCACATAGGCGCGGGCGATGGCGACGCGCTGCTGCATGCCGCCCGAGAGCTGATGCGGAAAGGCGTCCGCATGGCTTTCCAGATTCATTAGGGTGAGCGCGCTTGCAACAAGCCTGTCGCGCTCCGGTTTCGGCAGGTTCTTGTTGCGCAGGCCCAGTTCGATGTTTTCGCGGACGGTTTTCCACGGGAACAGCGCAAATTGCTGGAAGACCACGGCGCGGTCCGGCCCCGGTTCTGCGACGGCCTTGCCGTTGACGCTGACAAGGCCGGCGCTCGGCGGCTCGAAGCCCGCCACCATGCGCAGGCAGGTCGTCTTGCCGCAGCCGGAGGGGCCGACGATGGCGACGAATTCCTTGTCGGCGATCTCCAGATTGATGTCGTCGAGCGCCTTCACGCCCGCTGAAGCCGGGCCGAAGACCTTGTCGACCTTCTCGAAACGGATCGATCCCATCGTCTTCGCTTCCTCAGGCCCGCATTCCGCGCCGGCGGCGAAGCCAGGCCTCGCCCTGCCGCAGCATCACATCGATCAGCATGCCGACGAGGCCGATCGCGACCATGCCGGCCATGACGGTCGGCGTCGCGACATTGGCCTGCGCCTGGACCATCATGAATCCGACCCCCGCCGCCGCGACGATGAGCTCCGCCCCGACCAGCGACTGCCAGCCCAGCCCCGCCGCGACGCGCAGGCCCGAGACGATCGAGGGCGTCGCCGCCGGCAGCAGGATTTCGAGGATCATCCGCAGATGCCCGGTGCCGAGCATGCGCGCCGCCTCGATCAGCCTCGGCTCGACGAAGCGGGCGCCGCGATAGGCGTTGATCACGCAGGGCGGGAAGGCGCCCGCGAAGATGATCAGGATCGGCCCGCCGATGCCGACGCCGAACCACAAAGCGGCGAAGGGAACCCAGGCGATCGGCGCGATGAAGCGCAGGCCGTCGAACAGCGGCGTGACGACGTCGTCGAGCCAGCGGAACCAGCCCATCAGCAGGCCGAGCGGCACCCCGATGAACGCGGCGAGCAGCACGCCATAGGCGTAGCGCTGGAAGCTCGAGGCCAGATGCTGCGGCAATGTCGCTCCGGCGAAGGGGTTGGTCAGCAGATGGACGAAGCGCGTCAGCACATCGAGCGGGGATGGCAGAAACTGGCGCGGGACGACGCCAAAAGCGGAGAGCGCAGCCCAGAGCCCGATGAACCCCGCAAGGCCGAGCGCGCCCCAGGCCCATGTCTCGCTTGTGCGCAGCGGGATCGTCTGCATCGGCTCAATACCTCCCCGCGACGTTCCAGGCGAGCGCGCGGCGCTCCGCCAGGCCGAGCGCATAGGTCGTAGCCCAGCCGAGCACGCCGACGGTAACCATCCCGACCAGGATCATGCCGGGATAGATGTCCTGCTGGGCCACGTTGAGGACGAAGCCGATGCCGGCGAGCGCACCCACCAGCTCTGCCGCGACCAGCGTGGTCCATGACGCCTGCAGAGACAGCCGCAGCCCGGTGAAGATCATCGGCGTGGCGGCCGGCGCGATGATTTCCGTGATCATCCGCCAGCGCGGCGTCCCCAGCATCTGGGCGGCTTCGATGATCGGCCGGTCGATGTTGCGCACGCCGGCGAAGGAATTGATCACCGAGGGGACGAAGGCGGCAAACCAGATCACCATGATCTTGGCGCCGTCGCCGAGGCCAAGCCAAAGGATCGCAAGCGGGATCCAGGCCAGCGGCGGAATCGGGCGGATGATCAGGAAGATCGGGTTGATCGCCGCCTCAGCCCTCCGATCCCAGCCCATCCAGAGGCCGAGCGGCACGCCGGTGGCGACCGCAACGAGAAAGCCCATCACGACGAGCTTGACGCTCTGCAGCGCATGGGCCGCAAGCCCGGCGCCGGCATAGCCCCGCGACGTGATCTGGTTCAGCGACAGCCAGAAATCCGCAGGCGACGGGAAGCGGCCGGGCGAGACGAGGCCCGTCGCGGTGGTCAGGCCGAACCACAGCAGCAGCACAGCCGCCACCGAGCCCAGGCCAATCGATCCCCGCCTTCCAATCATGACGTTTCCCGACGCGCTAATTCTTCTGAAAGCGCTTTCATCAAACGTCCCAGATCGCCGGACAGAAGTCAATCACCCGGAGAAGGAGCTTAAAAACTGCTGGAAGGCCGGCTTGTAAAGTCGGTATTCCGCGTCTAGTTCTTATGAAAGAACTTTCATCAGGAGCGATCGTGAGCGGAGGGCGCGTCAAGCTGAGCGATGTGGCCAGGGATGCCGGCGTCTCGCCTGCAACGGTCTCACGGGCCATCGCCCATCCGGATCTGCTTTCCACGGAGACGCTGGCCAGGGTCAGGGCCAGCGCCCAGCGCCTCGGCTACCTGCCCGACGGCGCTGCGCGCGCGCTCGCCTCCGGCCGCTCGATGACGATCGGCGCCATCGTTCCCACGCTGGACAGCGCCATCTTCGCGCGCGCGCTCCAGGCGATGCAGGCCACATTGGCGCAGTCGGGCTATCTGCTGCTGGTCGCCTCGCATGAGGCCAGCCCCGCCGCCGAGACGCAGGCGGTCCGGGCCCTGCTCGGACGCGGCGTCGACGGGCTGATGCTGGTCGGCGCGGAGCGGGCGCCTGAAACCACCGCGCTGCTGCGGGCGTCCGGCCTGCCCGTCGTGCTGACATGGTGCGGGGACGGATATTTCACGGCCGTCACTATCGACAACGCCCGCGCAGGACGGTTGGCGGCCGAGCATCTGATGGCGCTCGGCCATCGCAGGATCGGCATGATCGTCGGGCATCTCCAGTTCAACGATCGCCAGAGGGCGCGGCTCGACGGCGCACGAACGGCGCTCGTGGAGGCCGGGTTTTCGCTCCCTGATTCCCTGGTCGTCGAGCAGGCGCTCACCCTGGCCGGTGGACGCGCCGGCTGCGCGATGCTGCTGGAACTGGATGGCCCGCCCTCCGCGCTGATCGGCGGCATCGACCTGTTCGCCATCGGCTGTCTCGAAGAGGCGCATGCGCGAGGCATGGCCGTGCCCGACGATCTCAGCGTGGTGGGGATCGACGGGCTGGACATGTCGGCGCATGTCTCGCCGGGGCTGACGACCGTCCACGTTCCCACGGGCCGGATCGGCAATCTTGCAGCGCAGACCCTGATGGCGATGATCGCGCGTCAGGCGGTCAAAAGGGAAACGGTCCTGCCCGTCGAGTTGGTGGTCCGCAGGTCTACTCAGCGACCTGCCGGATCTTAGGCTCGGATGCCGCGGGAAATCGAGTTGCGCCAATAGCTGCCATACGAAGTCTGCCTAGAAGAAGACATTCGATACAGGCTCATATTAATGCCGATTTTTTGGGCTTATCGATTAGGGCCTGCAAGAGACCACCCCGAACGCCGCCGCCTAGTATCGTCTTGAAGACAAATTTCAGACAAGGTCGGCTGCATCGGTAAACCCACAGTTTTATTGTGTGTCGCCGGTGAAAATGCTGACTTTCCGCACTATCTTGATCGGCATACCAAGACAGCGCGCTCGGGTCATTTCATGAAAATCTTTATCAGTTCACTCATTGGAGGCATGGAACTGTTTCGCGCCGCGGCGCGCTCGGCAGTTGAGTCGCTGGGACTTGAGCCGGTGATGGCGGAAGATTTCGGCGCTCGCCCGCACTCCCCTCAAATCGCTTGCCTCGATGGGTTAAGGCAATCGGTAGCCACGGTTCTGATCCTTGGCGCAAACTACGGTGCCCTTCAGTCATCCGGCTTGTCCGCAACTCACGAAGAATATCATGAAGCTCGTGAACGCATGCCGGTCCTAGCTTTTGTACAGGAAGGCGTCGACCGTGAACCTTCGGAAGCGGCGATGGTCGATGAAGTTCAGGGTTGGAGCACAGGGCTCTTTCGCAGCAGCTTCCGGACACCCGAGGAACTGCAAGCGAAGATCATCCGCGGTCTTCATGAATGGCAACTCGCAAATGCCGCCGGGCCCGTCGATAACGCATCGCTGATCGACGCCGCATTGGCGCTAATGCCCGAAGATCGGCGCAGCCAGTCCCGCAGCGTCGGAGTCTTGCTAACGATCGCCGCGGGTCCCAGCCAAGCTATCCTGCGCCCCTCGGAGATCGAAGCGTCATCCTTGCGCGACGCACTCCTTCAGGCGGCGATGTTCGGCCCGCTGAAAATCTTTGAGGTCGAACGCGGCTCCAAACATCGCATCGCCGGACACGCACTGGAATTGCTACAAGAGGATCATGCCGAGATGCATCTGGAGCCGACGGGTGCCATTCGCATTCGTCTGCCTATCCCGCAGAGCCGAGAAGGCATGGGTCAGATGGTTGTGGTTGAAGAGAACGTCGCAGCCACCCTGCGCCAAGCCCTCGCTTATACCGCCGCCTTGCTCGAGCGCATCGATTCAACGCATCGCCTGACGCATATTGCGCTGGCCGTCACGCTCGATGGCGCCAATCACATGAGTTGGCGCACCCCTACACAGCATGCCCGTGGCCCGAATTCGATGAGCATGCGGGGATGGGGCAACTACCCAAAGCCCGTCACCCTCTCACCGCCGGTTAGACCGCGCGCCGCACTTGCAACGGAACGTGATAGAATGGTCGAAGATCTCGTTACGCTCCTGCGCCGGGAATGGCAGAGCGAATAACCTCGCGCGCCTTACGACGGCCGAATGTTGGCGAATGCCATGAGGGCAGGATGCGCCACAAGTTAACGTTGATGACCCGCCCGAAAGCGGACACTCGGGATCGGGGCTTAGCGAACGAGCGGTTCCGGCCCGTAGCGGATACAAGACATGGTTGTGGTTTGAGGTTATGCTAACGGATGGGTGGGAGCTCTCCGAGTTCCGTGACCGCTGCCGCGTGCATGACGAACGTGCCCGGGCCCGGGCAATGATGTTGCCATCTGCTCTCGACTCGTCACGCTCGTGAAATATATCGTCAGCTGGCGCTTCGCTTTGGGGGGTGCCAATGCAGTTTGGAACGATAGTCGCCGATCCCGAGGCGCTCGTGCGTCTCACCGCAGCCTTTGATGAAGCGTGGGCCAAGATCGAGAGGCTGGCTCCGGTCGAGCCGCTTGCGCAGGCCGCAGCTCGGGAACGGCTCGGCTACATCATCGCGGGGATCTGGCGCGCCAATCCGGATGCTGCGTGGGCTGACCTCGCCGTGCAAGCGTTTCGCGCCGGCGAGGTATCAACTGTCGATCGCCAAAACGCTTGATCGAACTGGAGCCTCGATTTTACAGTTTCCGGAAGCTGCGGCGGGCATGCCCCGATCCAACAGCGGAACAGCCACCGCCGGCGAGGGTCAAGCCGCCGGCGGTGGCGCTTGCCGGGCTGGGTTTTGGCGAGACTGCTGAGGCATCGGCGGAGACTGCTTCTTGTCGTGCAGCACCGCGCTCTCGTTTTCCGCGCCTTGCACCCGATGACTTGGCCAGAGGCTGGCGTCGAATTCATCGGGGATCGTGGCGCGCCAGAGTGCCATCAGATAGCCAGCGACGAGGACTGGAACG
>JAESFU010000144.1_pt1 | contig 100080 bp, 78 predicted proteins | sample 9269461 | NCBI WGS metagenome assembly JAESFU01 (sample SAMN14502556, study PRJNA617107) | algae metagenome | isolation source: Stenomitos rutilans HA7619-LM2 and co-occurring heterotrophs from cave walls | place: USA: Waikapalae cave, Hawaii | collected 2009-07-28
GTTTATGATCAGCCATGTTGGTGCAGGTATAGTTGAATGGCGTACTCAACAGATATTCGATGTATTCATGCTTTGCAATCATACGGCTAAACTCTCAAATTTGATGCACAAGCGAAAGTCCTATAATATATTATTCGGTATATCATAAAATTTGCGGATGTTTCTCCTGCCGCCCTTCAGCTATCTAATGAGCAGCTTTTGCAATAGTTACCTCCATGATGATAAGCCGAGTCTTAAAAATAAAGTATTAATAAGATGTAATGGCCATCTTGCTATAAAATACCAACGGCTTAACTATTATCCAGTGCCCGTTGCAGCGCTTCGGCAAATACCTTATCGTTGGGGGGCAGGAGCATGAGTTCGTGATCGCCGGGAACGCTGTGGACCCGGACGCCTTTCAGGGCATACTTTTTCCAGCCTAAAAATTTATTGTCGTCCACAAAATACAGCCGCATCTGCGCTTTAAACAGGTCAACTACGCCATCATACGGTTTCATGGAATAGTTATGAAAGGCGATCTCGTGCTTCTCCATAATGCGCGTTAAGTGGTCGAGTTCATCTTTCGGCTGCAGAGGTTTTTGAAGACCGGTGGCCTGTAGTAACGCATTCATCTGCCGTTCTACATACTGCTGCTGGTAGCGGATGGTCGGCATGGGGTGCCGGAATAAGGACTGGGTAAACCAGATGAGCTTAGGAAACTGCCGCAGTAATTTACGCCCCAGCCAAGTCATTGTCGACTGCTTCTGACCACTATCCGACTCCTGCGCGTTGGTGTCGAACATGGCCAGCATTTTCACCTCTTTCCCCATCGATTTCAACTGCCGGGCCATTTCGAGGGCCACGTATCCCCCAAACGAATAACCCGCAATGGCGTAAGGGCCTGAGGGATTTTGCTGGAGCACTTCGCTGATGTAATAGGCGGCAATCGCGTCCATATTATCCAGCGGCTCGTCAGTGCCATCCAACCCAAGCGCCTGAAGGCCATAAATAGGCTGCTCAGCATCCATATAGCTAACTAAACTACTGAAATTGAGCAAATTAAGACCTATACCGTGAATAATATAAATGGGCACTTTGCTACCCTGTGGTTTAATGGGCACCAGCGACTTCCAGTTGAGCGGTTTTTCGTCTGCCTGCACCAACTGCGCCAGTTTCCGCACCGTCGAATGGGTTAGCAGGGTCGATAACGGCAGACGCTTACCCGTCTCTTTTTCGAGCTGGGTCATCATTTGAACAGCAATCATCGAGTGCCCGCCCAATTCAAAAAAGTCCTGGTCGATGCCCACGTTTTCTACCCCCAGCACATCGGCCCAGATAGCGCTCATTCCTTTCTCCAGCTCGGTAACCGGCTTAGCATCAGCTCCGTTTGTAGCCCGAAATGAATCAGGTTTGGGCAGTGCCTTCCGGTCAATTTTTCCGTTGGACGTAACGGGTAACTGGGTCAGGTGAACAAAATCCGACGGCACCATATACGTAGGCAACACATCGTTCAGTTTGCTTCGCCAAACCGGGAGCCGACCCGTAAATTCATCCGTAGAAAGCGGAGGGCTTGTGACCATATACGCCACTAAGCGCTGATCACCAGGCCGGTCTTCGCGGGCCATGACGACAGCATCTTTAATCCCTTCCTGTGTTAGCAGCGCATGTTCTATTTCGCCCAGTTCAATTCGATAGCCTCTAATTTTTACCTGCTGGTCGATGCGCCCCAGACAGTGAATTTCGCCATCGGCCATAAACTTGCCGAGGTCGCCCGTTCGATACATAGTTTTGCCCGGCAACAACGCAAATGGATTCGGCAGAAATTTTTCCCGATTTAATTCGGGGCGATTCAGATACCCCCGTGCCACGCCATCGCCGGCAATGTATATTTCGCCCACAATGCCTTCGGGCAGCGGGTTCAGGTGTTCATCCAGAATATAAACCTGCGTGTTGTGAATAGGTCGCCCAATGGTAATGACTTCGTCGGTAGCCAGAATCTGCTTACCCGTCGAATAGATGGTTGTTTCGGTAGGGCCATACATATTCCAGAGCGACTCGCAGCGGGCCGTTAATTTCTGGGCCAGGTCTTTCGACAGAGGCTCACCACAACACAGGATTTTCAACGCAAACCGTTGCTCCCAACCAGCGGCAAGCATCAGTTTATACGTAGCCGGGGTTGCCTGAATAATGGTAATTTTCTGTTCATCAATGGCCTGTAGCAGCGCATGACCATCTTTCGTAGTTGCCGTATCGGCCAGCATCAACGTAGCGCCCACCAGCAACGGGAGGAATAATTCCAGGCCAGCGATGTCAAACGAAACGGTCGTAACGGCCAGCAGGGCATCATTTGGGGTAATACCGGGAAGGATAATCATGCTATAGAGCAGATTAACCAGATTCCGGTGCTCGATCAATACGCCTTTAGGCTGGCCGGTCGAACCAGAGGTATACAGAATGTATGCCAGATCGTGACCTGACATCGTTACCCGGGGGGCCTCTTTGGGATAGGCGTTTATCTCAGCCAGTAGCGTTTCCATCCGCAGCACCGTCATCGGCTTCGTTAATCCCCCGGCGGGCTGATAGGTAGTCTGGTTACCGTTATGGTACTTTTTCGAGGTGATCAGCATATTCGCTGATGAATCGGCGAGCATGAACGCAATCCGGTCGTGCGGGTATTCCGGGTCGATGGGCACGTAGGCAGCTCCCGATTTTAAAATCGCCAATAAACTGATAATCAGTTCGGGGGAACGATCCAGCACAACCCCCACAATGTGCCCAGGCCCTACTCCATTTTGTTGAATGCTATGCGCTATCTGATTAGCTGTTTCATCCAGTTCCCGATAATTCAGGCTACGCCCATTAAAAATAAGGGCGGTTTTATCAGGGTGCTGAGCGGCTGTCTGCGCCAGCAAAACCGGCAACGGCAGATGAACCGGAAAATCGGCCTGTGTCGCGTTCCAATTAGCTAATTTCCTGGATTGGTCCTGTTGGTCGGTCAGTGCAATCTCATCAATGGGTTGCGATGGGTTAGCGACCACTGCCCTCAACAGGTGAACAAATTCGGCCATCATCCGGTCGATGGTATCCTGTTTGAAAAGCTGGGTGTTATAGGACCACTCGAAGGTCAGCGAAGCATCGGTGGCAGTCGATGAGCCGCTAATGTTTAAGAATAAGTCAACGGCACCGTATTTACGGGGGTTGCTAATAAGTTGGTACGTCAGGCCCGTAAAGTGAACGCCATTATCCAGCCCCATGTCGACGTTAAAAATGACAGGCACCATCGGCACCCGGGATGGGTCGCGGGCGATGGGTAGTTTTTTCAGCAGTCCGCTAAACGTAAGTTGCTGATGGTCATAGGCATCCAGAATGGCTTCTTTACGCTGCTGGAGGTACTGACTGAAACTTAGTTCGCCCTGCGGAAAACTGCGTAAAGGCAACAGATTCACGCAGTGCCCCACCAGTCCCAGATAGCCCGTCGCCGACTGCCCGGCCGTTGGTAGCCCAACAATCAGATCGTTCTGGCCCGTCAGCCGGTATAGAAAGGCTTCAAAGGCAACGATCAGCGTGGTTACGAAACTGCATCCCGCCTTAGTACCTAACTGCCGGACGGCCCCTGCTAAGGAAGGGTCCAGCGGAAGGTCGCGACGGGCAATGCCATAGGTGCGTAGGGCAGGTCGGGGAAAATCGGTTGGCAGGTCCACTACCGGCACATCATCGCGATACTGGTTAAGCCAGAACGTTTCTATTTGCTGATGCTCCTCGCCTATTGAAAACTGCCGTTGTTCAACCGCATACCGGCTATAGCGTGGCGCTTTAGGAAAATCAGGAATTTTATCGGCTGAGTAAGCTGAATACAGCGTGCTCAGGTCCTGTAGCAGAATGCCGAGCGACCAGCCATCGCAGATAATATGATGGGCGGTTAACGTGAAGTGATGCTGGGTCTCAGACAGCCGAATCAAACCCGCTTTAATCAGAGGGCCATTGAGCAGGTCGAATACAAACAGGGCATCCTGCGTAACATAGTCAGCAATGGTCTGCTTTTTTTCCGCATCTGTTTTATCAGAACAGTCCTGATAAACGATCTCGCTGGAAAGGCCGCTGAATAGGCACATTTGTCGACCATCGGCGCTAAACGCCGACTGCAAGGCTTCATGGCGTATCAATAAATCCTGCCAGGCCCGCGTTAGAGCCTGTCTGCTGAGCGCTCCTGTGAACAGAAGCGATACCGATTCATTAAATGCCCGATTGGCATCGTTCTCACCAAACTGACAGGTTGTCCAGATTTCAATCTGTGGCTCGGTAGCCGGAGCCACATGGACCAGACTGGGGCCATCGAACGGATTAAAGTCAACAGCAATAAGATTTACGTTCGTAGTGCTCTCCGCCATCCATTGTCAATTTATAAGTCAACCTGTAGGTATCTACCCGGCAGTTCCGGGTTGGGCACGAACCAGGCTGGGTTCCCATCTTTGTCGCGGCCAAGCCGGGCACCGGGGATAGGTGGTACATTAGTCTCTACAAATACTGAGCCGTTTGGTTTATTTTCGGCTAAACGAGTTAATTTATTGCTCAAAAACCCAGCATTTATTAACTCCTCAATACCCTCCGTAAATCGCCCAACGATTGTGTTTACCTCGTCATTCGTGTGCGCTTCGGTTAGAAAACAGGGGAATCCATCCCAAATATGAATACCCTTTTCCCGCATCAAAGTAAACAGCAACTCACCATAACTCACCTCTTCGGTAAATTTAACTTTCCAAAGTGAGCCAAAGTTAGCTACGAAAATGGGAAGTTGCCAGCGCGAGAGAACCTGATTCATAGCATCCGCTAATCGCTGGGTTTTCTGCGTCAACGTCAATTGCAGTTGCGGACCTGCCTCTTTCATGTAGTGAAGGGACGCTTTTGCTGCAGCTAATGCCAATGGGTGCCGAACAAACGTCCCGGCAAAATAAGTTACCCCTACTTCGGGTACTGACCCATCGCCATATTGCCAGACTCCACCGTCGAGCGCATCCATGAACTGGCGTTTTCCGGCAATTACGCCAATGGGTAACCCTGCCCCAACTACTTTGCCATATGAAGCCAAATCGGCCTGAATACCAAACAGAGCCTGTGTACCGCCCGGATGCGCCCGGAAACCCGTAATCACTTCGTCGAAAATCAGCGCTGTGCCCGATGCCGCCGTAATGGTTCGTACTTCTTTCAGAAAGTCAATGGGCACAAACTCGGGTCGGCGGCTTTGCACAGGCTCCACCAGCACAGCCGCCAGTTCATGTGCCCGTTCGCGGATGATTCGAAGGCTTTCGTCGGTGCCGTAATCCAGAATTAGCATGTTCTGCACGGCTTCGGGCATGATACCCGGGGCAGCCGGGAAGGTTTTCAATTTTTTGGTTCCCCGCACCAGCACTTCGTCCGTAATGCCATGATAAGAGCCGGAAAATGCGACAATCAGCGACCGGCCCGTTACCGTGCGGGCAATTCGCATCGTCCCCAGCACCGCTTCGGAACCCGTGTTGCACAAAGCGGCCCGGTCAGCCCCGGTTAGTTGGCAGATGAGTTGGCTCACTTCGCCAGCCAGTTCGTGTTGCGGGCCTACTTCATACCCACGCTCAATCTGGTCATGGAGTGCGTGCGTGATGAAATCGGGCTGGTAGCCAAATAGATTAGACCCAAATCCATTCAGGGCATCGATGTATTCATTGCCATCAATATCCCACAATCGACTGCCTTTAGACCGATTGACGACCAACGGATACACAATCTCTTTGGTATGCGGACGAAAGCCCGACACAACTCGTGGATCGGCCATTTGTGTGCGGTGCTGCTGGGCATACGCTTTGCTGCTGGCTGTTTTTCGGGTGTACCGCTCCGTAAGCTTATCTAAAAACGACTGTTGTTTAGTCGTTAAGGCCGATGCCTGCCGCTCAATACGGGCAGTAGCGCCAAACGGCTTTTTCAGTTCGACTTTCTCTTCAGGAGTGAGGTCGGTTTCCGCTGTTGCAGGTGTTGGTTGATGGATAGGAACGCTATTGGTTGCTGGGATAACGGGATTCTGATTAATCACAGGCGCTTGTCCGGGCAATGTTCCATCCTGCAACAGAGCCACTTGTTTGGCCAGTAGTTGTAGTTGCTGGGCAATCAACCCTAACGCCGTATCAGAAGCGGGCAGCGTTGCGTAAACCGGGCTAACGGGCGTTTGTGCGGAAGCGGTCAATGGTGCTGGTTGGTGTAGCTCAGCAGGCAGCATCTGATCGAGGTAATTCGCTACGCGCTCAGGCGATGTATAGTCAGTGGTTAGTTGCCGGAACGTAATGGGTAGGCCAAATTCTTTTTTGAGCGTCAGGGCAACCTGTGTCAGCAGCAGGGAATCGAAACCGATTTCCAGGAAATTTGTGTCGGGCGCAACGCCCTCCATCTCAATGCCCGATGCACTTTCGAGGAGTTGATTGACTTTTTGGAGTAAGGTGTCTTTTCGCATTATGGTGTGGGTTTGTTGTAGAGACGCGACCGACCCGTCGGACCGCCCTCGCGTCTCCTGACCGGATGGTTTTGGCTTTTCCAGGTCCGACGGTTGCTGATGCACAGGAGACGCGACCCTTCGCGTCTCTACAGCGTTCACCGGGTCTAACCAGCACCGTTTCCGGTCGAAAGCGTAGGTGGGCAGGTTGATCCGATTCCGTTGCTGACCGGCATAAAACGCGGGCCAGTTGAGGTCGATTCCATTCACATATAATTGTCCAAGCGTGGTTAGCATGGTCTGACAGGCCGTTTGCCAGTCGGGTTGATTGGCGATGCCCGCCAGAATGGTAGCGGGTTTCTTTCCTGCCTGCTGGCGGGCCAGCGTAGCCGTTACGTGGCCGGGCCCAACCTCCAGCAGCAACGGATTCTCAACTGTAAAGAGGGTGTCGAGTGCATCGGCAAAACGCACCGTCGAACGCAGGTGTCTGGCCCAATATTGCGAATCAATAGCTTCGGCATCCGTCAGCCAGGTGCCCGTTACGGTTGACACGATTGGCTTTTGGGGCCGCTGGAGAGCTACCTGCTCTACCCGTTTTGCAAACGCATTGACAATGGGGTCCATCATCAGCGAATGGAACGCATGACTGGTAGCCACCGGCTGATTGGGAATATCGCGTGCATCGAGCAGGCGGGCAAAGTCGGCGATGTGTTCATCGGCCCCAGCTACCACACATAAGTTCTGGCTATTTATGGCTGCCATCGACAGCGCAGGCGGCAACATCGCCTGTATCGACTCGGCGTTTTGACGAACCGACAGCATACTCCCCCGGGGAAGTTCACTCACCATGCGGCCACGAGCCGCCACTAACGCCAGCGCATCGGCTAACGTAAAAACGCCCGCTAAGTGCGCTCCTACAAACTCCCCGACGCTATGGCCGCAAAATACCGTCGGTTCAACTCCCCAACTCATCCACAGGCGCGCCAGTGCATATTCAGTCACAAACAGCGCCGGTTGGGTATACCGCGTATTCTTCAATCGCTGTTCAGCCTCCGAATCGGCCGTTTCGGGGTACAGAATCTGACGGATATCTGTATCCATCTCCCCGTTTAATAATTCAGCACATTCATTGATGGCCTGCCGGAACACGGCTTCGTGTTCGTAGAGTGTCCGGCCCATATTCAGGTATTGCGCCCCCTGCCCCGGAAATAAAAAAACTACTTCATCGGGTTGCCGGGTTGCTGTCTTAGCCGCAGATGCTCCTTCGGTTTGTAATTTACTCCGTAATTCATCCTGATTAGCCGCTACCAGAAACTGCCGATGCTGAAATGAAGCACGGGTGGTTTGCAGCGTAAATGCTACATCGGCCGCATTAACTGACTCAACTTGATTAATTGACTCAGCCAGTTTGTTTGCATAGGCTTGCAGGCTGATTTGGCTCCGGGCCGACCACGTAATAAGTTGAGCGGGTCGTCCTACGTCCGAAACGGGAGTTTCATTTGCAAACTCTTCCAGTACCACATGCACATTGGTACCACCTACACCAAACGAACTGACGCCCGCCCGGCGTGGCATATTTCCGTCCGATACCCAGTCAGTTAGTTGCGTATTTACGAAAAAGGGACTGTTGGCAAAGTCAATGCTTGGGTTTGGGGCCGTAAAATGCAGCGAAGCCGGAATCTGCCGGTAGTGCAACGCGAGGCAGGTTTTGATCAGACCAGCTACTCCGGCGGCCTGCGTTAGATGCCCCATGTTACTTTTAATGGAGCCAATCGCGCAAAACTGTTTTTGCTTCTGTTCGCCAAATGCCTGAATCAAGCCTTCAATTTCGATAGGATCACCCAATGGCGTGGCTGTTCCGTGCGCTTCCATGTAACTAATGGTAGCGGGGTCGATGTGGGCATCGCCAATCGCCATGGCAATGGCTCCTGCCTGCCCATCGGCGCTGGGAGCCGTAAAACTCCCTTTCCCTCCCCCGTCATTATTCACCCCCACACCTTTGATGACACCATAAATGGTGTCGCCATCGCGTTGGGCGACTTCCAGATTTTTCAGCAGAACGACTCCGGCTCCGTCGCTAAATACGGTGCCCTGAGCATCAGCATCGAACGAGCGGCAGTGCCCATCGCGGCTTAGCATGGCCCCTTCCTGATACAGATGGCCGCTCTTGATAGGCGTTGTTATACTGGCTCCACCCGCCAGGGCTACATCACACTGGCCTGTACGAATGCTTTGCACAGCCTGCGTAATAGCCAGCAATGACGTCGAACAGGCCGAATAAACACTAACGGCCGGGCCTTTCAGATTCAATTGATAGGCCGTGCGGGAAGCAATGTAATCTTTCTCATTCAGCGTCATCACCTGAAACGCGCCGACCTGATCGATGAGGTCTTTGTGGCCCGGTATATTGTTCAGATAATAGGTGTTGTTGCCACATCCGGCAAATACACCCACACGGCCGTTGTAGTGCTGGGGCAGATAGCCCGTCTGTTCGAGGGTTTCCCAGGCAATTTCCAGAAATATCCGCTGCTGGGGGTCCATCAGTTGCGCCACATTCGGCGATAAACCAAAGAAGGCGGCATCGAACTGGTCAGCCTGGTCGATGATACCCCTTGCTTTCACATACAGCGGGTCATTAACGAGCGTTGCGGGTAGGGATGGATCAAGTTCATCGGTGGTGAAAAAACGAGTCGTTTCTTTACCCTGCTTCAATACCTCCCACAGTTCAGCAATGGTATTGGCACCCGGAAAACGGCCCGCCATGCCAATAACGGCTACATCAGCAGACGTTGAAGGCTCAGGTATGGATTCGGCCTGCGAGGCTTTTGCTTCCGCCGTTGATGGCTGTACATACTGTGCGATACCGGCAATTGTAGGGCGCCGATAGAGTTTTGTGATGGGCAGATGTATCTGCGCTTGCTTCAGAGCCGCTACGACTTTCTGAGCCAGTAACGAATTCCCCCCGGCCTCAAAGAAATTATCGTCTATGCCTACTTCGTCGAATTGCAACACCTGACTCCACACCCTGGCGATTGTCCTTTCCAGGTTCGATTTGGGTTTTCGGTACGCAACGGCCTGTTCGGGTCGTTTGCGTTCGGGGGCAGGCAGTTGCTTTTTATCGACTTTGCCGCTGCTTGTTTTCGGCAGTTCGTCTAACCAGACAAAAGCGGAAGGCATCATGTAATCGGGCAGTTGCCGGGCCAACTCCCGACGAATCATTCCCGTGTCCTGAGCCTCCGAAGCCGACACGACATAAGCCACTATCTGTTTCTGACCACCAACGCCATCACGAGCCACCACCACAGCCTGCTTAATGCCCACAACGTGATTGATTTTGACCTCCACCTCGCCCAACTCAACCCGGTGCCCCCGAATTTTCACCTGGTCATCCCGACGGCCCAGAAACTCAATCGTTCCATCAGGCAGCAAACGGCCCAGGTCACCAGTGCGATAGACGCGCTCCGTTTTTCCAGACAGAGGAATAGCTAACCCGATGAATTTTTCAGCCGTAAGTGCGGGCTGATTCAAATATCCTTCTGCCAGGCAGGCTCCACTGAAACAAAGCTCCCCCGTTTCGCCATCAGGCAGCACCTGCCCGTTTCCATCAATTACAAACAGGCTTACGTTGTCAATTGGGGTGCCAATGGTAGGCAAATGTGGCCAGGTGGCTGGGTCGCCTTCTAACTTTAGCTGTGTAACAACATGGCATTCGGTAGGACCATATTGATTGTATAAGACGCAACCCGGCAAGGTCGAAAAAAAGTGGGCAATCTGCGGGGTAATCTTCAACTGTTCGCCCGCTGTCATCACCTCACGCAAACTGGCTGGGAATCGCTCAAGATTTATAGCGACTTCGGCCAGATACTGAAGCGCAACGAATGGCAAAAACAGCCGATTAACTTTCTGATTATCAATATACTCAAGTAATGCCTCCAAATCGATTCGAAAACTTTCGTCCACCATAACCAGCGTTCCGCCAGTGCTGAGGGTAGCAAAAATTTCCTGAAACGAAACGTCAAAACTTAACGGGGCCAGTTGCAAGGTCCTACTGCCAGCACCAGCTACTGAGTGGTTTGCCTGCCAGCGCAGCAGGTTCAGGAGTGGCCCGTGCCCCATGCAAACTCCTTTTGGCTTTCCTGTTGATCCAGAGGTGTAAAGTATATAGGCGGTGCTGGTCGGCTGCGGAACGGGCTGAGCAGGCACTTGATCGTCGCCATCGGCCATCACCAAATGAAGACCAAGTGGCTCGAATGTGGGCCTATCTTGCGCCATAGACACGACCGTTTGCAAACCCGAATCCGTTATGATTTGCGCTAAACGAGAGGGCGGGTAAGCTGGGTCAAGCGGCAGATAAGCTTTGCCTGCTTTGAGTATGGCCAGCACACTAACCACCATGTCTACGCTGCGCGAACTGCTTACGCCAATAAGGTCAGCCCCCGAATCGGCATGCAGAATAGCCTGGCACAGACGAGCGGCCCGGTTGAGGAGTTGACCATAGGTTAGCGACTGATCACCCGCGATCACGGCAAGCTGATCGGGATTCTCCTGAGCTACCTGCTCAACAAGCTGATGAACGAACGGCGGGGGGAGGGCACCCCGACTTACGTTGCTGTCTGTTACGACACGCATACAGTTAATTGATTGAGGATGAAAGGGATTACCTTATCCCACAGGCAGATCATACCGCCCGTAAGCAGGTCGATCTACCTATACATTCACTGACCGTTAGTTGGATAAAAATCACAGCATGTTCCGCTGCGATTGCAGCGAGCGTTCCTGGCTCATAGGGTGCGCCATCGAGTCGGCCTGGCCCGGAGCATCCACGTAGTTCCCTTCAACCCGGTTCAATACCGTTAAGATTGGTTGATTAGTCACGCGAACATACATGCTGAGTAGTTGTTTTTCCGCCCGTGCCCAGGGGCTGTTCGCGTCAATCACCAAGAGCGATAACGCGCTGCCTTTGAGCAGATAAACCGGTATCTGATTGTTAATCAGAGCGGGTAATTCGAGAATAATCCGGTCATACTGGGAGGCATCGAATCCCTGATTATAGTCGAGCAGGTAGTCGATGCCGGTTACGTTCATAAAATCCGGGCGAACCGTATACGGAAAATACGTAATGCCTTTATGGTGCGACCGCTGCTCCCTGCCCGTTATGCGCGGGTAGCAGTAAGCCACCTGCTGATCAGCATCATCATACAATTGAATCAGCCCATTAGCCACCCATGTTTTCCCCTGTTTGGCGCGAATGCTAAATACGGTAATGACGGGTGGATAGGCTTTGGTTGTATTTTGCGACACCTCAATGTTGACCGCATTAAACAACTGCTCGAACATAGACCGGGCGGCCCGCGTCGCTCTTGTGTATACCAATGGGTTTTTCACGGTCGGGAACAGAGCTGTAATTGGCATACCGACAAGCGCTTCGGCCTGTTCGGGCGACTGAATCCGTTTGTCTAACCAAAAACGCAGGGCTGTCAATAGCAACGCGATGAACAGACCAACACCCAGCCCAACCGCTACCAACTGCCAGCGTTTGGAGGGTTGGGGCAGCAACGGGAAATCGGGCGCGTCCATGATTTCGAGCGTCCCGCCAATGGCGACATCCTGACGGCGGGTGCGCGATTGGTCAACGTTCTGCAACAGGTCTAAGTATTCTTTTTCGGCGACAGCCAGATCGCGGTTAAGCTGACGAAGCTGGGACCCTAACGGGCCATATTCATTCGTTTTGGCCTGGTACTCGTTCATGCGCTTCTGATACACTTCCAGCTTAGCCGCCGATTCTTCATATTCCAGCGATTTGGTCAGCCGGTCGTTGGCCATCGTTTGGGTCGGAATGGCATCGGCGGAGTTGGCAGCCGCATCGTATTTCTGTGCGCTGGCTTTAAGCTCCTCCTGAACCTGCGCCACGTTAGCCTGCAATTGATTAATCACCGACTTCGGTTGCCCATACGCCCGCGCATTGGCTAATTTGTTTTCGGCTTCGGTCAGTTTCTTTTGCTTCTCGCTCAGGTCGTTGTTGGCCGAGCGAATACTGCCCTGCTGACCCATGCGCCGATTAAGCGCATCCAAAGCCGCTTTAGCCGCATTTTTCCGCATCAGTTCCTGATTGTACTCGTTCGTCAGGGCTTCGCGTGAGGTGGCTACGTTCCGGGCTTCTTCGTCATAATCCAGCACATTGTGCCGAGTACTAAACGCCCGTAGGGCGGCTTCGGCCTGCGCCAGTTTGTCTTTAGCTTTTTGTAGTTTGGATTCGTAATACCCAATTACCGAATTGGTTTCGGACGTTTTCAGGGTCGAATAGCGCTTATTCAGAATGTCGATGGCATACGTGAGTGTTCGCTGGGCCACGGCCGGATCGTCGGACTCATATTCCATCAACAGCACATCGTTGGTATTCTTACGCGCCGTTCCTTTCATGTGTTCGGCGATATACTGAATCGAGTAATACGACTCTGATTTCAGCAGCAGGTTTTTTACCGGGTTATCAGCCTGCGATTTGGCTAAACTGTCGATGGTGTGGCGCAACAGGGTCGAGTCGGCGGCAATGTAGAACAGACTCTCCCAGCCGGGAGTGATGGCCTGGTGGAGTTTCTGAAAACCGGCGTTGGCCAACACCAGCGTATCGGGTTGCCGAAGCCGGAGGTGATCACTCAGCAGGCCCGCGCCAATCTGGAGGAGCGTTTCCCGCGAGTTCAACGTCGTCAGGATATTATCGAACGCGCTGGCCGACCGGTCCGTAAACATACTCTGCTTATCGGACAGCAGCGAATACCGCGACACTAAGCCCGTATACAGCGTAGCCTGCGACCGATAAACTTTCGGCTCATTTCGGGTCATATAAAAGGCCATACCCGCCGTAAGGCACGGGATCAGTACGAACCAGAGTATATGCTGTTTTAATAAGCGTAAAAAGACCTCGATTGACATACGATTCGATTAATTGCGTTTCAACCGCTGAATAGGTACTCCCACCAACGCTTCAAAATAATGAACATTTTTTAGAAAATTCCCCTTGGCCTGCTCTGACGACGTTTTCGCCTGCACATAGCGGCTGGTAATCATTGCCATTTCATTGGCGCTTATCCGACCTTTCTGAATTTCAACTTCAGCCACCCGCAGAGCCGTCAGGGAAGCCTGCTCGTCCAGCAGAATCACCTTCAACAGTTGCTGGGTCGTAATCATGTCCTGATATACCCCAATCAACTGTTCCTTTAGTTGCAGCTCAACTATATCTTTCTGAATAACCGAGGCCCGGTAGTTTGAATAGGCCTGTCGAACCTGGTGCTTACGGCCAAAGAGTTCATAAATTGGCAGTCGAACATCAACGCCAACCCGATAGCCATTCGAAAGCTGCCCAAGAGCATCACGACCCGTTATGCTGGTCGTTCCTGTTGATATAATAGCCTGATTGCCCGTTGAGTAGTTAGCAAACCCGGCTATATTCTGCAAAATCTGAACCTTCGACCCCTGATAGGCTGAATTAAGCCCATTCGTTACTTCGTTCTGGTATTTAATGGCGGGCGAGTGCGAGACAGCTATCTTCATAACATCGTCGAACGGCAATAGCTGAACGGCAATATCCTGATTCACATCGAGAAACAAGGTATCATCGGCTAAACCCGACGACGCACCAAACGAAACCAGACCACGGGCACCCCTGTTCTGTCCATTACAGATCGTTACTGAAATCAGGATTAGTGCAAATAAAATACCTCCTCTCATCGCGCTCACAAATTGCAGATTAAAAAAATTAAATTTTAGGTTAAACATGATTTTTTATACATTTTTTCTATTTCGCTCATACCAGTAGCCGCGAAGAGGTTTCCTCCGGGCAGTATAGCTCGCATAAACTATTGATTAAAAGGTAGGTGAACGATACTAAATGTAGTAGCCCCTTTACTTATCGGTTCGTCTATGGGTTTAGTATCTTTTGACTGATTCAGTAACTTATTGTCACACTTCAAAACGATCTAAGGAACCTGCGTACTGGATGTACTGGTGTGGGGTGTATGCATGAATCGCTTAAAGGCTTTCCGCATGTTCAGCAAGGCCCTAACAAAGCTCAGTAACATAACCGGAATCAGCAGAAGTTCGCGTAAGGTAATGCGCTGCCATAAATAAGCAGGAACTGAAATCAGCAGACTGGCACACAACGTCAGCAACAGCACGACCGGTCCTATTAGCAGCAGGCTGTTCCCCGATACGAGACCTATCCCAACACAGGCCAGTAGCACGCCCAGCAGCAGAATTTTGGGTAGAAAAACGGCCTGAATAACTTTGAATCCACTGGCAAACCGACCCTGCAACAGTTCGGCAATGCCGCGCCAGAAGTAAAACTTCAGAAACTGCCATTGAGCCGCTAACCACCGGGTGCGCTGATTTTCAAACACAGCCCGGTTTGCCACTTTCTCGTCATAGATGAGCGCTTTCTCTAAATAGCCAATCTTATGTCCGCTCAGCACAATGTTGGTTTCCAGTTCTTTATCATAGCCACCCATCGTGTGTTGCGTGCTCATGGCGGCTTTCATTAGTCCTGGCTCAAAGGCCATACCGGAACCGATGGTTGCCGACGACAGGCCCAGCACGCGGCTGGCTTTCCGAAAGATGTGGTTGTTGATTTCTTCGCTGATGGCATCCAGAATGGCTACGCTGGTGTTGATATTCTTAGCTACCCGGTGGCCCTGAACGGCCCGCCAGCCTTGAGCGAAAGCCGTGTTAATCCGACTTAGAAAATCGGGAGCCATATGGTTGTCAGCATCGGAAACTACGAGGATGTCGTATTGGTCAAGCGACAAGCGCGACAGGGCCGAATTGATGGCCTTGGCAACGGTCGAAACCTCAAACGAAACCTGCAACACCCGAACGGGCATAGTGGCTAATTTGGCGAGTGTCTGGGGCTGAAAGGAGTCAGCAATAACGATTAGCTCGAAGCGGTCGGCGGGGTAACGTTGCTTCAGATTGGCTGTAACCGAATCGACAATGACGGCATCCTCTTTATAAGCTGGAATCAATACGCCTATTTTGCGAAAGCCCTGCATTGCAGCTATTTCATCGGTGTCATCGGCCCGGCCCAGGCGACCGGCAATGGCGAATACAGCCCAATAGAGAACATTAACGGCAACGAATCCCAGAAAAATCAGGTAGATGATGTAGATGGTGGTCATAATAAACCCGTACTGTTATCGGGTGGCTTATTTTTTTAAATTTTGACCATCAATTTGTCAGCAAGTCACACCAGCCGACGCAACCGTATGCTTCATTTTTGCGTATGTAGTAGCATGATGCGCTACATCGTTGTTTTCGCTCAGCAGGAAATTGGCTACGCCGTTGGCTTCGAGAGTTCCGACGACGCCGTTGATTTTTTGTTCTGGGGCTACGAAGAATACGACCTGTTGCCTTATGGCATCTTCGATGTATTGACGGGTGAAGTGTTCCCCTACGAACACCGGGGTGAGCGCGTCGTGGAGGTTGACGACGAAGTCATCAGCCGAACGGCCAGAGAGTATCTGAAAGCGGCCATCCGGCAAACGACGTAGGGCTGTAGAGACGCGATCCTTCGCGTCTCATGACCGGATGGGTTTATTAATAATTGCTGACGCATAGGAGACGCAATGATGCGTCTCTACACCGACAAAATATCTTTCTCCTTCGCCACAAAGGTATCGTCGATGCGGGCGATGAAGGCATCGGTTAGTTTCTGAACGCGCTCTTCGCCTACTTTCACAGCGTCTTCCGAAACGCCGTCTTTGGTTAGTTTACGGATGTCGTCGTTGGTGTCTTTTCGGATGTTGCGGACATTCACTTTGGCCGTTTCTACTTCCTGCTTCACTTTCTTGACGAGGTCACGCCGACGTTCTTCCGTGAGGGGTGGAATGCTTAGCCGGATCTGTTCGCCGTCGTTGTTCGGGTTCAGGCCGAGGTTCGAGTTGCGGATGGATTTTTCCACTTCGCCAATGAGTTTTTTCTCAAAGGGCTTGATCACAAGCGTGCGGGCATCGGGGGTATTGATGGACGCTACCGTATGCAGGGGCGAAAGCATTCCGTAGTATTCAACCTGGATGCCGTCGAGCATGCCCGCATTGGCTTTTCCGGCCCGGATTTTTGTTAATTCAATGGCTAAGTGCTTGAGAGCCTTCTCCATCGTATCTTTTGCATCGTCGAGAAATAGCTCGATTTCTTCCATATTTTTTTAAATTTTGAATGAGTGAATGATAGAATGACCGGGCCGCCAGAGCGGTGAATAGGTGACGTATATACCTATCCACCGCTCCGGTCATTCTATCATTCACTCATTCTATCATTTTGTTGTAATAAGTGTGCCTACGTCTTCGCCCTGAACCAGCCGGAGCAGGCTGCCCCGCTCGTTCATGTTGAAGACAATGATCGGCAGGTTGTTTTCCTGGCAAAGGGTGAAGGCTGTCAGGTCCATAACGCTTAGTTTCTTTTCGTAAACGTCCTCGAAGCTAATGGTGGTATATCGAGTGGCGGTTTTGTCCTTCATAGGATCGGCGGTGTATACGCCATCGACTTTGGTGCCTTTCAGAACCACGTCGGCTTCCACTTCAATGGCCCGCAAAGCCGCCGTAGAATCGGTGGTGAAATAGGGGTTGCCCGTTCCAGCTCCGAAGATGACCACGCGCCCTTTTTCGAGGTGACGCACCGCCCGCCGACGCACATACGGTTCACAAACCTGTTCCATTTTGATGGCCGACATCACGCGGGTGTACATGCCGTGTTTTTCGAGCGAACTCTGAATGGCCATAGCATTGATAACAGTGGCCAGCATACCCATGTAATCGCCCTGCACCCGGTCGATACCCGACCGCTCACCCGAAACGCCCCGGAAAATGTTTCCCCCGCCAATAACGATGGCCACCTCGACGCCCAGATCGACCACTTGTTTAATTTCCTGACTGTATTGTTCCAGCACACTTGGGTCAATATTGTAACCAGTAGGCCCAGCCAGAGCCTCCCCGCTCAATTTGAGCAGGATGCGTTTATACTTTGTCTGCGATGTCATGTAGGGGAATTTTATGGGCAAATATAGAAGAAAAAGGGAGAAGGGAGGAAAGGGTAAAAAGAGAAGGAAAGGATTTTATCGGAATTCTTGCCCATATTTCGTGTTCTCGCCGTTCGTCTTTTTTGCTTTTCTTACGCCGACTCCCACAACTCTTTCAAGCGTTTATAATCTCGTTTCATAGCCGTAAATACCTCATTCTGTGGGATCGACAACCTGGTTGCGCCGTTCTCAGCGCCCCCCATCGGGTATTCGATATGAAGCGAAATAGGCACCCGCAAATTGGCTTTTTTTAGTGCGGTAAAATAGGTTTTGAAATCAACCATTCCTTCGCCGAGCGGTACGTTCTCCACAACCCACTTACCAGCCGCGTTCTTCTCCCAGCGAAAATCTTTGATAGCAATGGTTTTGATATGCGGCAACAGCAGCCGAACCCCATTCGGCCACGACAAGCCCCCTTCGACGGTGGCGTGACGGATATCATACTGAACGCCCATATGGCCTGGGTCGGCGGTTTTAAGCATTTCCCAAAGCTCCCAGACCGACGCACCCACCAACGTCCCGGCATGATTCTGGTAGCAGCCCGTTAGTTTCAGGGTATTATTTAGCTCACTAAGTGCCTGAAGTTGCCTCTGAAATTGCTGAATAGACTCAGGAATAGACTGTTTTTGGTCGTACTGATACCACTTCATCCGATATAGTTGAAACCCCAGTTTAGCGGCTGTTTTCAGGACTCGGACATCAACAGCATTAGCGGCATCACCCACAGCCGTTACCATTAGTTTGGGCGGGAGTCCGGCTTTTTTGAGAGCATCAACCGCTTTGGGTAAATCGTCTTCTACGCGTTCGGGCAGCACATGGCCCTCCGGGCGAACCGTCAGGTCAACGCCGTTGAAACCGATGCTCGCAGCAGCATCGGCCATGTCGGCATAGTTCAGAAATTGCAGGTGCTTTGAAAAAATATGAACGTCAGGCAAAGAAACGTCCGTGCTGGCAGGTGATTCAGCGAAAACGGCTGGTATCAACGGCAATGCGCCAGCGGCCAGCACGGTTTGCTGTAAGAAACGACGACGGGTATAAATGGTATCCATACCCATCCAAATACGAGACTACGCAAATTCTACCAGTACCTGCCCTTTTTCGACCCGGTCGCCTTTGTGGACGCGAATGGTTTTAATGATGGCATCACCGGGCGCTTTTAGTACATTCTCCATCTTCATCGCTTCCAGAATCAGTACACTGTCTCCTTTGGCAACGCTATCGCCCGGTTGCACGTTAATGCCGACGATGAGGCCCGGCATCGGCGCTTTTAGGTCGTTGATTTTAGCTGTGGCTGCACCGCTCATGCCCATCTGTTCGAGCAGTAAATCGAACCGATCTTTTAGCTGAACAATGTGAACTTGCCCGTTTAGTTTAAGGCTAACTGACTTTTCGGCCGCATTCAGTTCCAGCACTTCAGCCGTATAGGATTGGTTTTGATAAAGAATATGAAACGTTCGGTCGGAGAGCCGAAACAGATCCCAGGCGAAAGGCTCCCCGTTGAGAACAGGGCCACTGGCCGAAAAGTCAATCGTAAGCGGCTGGTCGGTAAGGGTGGTTGTGTACATAGGGTTTTTATATTTCGCCGGGTTAAAACCCGGCGAAATATAAAGCAGAAACAACAAATTTACGATTTATTCACCAACCAAATTCCCAGCAGACAAACGCCCATTCCGGCGAACTGCACGGCATAAATTTTCTCGCCATCCAGAACACCCCACATCAGGGCCACAATGGGAATCAGATAGGTAACGGAAGCGGCAAACAGGGGTGATGAGAGCTGCATGACCCGGTTAAAGAAAATGGACATCAGGCCCGACCCCAGCACACCCAGCGTAACCAATGCCCCAATGGACCAGCTATTGTTCACATCGGCCACACGACTCAAAAAATCAGTCGGCATAAGCGTTAGGAGAGCGATTGGTCCCGCAAAGGCGAAAAGCCAGGCTGTTGACACCAAAGCGGGTAAATGACTCAGGTAACGGCCAATCAGGTTGGTATTCAGACCATAACAGATAGTAGCCAGCACCACCAGCAGCGCATAGCCGTTTAGCTGAAACGAACCCGTTGCACTGAAAAACACTAATAGTAACGACCCCGCTAAACCCAGCAGAATACCGGCGACTTGCCTGATTTTGAGCGTTTGTCCAAAAAACATACCACCCAAAATAAGCGTAAAAAGCGGACTAAGGGAGTTGAGTGCACCAGCTAATGAGCTGTTGAGGTGCGCGCCCGCTTCGGCAAACAGAAACGCCGGAATCACAAACCCAATTACGCCCGATGCCAGCAAAGCTGCCCACCGATGCCGAACCGATATTCGAATGTCGGGCTGAAGGCTCTGCTGGGCCAGAAATGGCACGAAGAACAGCAACGCAAACACAAGCCGCCCCGCCCCTACCTGCTCCGGTGGGAAGGCGGCTAAACTGCGCTTAATCAGAATGAAAGAACTACCCCATACCAGCGCTAAGGAGCAAAGCAGCACCCAAGCCAGCAGTGGGCGTTTTTGGGGAATTACGACAGATTCTTCGGTAGTCATAGAAAATAATGGAACGCGGATGACCGCACCGGCGGACCGGCAGATTGTTATGACTAAAAATGATTTTATCAATATAAATCATAACAATCTGCCGGTCCGCCGGTGCGGTCATCCGCGTTCCATTTACGCATATTCGACAATATAATTTTCCTGAATCTCATCCAGAATGGCACTCACACCACTATACGAATCCATTGTCACTAATTGCATTCGATACGGTTTGAAATCGGGGAGGCCTTTGAAATAGTTGGCGTAATGACGGCGCATCTCAAACAGCCCCACCACTTCGCCTTTCCAGCGAATGGAGAAATCGAGGTGTTGCCGACAAACAGATACCCGGTCAACAATGGTTGGCGGAGCTAAATGCTGGCCAGTTTGTACAAAGTGCTTGATTTCGTTAAAAATCCAGGGGTGTCCAATGCTGGCCCGGCCAATCATAACGCCATCTACGCCATAGCGGTTTTTGTAGTCAAGCGCCTTTTCGGGTGAGTCAATATCACCGTTGCCAAAAATGGGAATTTGAATGCGGGGGTTTTCTTTAATTCGGCCAATAAGCGTCCAGTCGGCATCGCCCTTATACATCTGCACGCGGGTGCGGCCATGCACGGTAAGGGCTTTTATGCCGATATCCTGCAAACGCTCGGCCACTTCGCCAATGTTTTTGGTATTTTCATCCCAGCCAAGCCGGGTTTTCACCGTCACGGGCAGGTGGGTGGCTTTCACGACGGCTTCGGTCATGCGAACCATTTTAGGAATGTCCTGCAACAAAGCGGCTCCTGCTCCCCGACAGGCCACATTTTTAACCGGGCAACCGTAGTTAATGTCAATCAGGTCGGGCTGGGCGCGGCTGGCAATGCGGGCGCACTCGCCCATTGTTTCCACGTCGGAGCCGAACAGTTGAATACCAATAGGGCGTTCGTATTCAAAAATATCTAATTTCTGAACGCTTTTGGCTGCATCGCGAATCAATCCTTCCGACGAGATAAACTCGGTGTACATTAAATCGGCTCCGTTGGCCTTGCACACCGCACGAAACGGCGGATCGCTGACATCCTCCATCGGGGCCAGCAATAACGGAAAATCCGGCAGTTGTATGTTGCCAATTGTTACCACGTACTGAATTACGATTTATGATGTACAAATTACGATTTACGGGCTAATTTGGTTCCGTTGTTTCGGGCTGTAGCGGCCCTATGTATCGTAATTCATACACCGTACATCCGTATATTTACGAAAATTATGCAACCTATTTATTCGCCTGACGGCTCCACATCAAGACAACCTACTATTGGCGGGCTAACCATGCTCGTTGGTTTTGTGCTCATTGGGGGTGTGCTCAGCACACTGCTCCTGTTCGTTTTGCTGGCCATCAGCAAAGGGATGGACCTTACAGAAGCACAGGTTTATTTAAGCGACCTCGCTACTCGCCCGACCGCAGCCGCCAGCAACTGGTATGAATTAATGCTGCTTCAGGCGGTCAATCATCTTGGCACGTTTTTCCTGCCCGCCCTGGCTTACTGGTACTTCATCGAGCGCCGAACCTGGGATCAATTTAACACCCGGCCCGTATCGGCGGTAGCTGGTTTTGGTCTCATTGCCCTGATTGTGATCGCCTTCATGCCCTTCGACGGGTTAATTATCGAATGGAACCAGAACCTGCACCTGCCCGAAACCCTGGCTCCACTTGAGCAGTGGATGCGTGCCAAAGAAAAAGGGCTGGAGGGCATCACCAAATACCTAACAACATTTACCACAATCGGTCAGTTAATCGTGGCAATCATTGTCATTGCCGTTATCCCGGCCATCGGCGAAGAAACCCTTTTTCGGGGTATTCTCCAACGCAATTTCAATTACTGGACAGGTAATGTGCATGTAGGCATCTGGCTGGCGGCTGCGTTGTTTAGTGCCATCCACGTTCAGTTTCTGGGCTTTTTCCCTCGAATGCTGCTCGGCGCTCTGTTCGGGTACTTGTACTTCTGGTCGGGTAACTTGTGGGTGCCGATTCTGGCGCACTTCGTCAACAATGGCTTTACGGTACTGATGGTGTATCTGCATCAGCAGAAAATGACCACGATGGATATTGAAAGTACCGCATCGGTTCCGGTTATGGGATCGCTGGTTTCAGGCGTTATTACGGTGGGGCTGTTGTACTATTTTAGAAGGGTAAATTCTGTGCAAACGTAGAGACCGGTCCGCCGGTGCGGCAATCCTTTGCGTCTCATTCGCGTCAGCAAGAGCCATCCGGTCATGAGACGCAAAGGATTGCCGCACCGGCGGACCGGTCTCTACACAGTAAAAAACAAAATGAACGAATCCTGGGAATCCATTTATACTACGCCCCTGCCCCACCGGGCCGAGTTGGCGAAAGCCCTGCTGCTTGAACATGATATCCCGGCGGTAGTTGTTAATAAGCAGAGCAGCAGCTACCCTACCATCGGCTGGGGAAAAAGTGAGGTGCATGTACCGGTCGATCAGGCGATTCTGGCCAAAGTAATCTTAGAGAATGAAGCAACGTTTAGCTAACCTGACCAACCTTCAGCAGCGGGTTATTGCGGCTGTAGCGGGGGTTCCATTTATTCTATTCATGATCTGGTATGCCGACTGGACCTTCGCGCTCCTGTTCTGCGTTATCAGCGCCCTTACCCAACGCGAATTTTACCGGTTGCTCGGCTTGGATGGCTTTGAGCCGCTCACAGCCTACGGCACGCTGGTCGGCACTATGATTTGTGTGCTGGCATATTTTATTGAAACCGACCAAATTGGCATGGGCAACTACTTCCTGATTTGCCCAGCCTCGTCGATGATTTTTCTGATTAAACTTTACAAAAAGCGCGACATGAAACCCTTTACCAACATCGGTTTCACGTTTCTGGGCATCATTTATGTCGCCATGCCATTTGCGCTGCTCATTATTCTGGCCTTACGCGGAGGTGGTTTTCACCCAATGATTATTACGGGTTGCCTGCTGCTGCTCTGGGCCAGCGATATTGGTGCCTATTTCGCAGGTACCAAGTTTGGTCGGCGGAAACTGTTCGAGCGGGTGTCTCCCAAAAAATCGTGGGAAGGCAGTTTGGGCGGAGCGGCTGCGGCTGCGATAGTAGCGTTGGGATTAACATTTTGGGCGCCCGAACTCCGGCCCTGGCAGTGGTACTGCGTGGGTGCCATTATTGTCGTGACGGGAACCTACGGCGATCTGGTCGAATCGCTGTTTAAGCGCAGCATCGCCATCAAAGATTCGGGCAGCAGCATTCCGGGGCACGGCGGCTTCCTGGACCGGTTCGATGGATTATTGTTAGCTACGCCGTTCATTATCACGTTTTTAAAGCTATTCGCATGAAACGTTGTTACACAGAGATACGCAGAGGAGCACGGAGATTCACAGAGAAACAATTGTACTAAACCCTTTGTGTATCTCCTTTTCCTCCGTGTATCTCTGTGTAACAACTTAAACTCCTAAACTTTCTTAAAATTCGGGTAGTCGAAACCATATACTGCCTTTTCCTCGTTTACTTTGTAGTTTCGTTGTCATCTTTATGAAGAAGTCGCTGACGTTATGGGTTCTTTTTCTGACAGTATCTGCTCTGGCGGGTCTCTTTTCGACCGCACGGGCGCAGGGGCAGGAACGGCAGATAACGTTTACGGGCTTTATTACGGGCGGTAAAACGAATGAAGCCCTGCCCGGTGCTTACATCTATATCCCGAAAGCAGGCAAAGGGGTGCTATCGGCCCCCAACGGTTATTTTGCCCTGCCCGTGTTTCCCGGTGACAGCATTATTTTCAGCTATGTTGGCTTCCGAACGCAATATCACATTATTCCCCGCCGGTTAACCGACCTTACGTATTCGGCGGTTGTAGCGTTGCAGGAGGACGTCAAAACGCTGGCCGAAGTGAAAGTCTATCCGTACGCAACCGAGGAACTCTTTAAAGAAGCGTTCGTGAACCTGAAACTCCCTGACGAGAAAGAGCGCGAGAATTTAGCCCGGAACACCAGCCCGGAAGCCATTATGCGACAGGCCGCCACCATGCCAATGGGTGCGCTGGCGAATCATCAGAATTTTGTGAACCAACAATTCTTTGGGCGCGAGTCGATTATTGGACGGAGCGCCACCCCTACGTTTGCGTTTACTAACCCCTTTGCGTGGGCTAACTTCATTCGGTCGGTGAAACGGGGTGATTTAAAGAACAAAGAGTGGCGCAACGAAATCAATAAAGCGCCCCGCGAAAACGTATCCCGAAAAGATATTTTGCAGGAAAGCAATTAATATTACCGGAATGCTAAGCCTGCGGGCAAATATCTAATAAACTCATAATGGCTTCAATAGGCTGCTTCTAACCGGAAGCAGCTTTTTTTGTGCCAGCGTTTTTTGCCGCGCCGTTTTCTGTGTGCAGATCGGTCGGTCTTCCGTGACTTTCTTCACCATGACTTCTGTGAACTTTGGCAAACGTTTCCTGTTCGTCAGCTTTCTACTTCTTTCCTATCAGGCCTTGAGCGGAACCATCCGGGGACGCGCCGTTGATGCCGCAACCGGACAGCCAATTATTGGCGCTACGCTTATTTTTGAAGAAAATAGTAAACTCAGCACCGTTTCGGGGCTGGATGGGTCTTACCTGATTAAAAACATACCCGTTGGCACCTATCGACTGCGGATTAGCTACGTTTCTTACCAAACCACGCTGCGGACTATTGAGATTCAGAACGCAGACCAGGTCGTTACACTTGACTTCTCCCTGCTTACCGAAACCGACCGTCAGCTTGTTGAAGTAACGGTAAAAGGCAAACGCGATGGCTCCAGCGACCGAACCGCCCGCGATCTGGAACGCAACGCCCAGCAAGTGACCAACATTGTGTCGGGGCGTACCATCGAACTCTCACCCGATTTGACCGTTGCCAATGTTATTCAGCGCGTATCGGGCATTTCCATCGAACGCAACAGCAATGGCGACGGACAGTATGCCATTCTGCGCGGCATGGACAAGCGGTATAACTACACCTCAGTCAACGGCGTGAAGATTCCCAGCCCCGACAACCGCTATCGGTATGTGCCGCTTGACATTTTCCCCTCCGAACTCCTCGACCGGCTGGAAGTCTATAAAGCTCTCATTCCCAGCCAGGAAGGCGATGCTGTTGGCGGGGCTATCAACATGGTGATGCGTGATGCTCCTGACCGCCCAACTGTTCTGGCTAATATTTCGACGGGCTACAGTGAGTTGTTTTTCAACCGGGCGTTTGTTGGCTTTGATGCGAAGAATATCAATCCCCAATCGCCTTACGAGCAGTTTGGCAGTCAATACAGCGCTAAGTTTTCGGATTTCAACAAAGCCTCCTCGACCTACACCCGTCAGTCGCCCCCGCCGAACTTACTGGGCAGTTTTGCGATTGGCAATCGCTTTTTTAACCGGCGGTTTGGTGTCATGCTGGCCGGAAGTTTACAGAATACGTATCGGGGCAGCAATAGCCTGTTTTTTGCGGGCGACGTAGTCGATACGCTTCGTGGAATTACCCTTACCAAGCAAAGCGAGCGCCAGTATTCGGAACGGCAAACTCGCTACGGTGTTCATGCCAAAATGGATTTTCGGGTGAATGAACGCAATAAAATTCAGTGGTTCAACGCCCTCATTAGTTTAGCGAACCAGCAGATTCGCGAAACGAAATCGACGGAGTTGGGCATTGGCGGATTTGATCCGGTAGCGGGCAATGCTACCCTCGGTTACGAAACCCGCTCCCGCCTGACAAAACAGAAAATTTACAACAGCACTTTGCAGGGCACGCACCAGCTAACGGATAACTTCGGTATTAACTGGTCGGCGGTGTATTCGCTGGCAACCAACGAAGTACCCGACCAGACGTATATATCCCTGCTGGGTATTCGTAAAAACTTCGTGGAGACGCGCACGACGGTCAACGATGGTGCGCGACGGTGGGAACATAATTCGGATACGGACCTCGCCGGTTACCTGAACCTGACTCTCAAAACCACACTGGCCGGTGTGGATGTGGAATGGATGGCGGGTGGACTTTACCGCGATAAGCAGCGTACTAATTTCTACAACAACTATACCACCCGACCGACCAACGCCTTTGCTCAATACGGCGTCGATTTTATCGACTATAGCCAGATTGTGTACGGCATTCAGAACCCGCTCGGTTCGGTAGCTTCGGCGCTAAACTACGACGCATCGGAGAAAACAGCATCGGGCTATCTGCAATTTCGGACGACCGACCAGCCTCTTGAAATAACTGGGGGCGTTCGCATTGAGCATACTGACCAGGGCTATGCCATGAAGTTCCCGATTGGCGAAGACAATCCCACTGGCAGCCAGATTTACACGGACGTGCTACCAAGCTTGCATTTTCGCTACCGGCCTACGGAGAAAACCAACTGGCGACTGTCTTATTTCCGGTCGCTGAACCGGCCCGGCTTCTTTGAGATTGTGCCGTACCGGATTGTGAATGAAGAATATCAGGAACGCGGCAACCCGAATCTCAAACGCGCCATTGCCGACAACGTTGACCTCCGCTACGAGTTCTTCCCGCGCCCGTTAGAGCAATTTATGGTTGGCCTGTTCTATAAACACATCCAGGACCCCATCGAATATACGCTCCAGAAAGACGCTATTCGAGGACAGGATTTGTATTACGGCCCCGGCAATTTCGGCAATGCCACCAACTTTGGGCTGGAAGTCGACGCCATCAAATATTTCCGGCAATGGGGCATTAAGGCCAACTACACCTACACTAATTCCAGCATTACCACGCCCAAGTCGAAACGCATCCGCAATGCCCAGGGCGACCTGCAAACCATTACCGTAAACCAAACCCGCTCGCTTTATGGGCAGTCGGCCCACGTCGCCAACCTCTCGCTGCTCTACAAAGACACCGAACATGGCTGGGATGTCCAACTGGCCGCCAGCTACACGGGCGGACGCATAAACACGGTGTCGCAGTTTGTCGATAACGACCTGTATCAGAAGGGCTTTATTCAGATGGATGCCTCCGCCGAGAAACGAATCAAAGGCGGTTTTTTGCTCTTTGCCAAAGCGAATAACCTGCTCAACACCCCCACCGAGATTTTCATAAACAACGTCAGTTCCAAAAACTCGGACGTACCGAATCAGGACCTGTCAGGCAAAACGCTCATCCGGCGCGATTTTTATCAACGTTCCTATGTGCTGGGTATCCGCTATAAACTTTAAGCATCCATTACTAATCAATTAAACACATGAAACAAGCATTAATGATGGCCGCTCTGGCGGCAACAGTCCTGATAGGCTGTTCAAAGAGCGACGATAACAGTAACCCAACCGTAACACCTACGCCCGTTGTGAAAGAGGCCGTTTCGGGCGATGTGTCGGGAACCTGGACGAAGGGAAGTACGTATAAAATTACAGGGCATCTACAGGTTCCTGCCAGCACGTCATTAGTCATTGAAGAAGGCGTAAACGTTGTGTTCAGCGATTCGACCGTAAAGCCGGAGTTTATTGTAAAAGGTAATCTTTATGTGATGGGCACGTCGGCCAATCCGGTGAAATTTACGGTTCCCGATGCCTGGAAAACGACTGCCAACCAGTGGGGTTCGCTTTGGGGCGGCCTCATTGCGGCTCCCACCTGCGCCGAAATGCTGATCGACAATGCCATTCTGGAATACGGTGGGGCCGTTACGACCGAAAGTTCACCCTCGGTGAAAGCGGGGCTGTATAAAGCTGTTGCCGGGAATCACGTTCCGGCCGTTAACTACTCCAATGTGAATGGTAAGTTAGTTATCGTAAACAGTCGCCTGAACAACCAGAACGAAGACGGTTTTTATGTGGAAGGTGGTAAAGTGATTATTGCCAACAACCGGATTTATACACAGGGGGTGTCGGGTGGCGATGCCATTAATATCAAATCGGGTGTGCAGGCTGATGTCGCTTTCAACTTAGTCTATAGCCCCAACACCAACGCGCTCAAACTCTCGAACACCGGCGACCGCAGCCCGCAAGCCTATGTCGTCGCCTACAACAACACCATCGTGAACGCGGGCTGGCGTCGGCCAACCATCAAAGGCGGGTCGATTTGGGTAGAGGTTGCTGTGCGAGCCGAGCTATATAACAATCTGTTTGCCAACGACCGGTTTGGCGTAAAACGCGATCCGAAAAACCCGGAAGATAACCGCACAAAAGTAAGCAACAACCTATATTACGGCTATACGCAGGATGGTGTAACGGGCTTCCAGCCATCAACCGAAATCCTAACCGGCACCAGCGACGTAATCAGCAAAACCGTAGGCGATAATGACCCAAAGTTTGTAAATTACCCGCCCAGCACCGACTCAAAAAACGCAACCTTCAACACGACCTGGGATTTCCGCTTGCAAGCTGGTTCGCCCGCCATTGGTAAAGGAACCACAAGTTTCACCCGGCTGTATGCCGATGGTCTTTCGTTTGCTAACGGTACGCTCTATAAATCGCCCGCGCCTTCCACAACGATTGGCGCTTTCGGCACGAATTAAATATTGTTACACAGAGATACGCAGAGGAGCACAGAGATTCACTGAGGATTGGTTTAATTGTTTTCTCTGTGAATCTCTGTGCTCCTCTGCGTATCTCTGTGTCCCAGCCTTTTTTCTCATGAACTATTACCTACCGTTTTTTTTGCCCTTTGCCCTTATCGCCTGCCAATCCACAGCCCAAACCGTTGTTCAGCCGGTTGTGATTACCGACACGGTCCGGCACGATACCGATGACCCGGCTATCTGGATAAACCCCACCGATCACGCCAAAAGTCTGATTATTGGCACCGATAAAGATCAGGACGGAGGCCTGTATGTATTCGACCTGAGAGGAAAAATCGTGCGGGAAGTCCACGACCTCAAGCGGCCCAATAACGTTGATATTGCCTATGGGCTGAAACTGGCCGGAAAACCGACCGACATTGCCGTAACGACCGAACGCTTTACGCACAAACTCCGTATTTTCTCGCTGCCCGACATGAAACCTGTTGATAAGGGCGGTCTGGATATGTTTGTCGGCGATACGGCAAACGGCTTCCGCGACCTGATGGGTATTGCACTTTATAAGAATCCGAAAGGCGTTCTGTACGCTATGGTAGGTCGCAAAACTGGGCCAACAGATGGTTCGTATATTGGTCAGTACCGACTTGACGATGACGGCATGGGGCAGGTGAAGGCAACGCTGGTTCGCAAGTTTGGGACGTACAGCGGCAAAAAAGAAATTGAATCGATTGCGGTCGATAACGAACTCGGCTATGTCTATTATTCTGACGAAGGCGTAGGTGTTCGGAAATATTACGCCGATCCTGAAAAGGGGAATCAGGAACTGGCTTTGTTTGCTAAAACCGGCTTTACGGAGGATCACGAAGGCATTTCGATTTACAAAACCGGTCCGCAAACAGGTTTTATCTTAGTTTCCGACCAGGGAGCCGATCAATTCCATATTTTCAAACGCGAAGGCGAACCCGGTCATCCAAATGAGTATAAACTCCTGAAAATAGTGAAAGTAGCCGCTAAGGTCAGCGACGGTTCCGATGTAACGAATGTACCCCTCGGCCCCCAGTTTCCGTACGGTCTGTTCGTAGCGATGTCGGATGACAAAACGTTTCATTTTTACCGATGGGAAGACATTTGGGGGAAGTGATGTATGATATATGATGTATTGCCTTCGCATCAAATATACCATATATCATATATCATACATTATCTTTTCCATGTCTCCAGTCTCACCTCCCTTCCATCAAACACCCCATAGGTTTTCGCCGAAACCCACTCGCCAAGGTTGAGGTAACGGCTCTGGTCATTCACGGCTAAATCGAGCGGCAGGTGGCGGTGGCCGAAAATGTAAAAGTCGTGGTGTGCAGTGGCTTCTACTTCACGGCAGTATTGCATGAGCCATTCGCGGTCTTCGCCGAGGAAATACTCCTCCCCTTTTTTCTGGTTGCTGATGCGGCTCCGGCGCGACCACGCATGAGCCAATCCAATACCCACATCGGGGTGCAGCCAGCGAAATAATCGCCGGGCCAGGCCACTTTCAAAAACGGTTTTCAAACGTTTATACACAAAATCACCGGGGCCAAGTCCATCACCGTGACCAATATAGAACCGCTTTTCTCCGATGTCATACCGACGCGGTTGCCGATAAACGGGAATGCCCATCTCCTGCGTAAAGTAATCATTCATCCACATATCGTGATTACCCGTGAAAAGCACGATACGTGTACCGGCATCGGTCAACTCGGCCAGTTTGCCCTGCAATCGGATGAAGCCTTTCGGGATGCTGCGTTTATACTCGAACCAGAAGTCGAACACGTCGCCCACTAAGAAAATCACCTCAGCATCGGGGCGGATGGCGTCGAGCCAGGCTACGACAGCCCGTTCCCGTTCGCGGCTGTGTTCGGGGGAGGGTGTACCTAAATGAAAATCAGAAGCAAAGTAGGCTTTACGACCGGGTGGTAATGCAATGGTTTCAATGCTGGACATGCTCGGGAATTTCAGTCGCAAAACTACGCAACGAATACCGTTCGCTCATACAACCGTTTCGATTAACAATACGGGTAGAAAATAGCAGAACCTGATAAAAACATCCTGGCTGCTCATCTGGTATTTAAGAAAACGCTAATTTTGGCTTTTCTCCAATTATACCATGAAAATCAAATTACTGATACTGGCTTTCCCGCTGTTGTGTTTAGCCTGCAATAGCTCTACGTCGGACCCCAGCGACCCAGCCTACCAAATGGAGGCCAGCCCGTTGGTGGCCAAGCAGGTTGCGGGCGTTCGATCCCTCACCACCGATTTCAATTATGATGAACCCTGTACTATTCTGGGAGAGGAATACATTCGGGGGTTGTTTAACTTACCCGAAACGACAACGCTGGCCGAAGCGCACGAACATGATGGCTGTGCGTTTGAATGGGCAGGCAATAAGGTAGTTGTTTCGTTCGGCGGCTCAAAACCCTATGCGTCTGTATATACAGCCGAGTACATGTTTGATAAAATGTATCAGGCAAAACCGGAAGTCGCGGTTAGTGAGCCGGTAGAAGAAACCGACGAAGCAGCCCAGAGCGGCCCCGAGTCAGAAGGCACAGTTTCGGAAGGTTCAGCGGCTGACTCAACTCATCAGAATACAGACGACAAGCACCCAAATCATTCGGGCGTAACGGCAGCAACCCCTCCCCTGACGGAGCACGCTGTTAGTACGGGTAATTTTGAGGCTGTGTCGGGTGTAGGTGACAAAGCCGTTTGGGATGCCACAACGGGTGCCATGCACGTTCTTTACAATAACCACATCATCAATGTGACGGTGGGCACGAAAGACAAAGCCGAAGCACGGAAAGAACACGCCCAGAATTTGGCCGAAGTACTGATTGAGAAAATTGCCGAAAATGAATATGTGAAACGGTTGTAGTTCAATTCGTTTTCAACAAAAAGGGTAGTCGAAGAAGAAATCGACTACCCTTTTTTGATGTAACGTGGACGGTCGGCCGCTGCCGCTTCCAGCCCACGCTACAAGGGAATCTGCTCAAACACCACTGCTGGCTGATCACCATTTTTAAAGGCTTTTCGAGGCCGGATGTTCAATGTCTGAAACAGTTGCTGGTCGGCGTCTTCGTTGGGGTTGGGTGTGGTGAGGAGTTTGTCGCCAGCAAAAATGGAATTGGCACCAGCCAGAAAACAGAGCGCTTGCTCTTCGGTGTTCATCCGAACGCGCCCCGCCGAAAGCCGTACCATCGCCTTGGGCATGATAATCCGGGCGGTGGCAATCATCCGAAGCATTTCCCAGATCGACACGCGGGGTTGGTCTTCCAACGGCGTTCCTTCTACCGGTACCAGCGCATTAACCGGCACTGATTCAGGGTGCTGAGGCAGCGTCGCCAGCGTATGCAACATACCAATTCGGTCATGGTCTGACTCACCCATGCCGATGATGCCACCTGAACAGACCGAAATACCGGCCTTGCGCGCATGACCGAGCGTGTCTAAGCGGTCGTCGTAAGTGCGGGTGCTGATGATGTCGCCATAAAATTCTTCGCTGGTGTCGAGGTTGTGGTTATACGCATACAACCCGGCATCTTTGAGTTTCTGAGCCTGACTTTCGGTGAGCATACCGAGTGTGCAGCAAACTTCCAGGCCCATTTCATTTACGCCGTGTACCATTTCTAAAACCTTGTCGAAATCGCGGTTGTCGCGTACTTCGCGCCAGGCCGCGCCCATGCAAAAGCGCGTGCTACCCGTGTCTTTGGCACGTTGCGCGGCTGTGAGCACCTCATCTACTTCCATTAGTTTATGCACCTTCACGGCGGTGTGGTAACGGGCAGCCTGCGGGCAATAGGCGCAGTCTTCGGGGCACCCACCTGTCTTCACCGACAACAACGTGCAAACCTGCACCTCCTGCGGGTCGTGGTGCTGGCGGTGGACCGTAGCGGCCCGGTAAATCAAATCCAGAACGGGTGAGTTGTAAATATCGGCGATTTCGGCGCGGGTCCAGTCGGTACGAAGCATATCGTTGGGCAATTACCTTTTACTTTGGCAAAAATGGTTGGAAAAAATTTAAATCCACTTCAAAAACTTTCTTAGGCTTTAAACCCAATTCTACTTTTTCAAAAAGACTAACTAATTTATCTCCATCTACAATTTCAATTGGAGGTACGCCTTCTCTATTAGCTTCTCTTATTGCTTCTTGAGTAAAATAGCCTGTTGTAATAATTATACCTTTCTCGGCTCTTCCCTGCATTGCACCGCGAAAGTCTCTAACTTGGCTTGGTGTCACACCCCCTTTGTATCTTTTACATTGAAAAAGGACATTAAAGCTTACAAATGAATTAATTTGTAATATGCCAATGCCATCTATTCCTCCATCGCCAGACTTACCCGTTACTGTAACTTTCTCAAATCCTGATTCTCGCAATAAAATTTGACATATCCGTTCAAAGCCTTCAGGAGTAACTTTTTGAAGAATTTCTAACAAACTTGGGTTATAAGTAATGTCTGCCTTTTCTGGCTCTAAAAGCTCTGCTTGTGTCAGTTCTTCTAATACGTCTTGCTTAGTTTTATTTTTTCTGGCTTCAGCAAAGACAGCAACCCATTTCAAAAATACCTGACGGGAGTGTTCATAACTCAAATTAGTATTATATCCTTTCTCAGTTAAAGTCCAAGTACCTTTTTTAGAAGAATCTAATAAACCTTCCCATACTAAATACTGCCTGGCCCAAGCCACCTGGTTATGAAATTTTGAACCGCCAGATTTCATAACCTCTTCTAACTTCTTATCAGAAATCTTCTCATTAACAGCTATTAAATCGGATACCTCTTTGGGGCTTCCAGAGCCTCCTAACTGTCTTAATGCGACAAGTATTGGTTGCATCCATTTAACAAATTCAGCTTGTCTTTCCTTTGCCACTTGCTACTTACACAGTTTTAAATGACAATTATACGAGTAAGCTATTAAAATATAAAGCCCTTCCCAGACTGTGAGAAGAGCTTTTACAAATGAAGTGCCTTAATGTTAAAAATTAAATTCAGTTTAGAGGATTATGTCAACTGAAGCCTATTGATTTTCATCGTTTAACCAATCCTGCATGGTCTGTTTCATCCAGCCATTTTCTTCCCAGGCTTTATCGGCTAAAATTGTCAGCCGATTAGCAAAATACTGCCCAATCAGCGTGCGAATATTCTGTAAATCCGTATCACTTACCTGCTGAGCATACAGCTTCAGCAATTCCTGCTGCAGATTTGTCAATTTCCCAGTAGTTACCATAATCAGTATGAGTCGGTTATATCTACCTCAAATGTATGCTACTCGTTCAATATAACCATTACTCAATTAATGCGGTTCAGCGAAAATCAATACTCATTTCATGCCAAACAGCACCCGCGTTAGCTTAAAGGGACGAATCAGCAGCAGGTAAATACCTACGCAAGCGGCTAATGACGAGAAACTTACGACCAGAAAACCGTCGTATACACCTAAGTTGGTTCGGGTCAAAACGTAGTAGCCAATCAGAACGATAACGGTCTGATGGAGAATATAGAACGGATAAACAGCTTCATTCAGATGAGGTAGAATGGGTTTATTGATGTTTAGATACCGATACCCATAGGCCACCGTTGCCAGCACCGAAAACCACGTCAGACCTAAGCTATTGAAGCTGTAGAATGTCGTCAATAGTTTTGAATTTTCAATGGCCGCTTCGCCAATAAACGCTCGGGCACTGTACAGAATAACCGTGCAGATAATCGTCGCGACTAAGAAATACCGCCGTTGGTCGGTGATGATTTGCCAGAAGTCGCGTCGGCTGATGAGGATGTAGCCTAACCAGAACAGGATCAGGTTTTTCATGAAATAAGCCCAATCGTTCACTAATGCATGGGTTTCGTTTGGAAAAAAACCGCCCAGTGCCACATCATTCAGAATCAAAAAACCAACTAACCACATAGCCCCACCGGGCCGGGTAATGAGTCGGCCAATACGGTCGGTGAAGCGTTGGCCCGACTCACTCTTCAGCCACCGAAACACGGGAATACTTAACAGCGAATAGAAAAACAGATAGCACACAAACCACAGATGATGCCAGCTAAAGGCTCCGCCCGTGCCGCCATCGTGGTAGGACTGAAACTTGAACACCTCGGGATAGAATTCGGCGTAGCTGCCCGAAAAACGGCCCCGAAACAGCCATTCAATGTAAATCTGGGGTGGCACGATGACGAACATGCCGAACACCAATGGTACAAACAATCGCCGAACCCGTTCGCCCGCATACGACCCAAACGAACGTTTTTTGAGGGCGAAAAACGTACCGGCTCCCGAAATGAAAAACAGCAGCGGCATCCGCCAGCGGTGCAGCCAGCGCATCACTTCCTCCATCGGCTGGCTATGCTCGGCACTTTTGATATGCCATCCCCACGACACGTAAATCATGCCGGTATGGTAGAACAGCAACGTCAGGATGGCAATCACCCGCAGCCAGTCAAGGTCATAACGTCTTGTGGCAGAGGGCATAGGGGTGTGGGCGTGGAGCAGAGATTCTGAGGCAGATTGCATACGATTTGGTTTAGTCTATACCCCAAAGGTGGTTTCAGCGTAGGCTCTATATCCTATCTGCCGATAAAAACGAAGTTCATGCCGAACGGCACGAAGTTTCTGCGACGCTAAACCTAAGCTCTAAGCTCTAAGCCCTTCGCTCTTCGCCCGAAACTGCGCCGGGGTTTGGTTAGTGAGCCGCTTAAAGGCTGTATGAAAAGCGGAAGGCGAATTATAGCCCACCCGCTCAGCAATTTCATCAATTTTCAGGTGCGCCGTACTCGGGTCGTTCAGCAGACATTTGGCTTCGGCAATTCGGTGAGTAGCCAGCCAGTCGAAGAAGTTCTGCCCCAGTCGGTCGTTGAGGAGTTGTGAGAGGTGATGCGGGCTGGTGTCAAGTCGGGCGGCCAGTTTGGGCAGCGATAAATCACTGTCGAGGTAGGGCTTTTCTGTGTCAAGCAGTCGGGTAAGTTTCGCCAGCACCGCGTCTTCCACTTCTTCCGATAAGGCCGATTTTTCGTATTTCTTTTTGGGTTCGATGACGGGATCGCTTACTACATCAGACAATAACTCCGGTTGCTCGTCGCCAAAAAACGTGGAGCCTCGCATAATCAGATAACTGGTAGCATAAATAAGTGCGGTTACGTAACAGGCCAGAATATAATCGCCCAAATCCTCGTAATAATTGGGTTTAACCGTAAGGATAACGAAAGGAAAGGACACATTCAGCAATGTCAGATTGCGTAGCTGATTAAGTCGGGAGAGTTCATCCCCCCAAAACCTTTTACCTGCTTGCCGGTAGGCTCGCCAAACAATCAAACAGGCCCAGACGCCATAGATAAGGCAACTTATCAGCGTAATTTCCGTGACATAGTCGCGCAGATTCATAAAATCATGGCTTATGTAATCGTCAGAATGCACATACGTTAGCTCGGGGTGGTAGGCGTGGATGTATGAATTATATTTGAACTCAACAGGCTGATAAAACCAGGTTATTGAATTGATTATCCATATACCAAAAGGAATCAGGTGCCACCCCCACCCCTTTGGCAGCCGGTAATGAACACGAGCATACACAAAAAAGAAAAACAGCGGCCCTACGACGAAGTTGATGGGTTCGGAAAAGTCGATTAGCCACAGCACACGAAACATGTAGTTCGTGTAGCAGAGAACAATTTCGGTAATGATGGCCGTCAGGGCCAGCATAAAAAAGCCCAGACACCGATTGGCTACGCTTTGGCCTCTTTCGCCCGATAGAAAGAAAACGCCGAGAAACAACCCCTGCGCGATACCCAAAACGATAACGAGGGCAAACAGGTCAAGATGAATAGGAAGGGTCTGCATCAGCCACATATTGGGTTATGCAAGATAGAAAAACAGCCTAAAAAAAGACCTATAAGGTTTCTAAAACCTTATAGGTCTGCACTCTGTAAACCAAACTTAAGTCTATCGAATCTCAATCTCGAACGGCATCCGCATCTGAATGCCTTCCATTGTTTTGAGTTTCTTCAGGTATTTCACATACGGAGCCAATTCGCCAAGCTGCGCCTGAATCCGGCTCTCTTCGTCGCCTGAAAATGAACTCATCAGTTGCTCGAAGAACTCTTTTTTGCGGGGCTGGTATTTCAGTTTGTAATCGCCCTCTTTCAGTTTCGCCGATTGAGCCGCCAGTTTGATGGCCTCATCCAAGCCGCCAAGCTGGTCGACCAGGCCGATGGCTTTGCCCTGCGAACCTGTCCAGACGCGCCCGCCCGCAATGGCGCGGATACTATCAACCGGCAGTTTGCGCCCGGCAGCCGCCTTACCCGTGAATTGAGCGTAGATTCGTTCGGTTGCGCGTTGCATGGCCTGTTTCTGGAACGGGGTCATTTCGTGCGTGGCCGTCGGGAAATCGGCGTTGGTGTTGGTTTTGACGCGGTCGTAGGTGACGCCGAGTTTGTCTTTGAAGAAGGTTTCGGTATTGAATAATAACGAAAACACGCCGATGGAACCCGTAATGGTATTGGGTTGGGCCACAATTTTGTTACAACCCATGAGCATGTAGTACCCACCCGAAGCGGCATAATCAGACATGGAGCCGATAACGGGCTTGGCTTTTTTAGCCAGTTCTACTTCACGATACATTACGTCCGATGCCAGCGCGCTACCCCCACCTGAATTAACCCGCAACACAATGGCTTTCACTTTGTCGTCTAACCGGGCCTTCCGAATTTCTTCGGCAATGGTTTCCGAGCCAATGTTACTATCGCCACTTTTCCCGGAAACGATATCGCCCGACGCGATGATGACCGCAATGCGATCACTACCGCTCCCTTCGGCGTTGTCTTTACCGGATTTCGTGTATTTACTGAGCGTGACGTAATTAATTTTCTTTTTCTCTTCAACGCCTAACTGCTTCCGAATCACGCTTTCCAGTTCATCCTGATAGCCAATATTGGTTACGAGTTTGGTACGGAGCGCATCTTCGGGTTTCTGGATGGTCAGGTTATCGGCATAACGTTTCAGCGAATCCACCCGCAAGCCCCGGCTTTGCGCTACCCGCACGAGCATGTGGTCGTTGATGGAGTTCAGAAATGAGGTGACCTGCAATCGGTTAGGGTCGCTCATGTTCTCGCGAACAAACGGCTCAACGGCACTTTTGAACTCACCAACCTTAAAAATTTCGGGTTTCAGACCCAGCTTATCGAGCGTACCTTTAAAGAAGGACAGTTCGGCGTTCAGGCCGTTCCATTCCAGTTCACCGGCCGGATTGAGGTAAATTTTATCGGCTACAGAAGCCAGGTAATATCCTTTCTCGGTCATGCCTTCGGCATAAGCATACACAAACTTCTTCGACTGTTTGAAGTCAATCAGGGCATTACGCACTTCTTCGAGCGAGGCCCAGCCTGCCATTGGGCTTTCGGTCTGAAGGTAAATACCTTTGATGTTATCATCTTCTTTGGCCTCTTTCAGCGTTTTTTTCAGCTCAACCAAACCAATGGCATCGCCCGTTCCCTGAACAGGACCAAACCCATCGAACGGATTTTCGCTGCTTCGTTCCTCAATCGGCTTATCCAAATCTATCTTCAATACGGAGTTGGCGCTAACACTCGGTTTACTATCCGAAGAAGAAAACGCAGCACCAATACCAATCAGAATCAAAAAGCCAACAAACGAAAACAGCAATAGACCAACAATCGTGGCCAGAACATATTTAAGAAACTGTCGCATAAATACTTATCTTAATTGTGTATTTTAACACATATACGCAAAAATACAGGTCAGGTATGGCAATTTACAGGAAAAATGTTGAGTGTTCCATTCGGCGGATAAGTGGTTGAAAAAGCAGGGGGCAGAGAGCGCAGGGCATCCAGGGTATTCCCCGTTCGACCCTATGCTCTCTGCCCCCGATCCTTTGCGGCATAGCCTTACATCAACTTATAATCATTGATAGAGGTCTGAATTACTTCCCAGGCTTCGGCTTGCCCATATACGTTCGCCAGTTCCATTGCTACCGGCTCGTCGGGCAGGGTTTTATAGGTCAGGAAGTAGTGACGGAGCCGTTTTACTACCGCTTCGGGCAGTTGGGCCAGTTCGGTATATTGTCCATACATGGCGTCGCCTTTCAGCACGGCAATGATTTTATCGTCGGCCTCGCCCTTATCAATCATCCGAAAACCACCAATGGGAATAGCCTGCAAAATCAGGTCACCGTGGGTGATTTCGCGTTCGGTCAGTACGCAGATGTCGAGCGGGTCACCATCGCCCTCTTCAACCACGCGGCCCGATTTCTCGGTAGCTAACCGGGCAATCTGATCGCCACAATAGGTTTGTGGAATGAATCCGTATAGGGCGGGCAGCACGTTGGAATACTGTTGGGGACGGTCGATTTTGAGGTAGCCCGTTGTCTTGTCGATTTCGTATTTCACCGTGTCGGTCGGTACGATTTCGATGAAGACCGTTACTTGTTTGGGAGCTAAATCGCCAATGGGAATGCCGTGCCAGGGGTGGGCTTTAAAATTACTTTTCATCGGGTTGTACTAAAAATTAATTGATTTATGGCCGTAAGTTATACAGACATTTTGTGTTCCGAAAAACCAACCCGCTCAGCAATGAGCGAATCGCCGGATTTATTTAGCGACTGTCGCACCAGCATTTCGCCCAGAAAGCCCGCCAGAAACAACTGAACGCCCAGAATAATGGCAACTAAACCAAAGTAAAACAGGGGATTATCGGTCGCATTTCGAAATTTAACGCCCTGCGAAATATTGATCAGTTTCTCCACAATCAGCCAAACGGCCAGCACGGTTCCGATAAAGAACGACAGCGTACCGAATGTGCCAAAAAAGTGCATAGGCCGTTTGCTAAACCGATGCACAAAAGCAATGACGAGCACGTCCAGAAAGCCGTTCACGAAGCGTTCCAGCCCGAATTTGGTGGTACCATATTTCCGGGCGCGGTGCTGCACGACTTTCTCACCAATTCGGCTGAATCCGTTCCAGTTCGCCACGATGGGCAGGTTTCGGTGCATGTCGCCGTAAAGGGCCGGGGCAATCGTTTTCACGACTTTCTGCCGGTACGCTTTTAGCCCGCAGTTGAAATCGTGAAGCTGCACGCCCGAAATCCAGCGCGATACGGCGTTGAACAGTTTAGTTGGCAGGGTCTTCGTAATGGGGTCGTAGCGTTTCTGTTTCCAGCCCGAAACGAGGTCAAATTTCTCCAGCGTAATCATGGTATACAGTTCCGGTATCTCATCGGGGCTGTCTTGCAAATCGGCGTCCATCGTAATCACGACCTGCCCGCGTGCGGCCTGAAAACCCGTTTGCAGACCTGCCGTTTTACCATAATTCCGGTTAAACCGGATGCCGCGCACATGGGGGTTCATCGTGGACAAACGCTCGATAACCTCCCACGAATCGTCGGTGCTACCGTCGTCCACGAAGAGAATTTCGTATGTGTAGTGCTGTTCTGTTACGACCCGAACAATCCAGTCGTGCAGTTCGAGCAACGACTCATCTTCGTTGTAGAGCGGAATCAGAACGGTCAGTTGAAGTTGTTCCGGCATATCTTTCTAAACGCAAACAGCGCAAAGATTGTCGCAAAGGTCGCAGAGTTTTCAGAAAATCAGGTAAAAGTCTCCGAGCAATGCCCGAAAATTTGCGGTATAGGTTCGCCCATCCGTTTCGTAAATATCCAGCGTTTCGTCCGTCACTCCACCCCTATTATATGAAAAACCGGTTATTACCCGAAAGGGAAACTTTTGGGCGTGGTGCCGCAATGACAAACGCCGGAAGGGCCATAAACCAGACTGCTGCGCCAACTCAGCTAATTTTCCGGCTTCGTAGGGCGGCAACAAAACCCACCATTGCCCATCTGGTTTCATCAGTCGAACAACGGCAGCAAGCAAATCTTCAACCGATAAATCATCCGTATGCAACGCCCGATTCACTGCCGCATCGGGCGAGCGAAGGTGATTGGTGTAGAACGGCGGATTGGTGAGGATACGGTCATATAAAAACTCACTATCAAAATTCTGAATTCTCTCATGGATACTAGTCACCCGGTTGGCAAATGGGCTGGCAGCAGCATTTTCACCAGCCTGCTCAAAAGCCGCATCATCTATTTCCACCGCATCAATCGTCGCGATTGGGTTTCGTTGCGCGGCCATAAGTGCCAGCAGGCCCGTTCCAGTGCCAATGTCGAGCATACGCCCAGCCTCGCCCACATCTGCATAGGCACCCAGCACGCAGGCATCGGTGCAGACCTTCATGGCCGTGCGGTTTTGGTGAATGGTGAATTGCTTGAAGGAGAACATCTGAACCGGGATTTTGACAAGATTAGAAAGATTAAACAAGATTGTTGCTGACGCATCGCACATCCTGTAAATCTTTACAATCTTGTTTTAATCATTGAAATCTTGTTAAAATCTTCGTTCAGATTATTTCCGCCCAAAATCTGCCGGGTTTTCGCCCCAAACGGTGGTTTCCCATTTCAGGATTGGGTTGGCGAATCGGTGAGTCTGGAGCCAGGTTTCGGCCCGGTCGAGGAGGTCGAAGAGTTCGGCGTTGCGCGACGTTTCTTCGAGTTTGGTATTGGCTTTTTTCTTTTTCACCCAGCCAATAGCCGTTCTTGAATCCGAATAAACCGGAATATTGCTGTTTTTTTGGTGGAGCAACGCCAGCGCGTGAACGATAGCCAGAAACTCGCCAATGTTGTTGGTGCCATCGGGATAAGGACCTTTCAGAAACAGCTTTTGTTTGGTCGCTAAATAAATACCCTGGTACTCCATATCGCCTGTAGCCGTATTCCAGGCCGCATCGACTACCAGACTATCCTGAATGGGTAAGCCTACTAAACCGTCAAGTTTTGCCTGCTTACCAGCCGGTTTTGGCGTCTGTCCAATGTGAATATGCGGTTTGTCTTTAAAGGCTTTCAGCGCGGCCGCTTTTGTGTCGAACGACTTGAATAGGGGTTTGGCAAAGCCATCGGTCTGCGCTTTGGCTTCATCCCAACTGTCGTAAACGCCGGGCTTTCGGCCTTGCCAAACCACGTAAAATTTAGGCTTTTTCTGAGCCATTAAGCAAATGAATTTTTCACAAAAGTACAGAGCTTTTGCTAAAAAATAGGGAACGCGGATTGGACGGATGCCTTCGGCAACGCTGATGTCCACTGATTTAAAAAATCCGTTTTTCTCTGCGTCGCAGTCTGCATCCGTCCAATCCGCGTTCCACTGAATTCATTAATACCGCCTACTCGCTCCAATTAAATACAAAACCAACCCGGCCACAAAGCCTAATCCCAAAGCGCGGGCGACATGGAACGATATTGGCGTAGGCATATCAACAATACCATTTTCGTCTGTTACGGCCGGTTGTTTTACATACCGCCCATTCGATGAGGGGATTGACCGGGCTTCAAAATCGTGCGCCAGCCGGTTTAAGCCTAATTCGAGGTCAAGGCCACGCACCGATACCCCATGCCCTGTTCCAGCGGCCAACGGATTAAGGTTATTCAATTTCAGAACCGATTTTTTGGCGGCTTCCCAGTCGCAGGTGAAATAAGCGGGTGGCCCGTGAAATTCTTCCCGTTGCGTGGCTACGGCGGTCAGAGCGTTCTGGTTGGTTGTCACGAAGGCATCGCCCGCTATCAGCGTCCTATCTTTATCGCGAAAGAGGGAAATATGGCCCGGTGAATGGCCGGGCGTATGAATGGCCCGCCAGTCGGGTAATTCGGGGATGGTGCCATTTTCGGCAATGGGTTTAATCGTATCGCCAAAGTCCATTGGCCCAATGGGAAATACCCACGACATGTAGGCCATGCCGCCCCCACCGATGGCTGGGTCGGGTGGCGGGTAGCTTGATTTGCCGGTCAAATAAGGGAGTTCAAGTCGATGAGCATAAACCGGAACATCCCATTCTTCCAGCAATTTCTTTAAGCTACCCACATGGTCGGCGTGGCCGTGGGTCAGCACAATGGCTTTGGGGCGGTTGCCTGGCCCAAATAGTTCCTCAGCCCGTTTTTTTATCTGGTTGGCATAGCCCATAAATCCCGCATCCACGAGCACCCAAGGGTTTCCTTCGCCGGGTTCGCCAATAAAAAAGAGGTTGACAAATAGGGTCTTCAGTCCCGCTACGTCGTGTGTAACATCGTAGGGCGACGTAACCCCGGCATCCAGATCAGTCGGTTCATCCAGTTCAATTTCGCTTTCCATGTACGTTGAGTTTAATTTACTGCTCAACCTACAGGCAAGATAGATTGTTTGGCGAATTGCGCGAATGGGGCCTGGTTCTAACTACGCTCTTCCCAGACCTGCGCTACGTTCACGATAACCGCCACGGCCTTTTGCATATCCTGCACCGACACCCACTCTACCCGCGAATGGAAGGCGTGTTCGCCCGCAAAAATATTCGGGCAGGGCAAGCCCATGAACGACAACCGCGAACCGTCCGTTCCACCCCGAATGCTGCGCCGTTCGGCTACTAAACCCGCCCGTCGGATGGCTTCGAGCGCATTGTCGACAACGGCGGGATGCTGGTCGAGTACGTCTTTCATATTGCGGTATTGCTCTTTCACAACCAACTGCGCCGACGAGCCAGGATAGTTTGTCAACACATCGTTGAGCTGGTTTTGCAGATAGGTTTCTTTTTCGTGCAAGCCCACTTCGGTAAAGTCGCGGATAATGAATTCCAGCACGGCCTGATCCTGATTGCCTTCCATGCGTGTGGGATGCACGAAGCCTTCTTTTTCCGCCGTCGTTTCGGGTGAGAGGGCATTTTTGGGCAATGAAGCCAGCAAATCAGCAGCAATTTTCAGGGCGTTTTCGAGTTTACCTTTCGCAAAGCCGGGATGCGTACTCACGCCCTGAATCGTAATCTTTACGGCATCGGCGGAGAACGTTTCGTCCTCGAGCGTACCCAACGCTTCGCCGTCGATGGTATAGCCAAAATCAGCTCCCAATTTCTGAATATCGACTTTTTCGGTGCCCCGCCCTACTTCTTCATCGGGCGTAAATAATAACCGAATCCGACCGTGTTTTACGTCGGGGTGTGTTATCAGGTACTGAGCCGCATCCATGATTTCGGCTACGCCCGCTTTGTTGTCGGCTCCAAGCAAAGTAGTCCCGCTGGCCGTAATGATGTCGTTGCCAATCTGGTGCTGCAAATCAGGATGGTCGGCCACGCGAATCACCTGATTCGGGTCGTCGGGCAGTACAATATCCGAGCCATTCCAGTTTCGGTGGATGATGGGTCTCACACCCGCACCGGTTACGTCGGGCGAGGTGTCTACATGCGAGCAGAAGCAGATCGTCGGCACATTGGCTTTGTCGGTGTTGGCCGGGATGGTGGCATAGACATAACCCCACTCATCCAGTTCAGCATCGGCAATTCCCATGTCGAGTAATTCCTGCACCAGCACGCGGCTCAGGTCTTTCTGTTTCTCGGTACTCGGGTTGGCCGCTGATTGCGGGTCCGACTGGGTGTCGATCTGGACGTAACGCAGAAAGCGATCAACGGCTGTGTAGGTATAGTCTTGCATCTTTTTTAAGCGCAAAGAAAAACGCAAAGAGCGCAAAGGATTCGCCAGGTTCGCTAAGTCCTTCGCGCTCTTTGCGTTTAGATAGATAAAATTCCTGCCAAATCAGCCGGGGAATAATTCACACTTTTGAGGGTCTTGTGGTCGGCGTCGCGGTAGACCAGAAACTTCCCGTCCGATTCGATAAAATGACACGGAACACCTTTGGCTTGATACTCGGCTATGGTCGCTTCGGCTTCGGCAACGGTCAGGCAGGCTTTGCTCATATTCGAGCGTTGCACTTCATCGAACAACGCTTTGAATTTATCGCCCAGCCCAAACTCCAGCACAGCCCCCGATAAAACATACTGCAAATCACAGAGCGCATCGGCCACAGCCACAATATCGCCATCGGCAATGGCCTCGCGCAATTCATCCAGTTCTTCGGCCAGCAGCGACACCCGCAATTGAGCGCGTGCTTCAGACGGTATTTGGGGGGTTTCTAAAACAGGAGCATGAAAGGTGCGGTGAAACTCCGCCACCTGGTTCAACGAATCGGGTTGGGACATAATTTAATGATTGAATGATAGATTGATTGAATGATTGAATAGCTGGCGCATCCTGTATTCAATCATTCAATCAATCTATCATTCATAATTAGTTTTCCTCCTCGCTGGTGAACGAATAGAGGGTGTTGTCTAAGGATAATTTATTGGCGTTGAAGTCGCGGATGAAGTCTTCGATTATCTCGTCGGTGATTTCTTCGACATTCAGGCATACGTCGAGGGCGATGCCATAATCGGATTCCATATCGACCTCAACGTGCTCCTGCACTTTTACGGTCTCGGTTTCTTCAATCTCTTCAATGATTTCAGTTAGCGCCGTTTCGGCTTCTTCCTCCAGTTCCGGCGCGATTTTGTAGCTGGGTTTCCGGTCTTCGGGTGGAATGTAGTCGGGGAAGGTTTTCCGAACCTGCTCTACGGCCATTTCATACACCAGACTACTGTGATGCAGCCGGAGTGTATAGACCAGCGTGTCGAAAATAACTTCCTGCCCCTGGTAATGCCCCGGAAACTGAATGTGTACGCATTCGCCTTCGTCTAAAGTATCCAGATCGTCGTCTTCGACATACACGAACGACTTGCCTTCCTGCTGGCACTCGGCTTTGAGTGCGTTGATTTCCTCAGGGTCGAACCCCTCGTTTTTATAGGTTGCCATAGGGCAAAGCTACTGAATAACGGGGGTTGTGAGCGCATCAGCCAAACAATTTTAGCGGAATAGCGGTAGAATCCATATAAAGGCCTACTCAGTATGAATTACTACGTTCAGCGCAAAATCTATCAGTGCGTCTACTGATTCGCGATGCCTTCCTGACAGAAACCATCTATATTTGATAAGCTAATTGCAGCCGAATCAGCCAACCGTCGCATTACCCAAACCAGTTAATATACTGCACCCGTTTTTTGTCCTATGCCATTAACATCTACGAAACCAGAATATGCATTTCTACAGGGGGGCGGGGAGATGGGTGCCCTTACCCGCGCCTTCAACTGGCCGGAAACATCGCTCGGCCCGGCAAATGAGTGGCCGCAAAGCCTGCGAACCACGCTCGGTATTGTGTTGCACTCGGCCTTCCCGATGTTTCTGTTCTGGGGAGATGAGCTGCTTTGTTTTTATAACGATGCCTACCGCCCCAGCCTCGGCACCAATGGTAAGCATCCAGGTATTCTCGGCAAGCCAGCAAAGGAAGCGTGGCCAGAAATATGGGATTTTATCGGGCCGCTGATTCAGCAGGTCATGACAACGGGCGAACCAGTCTGGTTTGAAGACCAGTTGGTACCCATCTACCGTAATGGCCGGTTAGAAGATGTATACTGGACTTTTAGCTACAGCCCGGCGTATAATGATACTGGTCAAGTGGGCGGGGTGTTGGTTACCTGCACGGAAACTACGGCCAAAGTGGCTAACCTTAAAAAGCTTGAAGAAAATAATGGACAACTGACGTTGGCCATCACCACAGCCGAGGCAAATGAACAGGCGCTTCGGGCCAGCGAACAACGGTTTCAGGCTGCTATTGCTGCCGTTCAGGGTATTTTATGGACCAATAACGCCAAAGGCGAAATGGCGGGAGAGCAGCCTGGCTGGGCTGCTCTGACGGGGCAAACCTATGAGGAGTATCAGGGATATGGCTGGGCTAAAGCCGTACATCCCGATGATGCTCAACCCACCATTGAGGCCTGGCAAAAGGCCGTTTCGAGACGTAGCACGTTCGTGTTTGAGCATCGGGTACGGGTAAAAACCGGTCATTGGGAGCAATTTTCCATTCGGGCCATTCCGCTGATGAACGCCGATGGATCTATCCGCGAATGGGTTGGAGTGCATACCAATATCACTAAGGAGCGGCAAGCTGAAGAAGCCCTGCGGCAGAGTGAAGCCAAATTCCGTTCATTGATTGAAGAAGCTCCCGTAGCGACCTTGCTCTTCGTGGGCCGGAAATTAGTCATCGAAGTGGCCAACGAGACTATGATCCGGTATTTGGGTAAAGGGCCGTCTATACTTGGCAAACCGGTAGCCGAAGCCCTGCCCGAACTGGAAGGGCAACCGTTTCTGCCCTTGCTCGACGAGATATTTACTTTCGGTGTGCCGTATGAGGCTAAAGCTATCCGGGCTGATCTGGTGGTTGATGGACAGTTGACAACCGGCTACTTCGATACGTCTTACAAACCCCTGCGGGACGTAGCCGGGAACGTATACGGCATTATGCAGATGGCGGTGGACGTAACCGCACAGGTACTCGCCCAGCAACACGTCAAACAAAGCCAACAGCAATTGCTGGCTCTGTTTGAGCAATCGCCGGTAGGCATTGCCATCATCAGCGAAGATAATCTGACGTTCCAGATGGCCAATCCATTTTATGGGCAGTTGGTTGGTCGCACACCGGAAGAACTCATCGGCAAACCCCTGTTCGAGGCCATGCCCGAACTTCGTGGACAAGGATTCGACGAACTGCTCCGGCAAGTCATCGAAACCGGCATTCCGTATGTAGCCAGTGAGGTGGCCGTCGATATTGTTCGCCAGAATCAGTTAGAGACAATCTACGTTGATTTTGTGTATCAGCCTCAGCACGAGGCCAATACGAACCACATATCGGACGTATTTGTGGTAGTAACCGACGTAACCCAGCAAGTCCGCTCCCGCCAGCGGGTTGAAACCAGCGAGGCCAAATTGCAATCAATAATTTCAACTGCGCCGGTGGCTATAGGGCTATTTATGGGCCGCGACTTAGTGGTCGAGTTACCTAACCAGACCTTCATCGACATTGTCGGCAAAGGGCCAGACATTGTGGGGAAACCCCTGCGCGAGGTGATGCCCGAACTGCTGACCGAAAACCAGCCCTTCCTGCAAATCTTAGACGACGTGTACACCTCCGGCAAGATGTTCCAGAGTTTTGGCGCACAGGTAAAGATTGTACAACAGGGCGTAATGACCTACAATTACTACAACATCACCTATATCCCTCTTTTCAACAAAGCCGGGGAGGTCTATGCCATATTAGACATTGCCGTTGACGTAACGGGACAAATTCTGGCCCAACAGGAACTGGCCCGGCAAAAGGCATACCTGCAAAATGCCCTCGATATTGCTGACCTCGGTACGTATCAGGTTGACGTAGATACCAATATCGGCCATTACACCGACAACATTCGGCACTGGCTTGGCCTGCCATCTGGCACCGAATCATTAGATGTTATCTTCTCGAAAATTCACCCCGACGACCGGGCGTTTGTGGAACAGACGATTGCCAACACGCTAATCACCGAAGGCCAGAGTCGTCATGACATTACATACCGACTCGCCGACGACACCGGAAAAACAATTCGGTATTTACGGAGCATGGGTAAAGCCCTGTATGAAAATGGCACATCGTATGCCATCAACGGCATTCTTTAAGACGTAACTCCTCAGATTCAGGCCCAACAGGCCGTTGAGCAAAGTGAACAGAACCTGCGGAGTTTAGTCGAAAGTGCACCGTTTCCCATTGGGGTCTATGTAGGTCGGGAGATGCGTATTCAATTGGCCAACCAATCTATTTTAGACGTTTGGGGAAAGGGGAATGATGTGGTGGGAAAACTGTACAGCGAAATCTTACCTGAACTATCCAACCAGTCCATCTTCGATCAGTTAGATGGAGTTTACACTACTGGCATTCCGTTCCATGCCAAAAACCAGCGGGTCGATCTTGTTGCCGATGGCCTGCTTCAACCGTATTATTTCAATTACAGCTTTACCCCCCTTTATAACACTGACGGTCAGGTGTATGGGGTCATGAACACGGCTGCCGAAATAACGGACCTCATCGTAGCCAAACAGCAGGTGGAAGCCGCCGAAACCGCCCTGCGCGGAGCCATCGACCTGGCCGAATTGGTTACCTGGAGTCTGGATATTAAACGAGGTACCATTACTTACTCACAGCGGTTTATGGACTGGTTAGGTTTTTCGGAAGATACCAAAGAACTGGACGAAGCCTACAACCCGCTGCCCGACCAATACCGGGAGTCGGTGCCGGCCGCCCTGGAAGCCACCTGGCAATCGGGCGCGTCGGGTATATATGAGAACGAACACCCTGTTGTTAACCGCCTGACGGGGCAGGTGCGGATTATCCACGCGCAGGCGCAGGTGTCTTACGATGCCGAAGGGAAACCTGCTTTTCTGAGCGGTATGGCGCAGGACGTGACCGAGCAGCGACGTATTCAGCAGGAGTTAGAACGGCAGGTGGCCGAACGTACCCGGCAATTGCAGGCATCGGTGCTGGACCTGGAACGCTCCAACCAGAATCTCCAGCAATTTGCCTACATTGCCAGCCATGATTTACAGGAACCACTCCGCAAAATTCAGTCATTTGGCGACATCCTCAAAACACAGTATGCCGACTCGCTGGGCGACGGCATTGATTTGCTCCAGCGAATGCAGGTGGCCGCCAGCCGCATGTCGGTTTTGATTAAAGACCTGCTGGCTTTCTCCCGTATTTCGACCCGACAGGAAACGACGGATACCGTCTCGCTCAATCAGGTAATTAGCAACGCGTTAACCGATCTTGAACTGGCGGTTCAGGAAACGGGTGCCGTGATTGACGCTGGCCCGCTACCCACTGTGCAGGGCGACCCATCGCAGTTGGGCCAACTGTTTCAAAATCTGATTAGTAACGCGCTCAAATTTCGGCGAGCCGACGCAACCGGAGCATTTGTCAGTCCACTTATTCGCATACGGTCACAACAATTACCAGCCACTGACTTGCCTCCCTCAGTACGGCCAACCCGCGAGACTTCGGCTTACCACCGCATCGATGTAGTCGATAATGGCATTGGCTTTGAGCAGAAGTATGTAGATCGAATCTTTCAGGTCTTCCAGCGGCTGCATGGTCGCAAGGAATTTGTTGGTACGGGCATTGGCTTAGCCATCTGTGAGAAAGTGGTGGCTAATCATGGTGGGGCCATTACAGCCACCAGCCAGCCCGGTCAGGGCGCTACGTTCAGCGTTTATTTACCCGTGACCGTAAAATGACGGGGTTTCCTACTGCATTTCACAGCACTTATTTTTCGGGTTTGCTAAAAACCAGTTCAGGGTCGATGCCTGCTTCGCGCATGAGGTCCATGCCGTATTGCCGGATAAATTCGATGACGGGAATCGCCCGTTGTCCTTTTTCGGTGAGCCTGTATTCCACTTTGGGCGGCACCACAGGATAGACCGTTCGGGTCACGAATCCGTCGGCTTCGAGTTCGCGCAGTTGAGTTGAGAGCATTTTGTGGGAAATGTGCGGCAGGTATTTCTTTAGTTCACTATACCGCAGCACCTCTTTCTTACCGAGTCGCCACAAAATGGGCATTTTCCAGGTTCCGCCAATCTGATGCATGGCGTATTCGACCGGGTTGTAGTAGGTTCGACCGTTATCAATAAAATCGGGCATATCGGATTCTATGCTGGTGATGAATAATTCCATTCACACGCAAAAGGGCGAATAGCAGCCAAACTTACTAAATAGCCTGGAAGCTGATTGGGTCGATTTTACCACCCCCAACTGACATTCAAAAATTTACACAAAAATTTGTAGATGAATTTTAATTCGCCTAAATTTGCCTTGTAATTTATTCAACTCAATGCCACGCGCCAAAGACGATACCAAAATTGAAGCCATTCATCAAGCAGCCCGAACACTGGTGCTGCGAACCGGATTCAGCGGCCTGAAAATGGCCGACGTAGCTAAAGAAGCAGGGGTGGCTACGGGTACGTTGTACGTATATTACAGCAGCAAGGAGGAACTTGTGGCCGAAGCATTCACCAGTACCAAACAGCGAATCGCTACAGCCCTACTCGGTGCAACAATCGTAGAAGGCAATTATTACGAATCCTTCCGAAACCTCTGGAAAGCCTATTTTGGCTATTGTTACGCTAATCCAGCCGAAATGCTGTTTGTAGAGCAACTCCTCTATAGCGGCTACCTACCGGAACAAATTATAAAGCAGGCCAACGACCTTTATTTGCCATTAGATCAATTCATCGAACAGGGTAAAAAAACCGGTATACTGCTCAATACCGACACCGAAATCATTAAATCGCAATTGATGGGGGCTATCCACGAGATTATCAAATTCTCACTTTACAGAAATGTAGTTATTGATGCATCACTCGCAGAGCTATGCTGCAACATGGCCTGGAACAGTGTTCGGCGCTAATTTTTTTACCAAAAAAATGAATAAATATTCACTTTTAACAAGCAAAGTATGAACAAGATCATCAATTCCCGGACAGTTCTCATTACGGGTACATCCTCTGGCATTGGCCGGGCAGCCGTTAAGGAATTTTCGAGCAAGGGCTGGAACGTTGCCGCCACCCTTCGCACCCCAGCTAAAGAAAGCGAGATGCAAACCTGGCCGGGTGTAAAAATCTATGCGCTCGACGTGACCGACACTGAGTCGATAGATAAAGCGGTCAAAACGATCATCGCCGATTTTGGCAGTATTGATGTGCTGGTCAACAACGCAGGGTATGGTGTGGATGGAGTGTTTGAAGCCATGAGCGACGAGGTGATTGAGCGGCAGTTCAACACCAACGTATTTGGACTGATGCGAACCACCCGTGCCATTATTCCGCACATGCGGCAGCGCGGGGGCGGCACCATTATCCAGATTGCCTCAATGGGTGGCAGGCTGGCATTTCCGCTGTTCAGCATCTATCACGGCACCAAGTGGGCGGTCGAGGGCTTTACCGAATCGCTCCATTACGAACTTAAACCGTTTGGTATTACCCTCAAACTCATTGAGCCGGGAGCCATCAAAACCGAATTTTACGGCGCAGGCCGGGAGATGGTAAAGCCCGAAAACACAACGGTTTATGACGATTTTGTGGCTAAATGTGATGAAGTAAATCAGAGCAGCGGGGCCAAAGGCGAACCGGCTTCATTAGTGGCAGAAACCGTTTATAAAGCTGCTACTGACGGCAGCAACAAGATGCGTTATCCCGTTGGTAAACCCGCGCCCATGCTCCTCTGGCTGCGGAAACGCCTACCCGATAGCTGGTGGTTTGGCGTGGTCAGAAGCAGTTATAAACTCTAATAAATAATGAAAAAGTTAGGCGCTTTTCTTCGGTGGGCTGTGCTGAGCCTGTTAGCCGTATTGTTCCTGTTTCTGGTGTGGTTTTATAGCCGCTATGGGGGCAGTGGTGAGCCGTTTACGAATGTGGCAATCCAACCCCGCTGGCCGCAGGATAGTCTGCATCTTGTGGCAATCCTACCTGAACCGCCGGGTAATTTGGCGGTTTCGAGAGAGGGACGCATTTTTTGTACGTATCACGCCGAAGGTCGCCCAAATGTGAAAGTATGGGAATTGGTGAATGGTAAACCCGCCCCGTTTCCGAATGAGCAATGGCAGAGCGATAAAAACGGCCCGGTTTTCCTCGATGCCATTTTTAACATACGCATCGACGCTAAAAATCGGCTCTGGACGCTTGATCATGGTCAAAATGGAGTCAAAACGCCACGTCTTCTCTGCTTCGACATCGACTCCCGGCAGTTGGTCACCCAAATCGACTTGCCCAGAAACATAGCCGGTCTGGGGTCATATGTGCAGGACATGCAGATTGATACGGCCTGTGCAAAAATCTACATCGCCGATTTGTCGGCCTTTGGACAGACTCCGGCGCTGGTAGTGGTCGATGTAGCAACGAAAAAGTGCCGCCGATTGCTCGAAAATCATGTTAGCGTTCAACCGGAGGGTAATTATAAGGTGGTTAACAAAGGCCGGGAGATGAAACCCGCCGGGCCGCTCTATCACTTCCACCCCGCTGTTGACCCGATTGCCTTAGGCCGCCGGAACGAATATCTCTACTATGGCCCTATGAGCGGCAAGAAACTGTACCGCATCAAACTAACCGATCTGAATAACGAGCAGCTTTCGCCCAATGAACTGGCGACTAAAGTAGAAATCTATGCTACGAACCGGGGTCAATGCGATGGCATCACCATGGATAATGCCAACAACATTTACCTGACCGATATTGAAAACGGAGCGATTACGGTGCTCGATTCGACGAAGCGGTATTTCACTTTAGTCAGTCACCCGAAAATGCGCTGGCCGGATGGCCTGAGTTTCGGGCCGGATGGGTACGTGTATGTGGCGGATAGTGACATTCCCGATATGATGATGAAAAGCAAAGCCCACATGCGTCAGAACGCCCCTTACTACCTCTGGAAGTTTAAAGCGCTGGCTCCAGCCAAACCGGGTCAATGAGCTAATAGTCTGATGGTCATTTACTCTCCAAAAAGGTAGTATCACACTAAAAAGTGCATTTATTGATACACGTTATATAAGCCATCACATTTGTAGTACGCTTTTGTGAAACAGCATAAACCGATACAAAGTCATGAGCTTAAAAGACCCCAATCTCGTCAACACCAAACGCCCGAAGCGCGTTGCCATCGTTATTGCCAATCCCGCCGTTTCAACCACCACCGGCTGGCCCGTCGGGTTCTGGTGGAGTGAACTGGCTCACCCCTACTACGAATTTGCTGAAAAAGGCTACGAAGTCGACATTTTCAGCCCAAACGGGGGCAAGTGCGAAGCCGATGCCATGAGCGACCCTAACGATGCGAGCGGCTACTCCTCCACCGATCTCATCTCGCAGGGGTTCATTCATACCGAAAAACTCCGCTCGTTAGTGGATAACACAAGACCCGTTTCGGACCTAAACGTGGCCGATTTCGATGCGCTGGTGGTAGCGGGTGGTCAGGCTCCGATGTTTACGTTCGAGAATGCCACCGACCTCCAGAATAAATTCGTGGAGTTCTACGAAAGTGGTAAAGTAACCTCGGCCCTCTGTCATGGCACGGCCATTCTGCGCTATGCCAAACTGAGCAATGGTGAGTATTTAGCCAAAGGTAAAACCGTGACGGGCTTTGCCAACGTCGAGGAGGATTTCGCCGATAACGCCGTTTGGGAGTATGGCCTGCTTTCCCGCGACAAGCACGTAATGCCCTGGCGCATTGAAGATGAGCTAAAAAAAATGGGAGCAAACTACGTGCAGGCGGGTCTGTGGCGCGGGTTCGCCATCCGGGACGGTAACCTCATCACGGGTCAGCAAAACTTCAGCGGTGCCGAAACGGCAAAGGCCATTATTGAAGCACTGGGCGAGTAGTTTTCTAATCCTGCTCCCTGCAATCCTTCATCTTACCATCTCTCGGTGGCTCGTTGACGTTTGATTGCAGGCGTGTATATTGTGCGTAAATTTTGACGCTTCACCCTCTATTTTTATGGAACAGCCCGCTCCCGACCATTACCAGAATGTGTATGCCAATGCCACAACCGGAGCCACACCGAATCCAGTAATGGCAAACCCCGATGCGTTTGATGAAGAATTTGTTACGGCTGCCAATCGGGTGTTATCACATTCTGTTGAATTGATTCGCACGCTGATTGGCGCTCATCAGGGCGCTGCTGCCATTGTGGTGCAACGCGACTGGAAATCCATTCGCAAGTATTTTTCGCTCTCCGAAAAATATGCCGACTGGAAAGACTACAAAACCCCGGCGGTGGGCTACGGTATTCACGGTTGGCTATTGACACACAATCAACCCATCCGGCTCACGCAGGCCGAACTGGAAAACCACCCGGAGTGGAAAAATTTTGGTATTGAAGTTGGAAAACATCCACCCATGCGGGGCTGGCTGGCGGCTCCTATCAGAGACAGTCAGGGCGTAAACTGGGGCTTATTGCAGTTGTCAGATAAGTACGTGGGCGAATTTACTGAAGACGACGAGCAACAGTTTGTTCGGTTTGCCGAACTAGTTTCGCTCACACTCGAAGCTCTTTGGGAAGTACGGTCGCTTAAAAAATCGAATCAGGCAACTCCAGGATGATTACCTGAATTACCTGCCTCAGGCGCGCATATAGGGCAGATCGTTGACTACGCTCAAGCCAACTATAAACAGAAAACTTTATGATTATCGCAATTATTGGTACCGGCAACGTGGGTGGAGCCTTAGCCCAGGGATTTATTCGAGCCGGTCATACGGTATTAATGGGCGCTACTTTCCCGCTATCCGACAAATCGATTAAACTGGCTGCTAAAATTGGCGAAGACCGGTTCACAACGGTTGCTTCAGCCGTCGCACAAAGCGAGGTGGTCGTGCTGGCAACCCCCGCCATGAAGGCCATTGAGGTAGCCCGGGAATTGGGAGATACCACCGACAAAGTCATCATCGACACCATGAACGTTGTGCGAGGCATGGGACCCGCCGGATTCAGCAATACCACCGACGCGATTCTGGCAAACACCGTCACCACCGACGTAGTGAAGTGCTTTAACACAACCGGTTTCGAGAATATGCTCGACCCAGTCTACAACGGTGAAGGCATTGACATGTTTATGGCCGGAACCAGCGCCAAAGGCAAAGTAGTTGCCAGCCAGTTAGCCAACGAAATTGGGTTTGCTGAATGCTACGACCTCGGCGGTAACGACCAATTCGCCCTGCTGGATCAATTGGCTCTCAACTGGATTAACTTAGCCATTTTTCAGGGCTACGGGCGAGGGATGGCGTTTAAGGTGGTGAAACGGTCAGAACCAGGATTTTAGCAAGATTGGAAGGATTTTCAGAATATGCTGACGCACAATCAATCCTGAAAATCCTTCCAATCTTGCTAAAATCCTGGTTCTGACTACTGGTAAAATCCCGGTTCTGATTACTTCACAAACAACAACTCCCGATACTTAATCAGCGGCCAGTCTTCGTCGTCTACAATCTCTTCGAGCTTGTCCACCTCATACCGAATCAGGTCGAAATGATCTTTCACTTCGGTTGCGTAGAGCCGGGCGCGTTCGGCGGTATCGGCAACGTTGTTCGCTTTCTTCCGCGACTCGATCATGGCCTCCACACCTTTTTTAATCACAATGATGCGGGTCGAAATCTCGCGCAGGATGTCTTTAATCGGCTCTGCTTCGGCAGCCATGCCCAGTTCCACTAAATTTCGGGCGGTTTCAGCCAGTTTATTCTGGTATTTCAGCGCGGTTGAAACAATGTGGTTCATCGCCAAATCGCCCATCACCCGCGACTCGATCTGAACGTTTTTGATGTATTTCTCCAGCTCAATTTCGTAACGCGACTCCACTTCGGCATGACTCATCACACCCGTTCGCTCAAATAGCGATAGTGACTCGGGTTGTACAAAAACAGCCAGCGCATCGGGTGATGATTTAATATTCGACAGCCCCCGTTTGGCCGCTTCTTCTACCCACTCGTCCGAATAGCCATTGCCCTCAAACAGAATCCGCTTGGTGTTGGCGTAGTATTCTTTCAGAATATCGACAATGGCTAATTCTTTCTTTTCCCCGCGTGCTAATCGTCCATCGAGATCGGTTTTGAACTTGTTGAGCTGATCGGCAACGATGGCGTTCAGTACGGTCATGGTTGAGGCTGAGTTGGCCGAACTTCCTACTGCCCGAAACTCGAACTTATTGCCCGTGAAGGCAAAGGGTGAGGTTCGGTTGCGGTCGGTGTTGTCGCGCATCAGGCTCGGAATCCGGTTCAGACCCAGTTTATAGTACACGTTATCGCCCTTATTCACCGTCACTTCCGACTTGGTTTCAAGGTCGGTGAGTGCCTGCGTAAGTGTTTCGCCCAAAAACACCGACATAATAGCGGGTGGCGCTTCGTTGGCTCCGAGCCGATACTCGTTTCCGGCCGAGGCAATACTGGCCCGTAGCAGGTCGGCATTGTCATGAACGGCCTTGATGACATTGACTAAGAATGTCAGAAACCGTAGCGTTTCTTTTGGCTTTGAACTGGGAGCCAGCAGGTTAACGCCCGTGTTGGTTCCCATCGACCAGTTGTTGTGCTTACCGGACCCGTTAATTCCCGCAAACGGTTTTTCGTGAAAAAGCACTTTCAGGTTATGCTTCTCGGCGATTTTTTCCATCAAATCCATTAACAGGGCGTTGTGGTCGATGGCAAGGTTTACTTCTTCAAAGGTTGGGGCCACTTCAAACTGACCCGGTGCGACTTCGTTATGGCGAGTACGAACGGGCATACCAAGCTTCATGGACTCGAACTCAAAATCAACCATAAAAGCATTGACGCGGGGCGGAATCGACCCAAAATAATGGTCTTCCAACTGTTGCCCCCGCGCCGGTGAATGCCCGAAAACCGTTCGCCCCGCCAGCACCAAATCGGGCCGGGCGTAGAACAGGGCACGGTCGACCACGAAATACTCCTGCTCCGGGCCGAGCGTGGGCGTTACCTTCGTGATGTTGCGGTCGAAGTATTGGCAGACCGCCGTAGCAGCTTTGTCTAAGGTATTGAGGGCTTTGAGCAGGGGGGTTTTATAGTCTAAAGCCTCGCCCGTGTACGAAATAAACACCGACGGAATGCAGAGCGTTTTGCCGCCCGCGCCGTTGTCCATCAAAAACGCGGGCGAGCTGGGGTCCCAGCCGGTGTAGCCCCGCGCTTCAAAGGTATTTCGCAGCCCGCCACTCGGAAACGACGACGCATCGGGTTCCTGCTGCACCAAGGCGCTGCCTTTGAACTTCTCCATCGCTTTTCCATCGGCCCCCACATCGAAGAAAGCGTCGTGTTTTTCAGCGGTTTCGCCTGTCAATGGCTGGAACCAGTGCGTGTAGTGCGTAGCGCCTTTTGAGGTGGCCCACGATTTCATGGCACTGGCCACTTCGTCGGCAATGCCCCGCTCAATTTGCCCGTTGGTGTTGATGGCTTCGGTTACTTTGAGGTAAGCTTCGGGCGAGAGCAGCACCCGCATGACTTCATTATTAAAGGTGTTGCTGCCGAAAAAATCACCGACGCGCTCGGTCGGAGCCGCCACCGGCATCGCGTGACGGCTTTGGGCAATTTCGAGGGCTTTGAAGCGAAAATTAGACATGAATAAATATGAGGGGTTTAGGAATAAACTATTTGTCAAACATACGTGTCTTCCCGGACTTCCCGGCATTTTGCAGCCACATTTCCTGGTAGCTGTTTTCTTGTTCTCGGTAGCCAATGCACGAATGAAATGCAGCATTGCCTTTCAATATCCCCAGAATTAATTTTCACCTAACATAGCCCGACACCCGTCATCGTAAATTAGCAAAAAAAATACGATGGAGACAGCTTTAATTGTCATTATCATCCAATCGGCCATCACGTTTTTTCTGCTCTGGTCAAACCGTAAGTCAGGTAGCGCCGATTTTTACCTCCTAATGCTTATTGTCGCTATTCTGCTGCACAGTAGCTTTAAGTACACACTTTGGTTGATTGTCGACGACAACGAGATTTTCAATAAAGTGCATGGCAGTTTCTCGTTTCTTTACGGCCCTTTGCTGCTGTTTTATTTTCAGCGAATAAATCGTCGTTCGGTTATTCTCCAAAAGACGTTTATTCATTACGTCCCGTTCCTGATCGTATCCGTTTTCAATGTGATTGTTGTCTGGCAGGTCTTAGACCACCAGTATGGCCCCCTGATTGATGTCTATAGTCTGGTTTCACTAACGGGAACATTTTTAACCAGTGTCTACTGTGTCTATATATTTCCCCAAATACGGCAACTAAAACCGTCGGGGTTAGCTCATGGCTACAAACTGAAAATTGTACAGGTAATCTGTATTATGCAGGTTATCTCCGTGATATTTCTGCTTCTCGTGATCGTAACAGGCCACTCCAATCAGATCCACTATCGCTACGTTTTATACGGTATGACTCTGATTATGCTGGTATTGATGCTGCATTATCGTCTCAGGGCGTTTCAGCAGGATTTTGAACTGTTCGACGACAAAGTGGACACGACGAATGCGCTGATGCAGGTCGTTGGGAAGAAATACCAAAGCTCGGCCTTGCAGGATGAGCAACGGCAGCAAATCGTGGAAACACTAACGACGGCCATGGCCGCTGATCAGCTTTTTTTAGACAGTGATCTGTCGCTCGAATCGCTGGCGACTCAACTCGACGTTCCCAAGCACCACATTACCGAAGTCCTGAACGAACATCTCCACACGAATTTTTATCAGTTTCTGAACAGATACCGCGTTGACGAAGCCCAGCGGCTCATTAAAACCGCCGGGTACGACGCGAACCTGACAGCCATCGGTTTCGAGAGTGGTTTCAAATCGAAATCAACCTTCAACAAGTACTTTAAGGACGCAACCGGCCTCAGTCCGTCGGAGTATCGTCATCAGTTTGTGCAACCCCAGACCTAATTGCGTTTCGACCGACTTCCCGGCTTAACAAAAAGGTAATCTTAGCAAATAGCTGACAAACTGATACTTACAAATTAAATTACCCTCCGCGTGTATGCCTCATCTGAGACGGTCGCTTCGCCGGGTAGCCTGAAAATACTTTTGCCGCTGGATTTTTTGACCAAACAAACCGCAAATCCAGATGAAAAAGTATTTATCGCTTCTCCTATGTTTTATGACCTGCGCCGGAGTTTTCGGGCAGACAACCAATACCGTAATCGGGCGTGTTACGGATGCCAGTGGCTACCTGCCCGGCGCAACCGTGCTGCTCAAAGGCTCAACCGTCGGCACCGCCACCGACCTTCAGGGCACGTTTCAACTGACCAACCTGCCTGGAGGAACTCAAACGCTGGTGATCTCCTACATTGGCTACGAATCCAAAGAGATTCCCGTTGACCCAAAAGCCGGACTGAACGATGTAGGCGAGATTAAACTCGCAGCCGCCAACTCCACGCTGGGCGAGGTGGTCGTAAAAGGCTCTTCGGCAGGATCGCAGATTAAGGCCATCAGCATCAAGAAAGCGTCGCTGGGAATTATGGAAGTGCTGGCTTCTGATGCCATCGGCAAACTACCAGACCGGAATGCTGCCGAAGCCGTGCAGCGACTACAGGGCGTTTCGATTGAGCGCGACTTGGGCGAAGGCCGTTACGTGGCCGTTCGCGGTACACCCATTCAGTGGACGGCCTCGCTGCTCAACGGCAACCGGATGCCCAGCGCCAGCGCCGATTACAGCGACCGGCGTATTCAGATGGACATTTTTCCGTCGGAACTGATCGAATACGTGCAGCTTTCCAAAGCCATCACGCCCGACATCGAAGGCGATGCCATTGGCGGGTCGGTCAATTTCGTTACCAAAGCCGCACCTGTCAAACGGATGCTGAACATTAATGCCGCCGGTGGATACAATGGTCTGGTTAAAAATACCTCTTACAATGCCTCCGTGATTTACGGCGACCGGCTACTGAACAACAAGTTAGGCTTTATCGTGTCGGGCGTTGTCTGGGATCGGGGAGCCGGGAATAACCGCTACAACCTCGACTACAACTTCTCATCGCCCAATCCGGTGCAGGCCTTTTCCATCGCCGATCTGCAACTGCGCGACTACAACACCCGCCGACAAACCACGGGCTTCAACGCGGGGCTGGAGTATGTCTTCAACGACCGCCACAAGATATTTGCGAAGGGGCTCTACAGCCAATACATTGATGAACAACGGGTTAGGGAAACGTATTTCAACTTCGACGCGAAAAACGCGCAGGTACAAACCCGCCACAGTCAGTACGACACGCAACTGAAATCCATTGAATTAGGCGGCAATTCGGCCTTTTCGCCGAGTCTGAAACTTAACTGGGCTGCCAGCATGGACGAAGCCTCGTTTAAATTCCGCGACCCCGGCTATCCGATTGCTACTTTTCAGCAAACGGTTCAGTATAACGGCCTTTCGTCGGATGGCAAACGATACCTCAACATGGACTCGCCGAACGGCGTGGGCGACGAAATCGACGCGGTGCTGCCGCAGTTGGAAACCCCGCTGACCACTGCTCAACAGAAACTGGCGCGGATAATCCTGCTCAAAAGCAACAACCAGGAGCAAAACCGCCGTATTGCCGCCAACCTGACCTACAGCGCAAGCGACAAACTTAACCTCAAGTTTGGGGGTAAACTGATTCACAAAGACAAGTCGGTGGCGAACGGCCCGTTCGATTTGTACCTGCCCGGCTTGCAGGGCGTGTCCGCGCCCGCCATCAGCGATCTGGGCGCGGAAACCTATCCGTCGCGGAGCAGTTTTCTGAAGCCCATTGGTGTGCCATATCAGAACGTAATGATCGACCAGATCAGCATGAACCAGGTCGATGCGACGGTTACGCCTGATTTCATCAGCAAATACAAACTTACTAAAGCGGTTAGCGATGCACCCGACAACGCATCGGGCGCGACCAAATATTATACCGGCATCGAAGATGTCTATGCGTTTTATGCAATGGGCGATTACAAACTAAGCCCGGCGCTCACCGTTATTGGCGGCATTCGGAACGAGTACAACAAGGTACGGTTCAGCAGTAGCTTAGTGCTGACCAAACCCGACGGAACGGGCAAAAACGTAACCACAATTACTCCGATTTCGCAGGACAACAGCTACAACGCCTTCTTGCCGATGCTGCATCTCAAGTTCACACCAAACGACCGGAACGTAATTCGGCTGGCCTACACCCGCACGTTCATTCGGCCCGATTTCGGCGACCTGAATCCGGCTACGAATCAGAGCGATATTGCCCGGACCATTTCGCAGGGAAATGCTTCGCTGAAACCAACGTTCAGCAGTAATTTCGATCTGATGGCCGAGCATTACCTCGGTGGCGTAGGGTTGATAACGGGAGGAGCGTTCTACAAAAAACTCACTAATTTTATTTACACCAACCAAAGCAGCCAGCTTGTGGACGGGTTGAACTACCTCGTTACCCGCCCCGAAAACCTGCCCGATGCTACGCTGTATGGGCTGGAAGTGGGCGTTTCCAAGCGGTTTACCAGTCTGCCCGGTTTCTGGAGTGGATTTGGTGTGGAAGCCAACTACACGTTCGTCAATTCGTCGGTGAAAATTCCCCGTCGGCTGGCCGACAACACCTACGTGTACGACGAATCGACGCTGCCAAAACAGGCAAAAAGTGTGTTCAACGCGGTGTTGCTGTACGAGAAAAATGCGTTTTCGGCCCGAATTGCGGGGAATTACAAGGGCAAATACGTCGATGCCATCCGGTCGGCGGCCGGGCCTGACCACTACCGGTGGTATGCCAGCAATTTCACCGTCGATTTCTCGTCGTCATATGCCGTTAGCCCCAAACTCCGGGTGTTTCTGGAAGTCAACAACATCACCAACGCGCCTGTCCGCTTTTATCACGGTACCTACGACCGGGTAGAGCAAGCCGAATGGTATTCGCTGCGGGGTCAGATTGGAGCCAGTCTGAAGTTGTTTTAACGAGTAATACTCGCCCTAACCCCTCCCCATCAGGGAGGGGCTTCCGCAGGAATCTTTTTTGTTTAGCCCCTCCCTGATGGGGAGGGGTTGGGGGGGTATTACTCTTGACAGATAACAACCTATTCACTCAAACTCCTCAAAATCTAAATATATTCATGAAGCACCAACTTGCCTATAACATTTGCCTCATTCTATTGATAAAGAACACAATAAGCGTTGCCCAACCCGAACCGGCCTATCGCGACCTGAACAAAAACGGCAAACTGGATACCTACGAAAATACCCGTCTTTCACCCGAAAAACGAGTTACTGATTTGCTTTCGCAGATGACGATTGAGGAAAAAGCCGGGGAAATATTCCACACTTATGCCATCGTGGACAAAGACGGGGGCATCAGTCAGCAGGCGTTTATGACCGGCGGCACGAAAACCGACGGGCTGATTACCCAAAAATACCTGACGCATTTTAACCTCGTAGGCGACGTACCGGCCAAAGCCATTGCCCGGTTCAACAATACAGTCCAGAAAATTGCCGAAAACACCCGGCTGGGCATCCCTGTCACCCTCAGCACCGATCCCCGCAATAGCTACAAAGCCAGCGATTTATCGACCGCCGTAGCAGCAGGTGACTTTTCAGCGTTTCCCGAACCGCTCGGTTTTGCAGCCATAGGCGACACAGCCCTGATGCGTCGGTTCGGGCAGTTGGCGGCTCGCGAATACCGGGCAGTGGGCCTCACTGCCGCCTTGCACCCCATGGCCGACCTCGCTACCGAACCGCGCTGGAGCCGCATTTCAGGGACGTTTGGCGAAGATGCCAATCTGGCCGCTCGTTTGCTGGCTGCCTACGTCAAAGGCTTTCAGGGTGAGTCCCTTACGAACAGAAGTGTGATGTGTATTACCAAGCATTTTCCGGGAAGCGGCCCACAGAAAGAAGGCTGGGAAGGCCATTTCAGCTACGGCAGCCATTTAGCCTATCGGGGCAACAATTTTGCGTACCAGCTTATTCCATTCAGGGCCGCTATCAAAGCCAGAACCGCCGGGGTAATGACCGCTTACGGTATTGCGACAGGCCAAACCAGCGAAGAGATTGGCCCCTCATTCAACCGGCAGTTGATTACCGACTTGCTTAGGAAAAAGCTTGGTTTTAAAGGAATCGTCGTGTCGGACTGGAATACCCTCACCGACAAATACATGGGTACGATGAAAGTGATCGAAGCCCGTGGCTGGGGCGTTGAAAACCTCTCGACCGATGAGAAATTGATCAAAACCGTTCTGGCCGGGGTCGATCAGATCGGTGGCGAAACCGAAACGATGGCCTTAGCCGCACTCGTGAAAAGCGGGAAAGTCCCCGAATCGCTGATCAATGCGTCGGTCAGTAAAATTCTGTTGCTCAAGTTTCAGTTGGGCCTGTTCGATAATCCGTATGTGGACGAAGAAAAAGTAAGCGAACTAGTCGGCACACCCGCCAGCGTGAAACTGGGACTGGAAGCCCAGCAAAAATCATTGGTATTGCTATCAAACCCAACCAACAAACTGCCCCTGCAAAAAGGTCAGAAACTGTATGTCGAAGGCTTTAAAAAACAACGCTTTGCCGACTATGGAACCGTAGTAGAAAAACCCGAAGAAGCCGACCTCGTGATTATGCACCTGACTACGCCCTACGGCCCACCGCCAAACGGAACGATGATGGAACGTTATTTTCATCAGGGGCAGCTCGATTTCGACGACGCGAAAAAGGCGGAACTGCTGGCAAAACTGAGAGCAAAGCCAACCGTCGTCGTCATCAATCTGGAACGACCTGCCGTTATTCCCGAACTGATTGATCAGGCAGCGGCTGTACTGGCCGATTTCGGTGCATCGGAAGAAGTTATCCTGAACACACTTTTCGGCAATACCCCGCCAACGGGCAAACTTCCGTTCGAGCTTCCATCCAGCATGGACGAAGTGAAGGCACAGAAAGAAGATGTCCCTCACGACACCCGGCATCCGTTGTTCCGCTTTGGGTTTGGGCTGACCTACAAAAAGCAGTAGTATCAACTTCATTGTCAATATATTAACTGATTTGCCAACATGAAATATTCTCATTCTCTTCTGATTTTTCTCTTTCCGTTCGCAGGCTTTGCCCAGGACGAACACCTGAGTACGGAATCCGTCTGGGCCACGCGGGATAGCACCGGAACGTACCAACTTCAATCGACCGGCAAACCGAAGTGGCAGCTTTTTGCGGGCGAATCACCAAACGCTATCAACTGGTCGGCGGCTATTGGCACCCTAAAAAAACAGCCTGTCACCTACCCCGCCAATCCTGACAAACGGCTCTATTTTGCGGCTGTTCACAAAAAAGATACCCTGCTCTTTTCCGAACGGCGAATTTATATGGCCGGTACACCCAATTTCCGCGATCTGGGTGGCCTGAAAACGCAGGATGGCCGGACAGTAAAGTGGGGGGTTTTGTTCCGTAGTGGCGACCTGGGGCAGTTGACTAATCAGGACTTGGCGTTCGTAAGCCTACTGAATGTCAAGGATGTAGTGGATTTTAGAAGCACGTCCGAAATCAACCAAAGCCCCGACAAATATCCATCTGAATACGCCATGCATCGAATTGAAGCTCCTATTGGTCAGGCGAATGGCAACGGCATGGCGAAAATGATGCAGGTAGTGATGAATCCGGCGGCTACAGGTTCGTCGGTCGAGCAGGTGTTTACCGATTTCTACGGAATTATGGCCCTCGGCACTAAAGATTATCAACCACTTTTCGACGAACTCCTCCAAAACGCCCCAACGGACGGCCTGCTATTTCATTGCACGGCAGGCAAAGACCGAACCGGCCTGGCCTCGGCTCTGATCCTGTCGGCGTTGGGCGTTCCTGAATCGACAATTATTGAGGAGTATTATCTGTCGAACCGATACACGCAGAAAATGCTCAGTAAAAACCCAATGATGAAGCAGATGAAGCCCGAAATTGCCTCGGTGCTGGCTGGTGTTAAGCCAGAATACATTCAGAAGAGCCTTGCTACTATCAAGGAAAAATATGGCTCGGTAAATCAAATGCTGGAGCAGGAACTGGGATTGACGGAATCGAAACGACAGGAGTTGATTCGGTTGTATACCTATTAGTCCTGCTTAAATCGAAAAAAGCCGAAGCTCAGTTCGGCAAACACCCGAACTGAGCTTCGGCTTTTTTCATAACAGTTCTTACTCTTTCGTGATGGTGCTGCCGCCCGACAGATTCTGTGTGAGCGTGGGGATTCCTTTATAAAAAAGTTTGCTTCCCCCACTGGCTGTTACACTAAGGGTTTGAGAAGCGGCCACGCGGGCTTCGCTCCCACCCGACAGGTTTACCGTGGCAGCCGATACCGGAAAATCGTACCCACTGTACATAGAACCGCCCGATAGCGTAAGTGTCAACGCCTGTGCACTCCCTGTCGGCGTCAGCGTAGAGCCGCCCGTCATCGTGATGGGCAACGTAGCGGCCTGAAAGCCCGTAATCGTCGCGGCTACTCCCCCCGAAAAATCAACCCCAGCCAGCGTTGGCATTGTAATCTCGACAGTGCCGCTGGTTTGGCTCGATTTATTGTCAATCTGAATCGTGAGTGTACCCGCCGTTTGGTCTACTTTCAGGTTCGCCTGATCGGCTGCGGGTGCGGCCACCAATACCTGCCGGGTTGTTCCCTGCCGCACGGTGGTGCGAAAGCCACTGCCAATTCTAAGTTTATCGAATGTATTAAACGAGGAAAAATCCTGCACAGGCCCGAGTGTTTCATCATTCTTTTTACAGCCAGCGACGCCGGTTAGCAGAACGACTACAAACAGGCTTTTTAAAAGAAAGACGGTTGGCGTATGGCGTATGCGTTTCATATTGTTTATTCATTATGTTCTGGCCGCAAAAGTAGGCTGTTTATGATTTAGCCACCTGGCAAACTCGTCTCAAACAATCCGAAACGCATTATTTCGTGCCAAATCGCAAGATTTCAGACCTTCACATCAAGATATCAGACGGTGTGTGTTGCGGTATTGCGAGGGAGTAATACCCGTAATTTTTTTAAACGCAGCCTGATAAGTTGACTTGGCAGCAAAACCTGCCTCCCGACCCAGCGCTTCGAGCGTATAATGACTAAAACTTGGGTCGGCCATCAGTCGTTTCACTTCCATTACTCTATATTCATTGATCAGATCGTTGAAATTTTTCTGCGCTTGCTGGTTCACAACACGCGACAAGTAATGGGGTGACACGTTGAGTCGGCTGGCTATGTCGGTCAGTTTCAGGGCGGGCAATCGAAATAACTTTTCCTGTTCGATGAGTTGAATAGTCTGCATATATAAAGCAGACTGGGGTGTCCCAGCTTCATTTATTGATGTTGACTCCAGCCGATTCGTCAGTCTGCCCGGCTCATGAACAACAAATGCCCGAATGCCCGCCCACACTAAAAACAGCGTACTGCCAACGCCCAGCGGATAAAACAACACCCGACTTTGCCAGCCAGACAATAAATTAACTAACAGCGGTAGCTGAGCCAGCCCATAAATAAGGCATAACCAGATCATTAATTGATAAGGCCATGTTCTGTCGGCTAACAGATTGTTGTGAACCAACTGATACAGTAGTAGGCACGCGCCCAACACAATCGGTAAAGAGCCAACGGTAAGTACCTGACGAATAGACTTGGCAAAGGATAGCACCGACGCATCAATCACGCCTTGATATAAGGCGGCTCCGGCTGGTAGCAGATAAATAATTACCTCAAGTGCCGCCATAAATCCCAGAAAAAGTGTGTATTTCTGATAAACACGTTCATTTCCGGTATAGGCTCGTAGATAGTTAAACAAAAAATATACGGGCACCAGCACAACGTTTAACGGCAACAGCATAAATAACCGCCAGCCGAAATCGTTTCTGGTCCAGAAAAGCCACAAAAAAATATCGCTCAATGCGTGTGTAGCCAACGCCCAGCCCAACCACTGAGTCCAGCGGAACGAGGTTCGCCTAAACGCATGAATCAGTCCAAGAAATAAGCCCTGCAGACCGCCAAGTAGGATAAAAATATAAACAAAGGGCTGGTTCGACATGGAGGGCAATGGTGGTATCGGTTATCAAAAATACCACTTCTCTGTCATATTGTTAGCTAACAACCAGCCCGACCACGCGCGTGGTCGGGCTGGTTGACTGTACGCAATTGCGGTTCCTCGCCGGAACTTAGGCCGTTTCCAGACCGGTACCACTGAAACGGTAAACATTGGTTAGTTCTCGCACCAGTAGAAACGTAGGCAGGGTTTGAGCAGAAGTCCTGCTACTTATCAAACAATCTATTTTACATAAGATCTTGCTGTTAATCAGTCGGTAACGATAATTTTTGTAATATGCATTAACCAAACTCTTTGTGATCAAACTTCTTAATCGAAGCTGTTTATGGTTCAGCAGCCGAATTCCGCGTCAAGTCCATTATCTGGCAAAAAGCAACCAAATCGGTCGGCGTTGCTGGTTGGTAGTCTGCCGTTTAGCGACGAAAAAACGTGTATGAGTCGGGCATTAGACGCACTCGGTCCCGCTCTGTTTTGCCTGCCCGATGGAGAGATTGGCGATAAAACACCAGCTTTCCCAAAAGGGAACCGGATTGCCTGGGTGGTGTATGCCATTGAGAAGTTAACGAGTGACACCGATAGCTGGGAGATTGTTAAACAACCCGTTCGGGGCGACGACGGGATGGCTATCAATTATGAAACGTTTCAAAAGCTCAAGCCGAAACTTTCCCCTTCGCAGATGCCTCATCAGGTTCAATTAGGGTACGATGCGTTCGCCCTGCGTAGCTATCCGCTCTTCCGGCAACTAAGAAAAGATCATAAGCTGCCGGGTCTGAAATTTCAGATGGGTGTACCAACTGGCTTTGCAATGGGGTTTGCCTTCGCCAGTCAGCTTCAATGGTTGCGCTACACCAAAGCGTTTAATACGGTAATTGCCCGTGAAGTCAATGCCGTGCTGACCGAAATCGGCCCTGACGTAGTGATTCAGATTGAAGTGCCGCCAGAATTATACGCAGCTTATATGCTTCCGTCACCGCTAATGGGCCTGTCGCTGATTCCGATTAAGGATTTGTTGGCAAAAATCACGCCCGGTGCTCAGATTGGGATGCACTTGTGTTTGGGCGATTTCCACAACGAGGCACTCGTTCATCCAAAAACGCTGGCTAAGATGGTCCGGTTTTCCAATCGAATAGTCGAGGAATGGCCGAGCCAACACACGCTGGCCTACGTGCACTATCCGTTTGCCGAAGGGTTAACGCCACCATCAACCGATCCTAATTATTACGCTCCGCTAAAAGACATTCATTTACCGTCGGCAACACGTTTCATAGCCGGATTTGTACACGAAAAACGGAGTGTAGCCGAAAACGAAGGCATCCTGAACAGCATAGAATCTGCCCGTGGTCAGTTGGTTGATGTGGCCTGCTCGTGCGGTTTGGGACGACGCTCGCCCGAAACCGCCGATTATCTTCTGAATTTAACAGCTCAATTGGCAGCTATATAGAGAAGTCTAACTACACATATAGTCGGGCTTCTTTTCGATAGTCTACGCCTGTGATGGTTGTACAAAAACTCTTCATTAGCTAAATTAGCGTTAATTTAGCTAATGTAATTCTAATTTTGTCACATAAACAGCAGATGATACCTCGTTTACTTACTCAAACGATTCATCAGCGACTTATATCTTCCAATAAAATTATTGTTTTATATGGTCCTCGGCAGGTAGGCAAAACCACGTTAGTTCGTGAGTTACTTAACACGCTACCCTATCGTTCGTTGATGGTCAATGCCGATGAACTGGTCTATCAAACCGTGTTATCGTCGCGTGATCTGGCGCAGATGAAACTGCTGGTAGAAGGATATGAATTGTTGTTTATTGATGAGGCCCAGCGTATTCCCGACGTGGGAATCAATCTGAAAATACTGTATGATGCTCTGCCCAATCTGAAAATTGTTGCTATAGGCTCATCTTCATTTGAATTAGCAAACCGAACCAAAGAAGCGCTGACGGGTCGTACTTGGACGTATGAACTTTTCCCCATTTCGATGGGGGAATTGCGGCAACAACAGAATTCATTTGAATTAAATCAGCGGCTGGACGAGTTTCTGCGTTTCGGCTCCTATCCCGATACACTCCAACAAGCGAATACTTCTGATAAGATTCATTATCTACGCGAACTTTCGTCGGCTTACCTCTATAAAGACATATTGGAAATGGCTTCGATTCGTCACGCCGATAAACTTCGTAAACTGCTGCAACTGCTGGCCTTTCAGGTTGGTTCGGAGGTGTCGCCTAACGAATTAGGGAATACGCTGGGTATGAGCAAGGATACAATTAACACCTATATCGACTTATTGGAAAAAGGGTTTGTTGTCTTTCGGCTATCGGCTTTCAGCCGGAATTTACGGAAGGAAATCAGTAAAATGGACAAGATTTACTTCTATGACCTGGGTATTCGTAACGTGCTGATTGATAATTTCCAACCGCTTAGTTTACGCACGGATACCGGTTCGCTATGGGAGAATTTTCTGGTCATCGAACGTCGGAAACGAAACGCTTATGCCGGGCAGTTTGCGAACAGTTATTTTTGGCGAACCTATACGGGTGCCGAATTAGATTATGTTGAAGAAGCGAATGGCGAATTGACAGGATTTGAGTTTAAATACTCCCGTAAATCCGCGAAAGCACCGGCCTCCTGGATGACCACCTATCCCGGCGCCGAATTTTCGACAATCAATCAGGATAACTATTTGCCTTTTTTACTATAGACGCGCCATATCCAGCCACAAAAAAAGCCCGGTCACTCACGCAGCCGGGCTTTTTTTATCCTTTATGTTCTGACTTAAGCCGTTTCCAGCACATCGGCCGACTTCACAGTTTTGATAATGATAGCTGCTACTTTGTAAGGATCAGCCGCCGAGTTGGGGCGACGATCTTCCAACCAGCCTTTCCAGCCGCGTTCTACCGTAGCGATAGGAATACGAATCGAAGCGCCCCGGTCCGAAACACCATACGAGAACTGATCGATAGACTGGGTTTCGTGCTTACCTGTCAAACGCATTTCGTTGTCGGCTCCATATACCGCGATACACGCTTTAATTACCTCTGGGGTGCGACCGAACGATGCACAGATTTTATCGTAAACGTCTTTGCTGCCTGCCGTGCGGAGCGTACTGTTCGAGAAGTTAGCGTGCATGCCCGAGCCGTTCCAGTCGGTATCGCCCAGCGGCTTGCAATGCCAGTTGATGGATACATTGTATTTTTCACCAATACGCTCCAGTATATAGCGGGCTACCCAAATCTGGTCGCCAGCCGCTTTTGCTCCTTTGGCAAAAATCTGGAATTCCCACTGACCTGTAGCTACTTCGGCGTTGATTCCTTCAACATTCAACCCGGCATCTAAGCAAGCATCGAGGTGTTCTTCGATGATGTAACGACCATAGGCATTTTTAGCACCCACTGAGCAATAATATGGCCCCTGACCACGCTTTGGAAAGCCTTCAGCCGGGAAACCCAGTGGTTTATCAATTGACTCGTCCCACAGGAAGTATTCCTGCTCAAAACCAAACCAGAAATCGTTATCATCGTCTTCAATCGTAGCGCGGCCATTGGTTACGTGTGGGGTGCCATCAGCATTCAGCACTTCACACATCACTAAGTAACCGTTCTTACGCTGAGGATCGGGGCAAATGAAAACGGGTTTCAGCAAACAATCTGACTTACTACCTTCGGCCTGCTCAGTAGATGAGCCATCAAACGACCATACAGGGCAATCTTCCAGTTTACCGGAAAAATCATCTTCGATTTTGGTTTTTGAACGCAGGCTTTGGGTGGGCTTATAACCATCGAGCCAAATGTATTCTAACTTCGCCTTTGCCATGATGTACAAGTGGATTGAGTTGAATAGGGGTTTTGTTACGATACTTTTGGCAAATATAGTGCGGCTTTACAATAAATTATAAATGCCATAGTCCCTTATAACCATATTTTTTACTGGTTTTATGGAAAAATTATAATTAAAATTCGTTTGGTACAGAAATATACAATATTTACTACAGTTTTTTTATTCGTTTAAAATTTATGACATAAGCTCCGAAAAGAAGGATACTTAGCCATTTTTAGGTCGGCAGCGTGGCGTATATAAACAAGAAATAGCCAATTCCCAGGGAATTGGCTATTTCTTTACAGGTCATGACATACTTCAAAAATCGGCGATCAAGTTTGTCTTAAAGAGCTTAATAGCGATAGCCAGCAGGATAATACCAAAAATCTTACGCAGTACGGACAGGCCACCCGATCCAAGCCGGGTTTCAAGCCAGCCCGACGATTTCAGGACGATATATATCAGAATCAGGTTAAGAATGATCCCGATAATAATATTGGGAATCTGGTATTCGGCCCGCAGCGAAATGATAGTTGTTAAGGTTCCAGCCCCGGCAATCAGCGGAAATGCAATGGGAACAATATGCGTTGCGCCACCTGTGTCCATCTCCGATTTGAAAATGGTTCGGCCCAGAATCATTTCCAGTCCAATCAGAAAAATAATCAGCGCACCTGCCACCGCAAATGAGGCTACATCGACCCCAAATAGTTTTAAAAGCCGTTCACCGACAAACAAAAAGGCGATCATCAAGGCCCCTGATGCAAATGTAGCCCGTTCCGATTCAATCTTACCGGATTTTCGGCGCAGGTCAATAATGACTGGTAATGAGCCGATTACATCAATAACGGAGAACAGGATAAGCGTAACAGAAACGATTTCTTTGAAACTGAACATAAAGTATAACTTTTGTAGCATGGCCGGGCTGGCGTTCCGGTAGAAGCTTGGCCACCCTACTTATACGACCGTAGAAACTGCAGTAAGGTTCCAATTTCCTCGTCAGTAATGGCGGGGAAGTTGGCAATCCGAAATGTTGTATTCTTCCAGTCGCCATAGCCATTACCGAGCGTGATACCGGCCTGCTGCGCGGTTGTTTTAATCGTTTTGATGACTGATTCTGAGCCTTCTACAGCAATAACCGTATCGGAGCGAATAGTTGGGTCGTCTATAAGCAGCTTAACATTCGGGCCGAACGTTTCAAAAAAGCCATACCAGTCAGCCGCTCGTTTTTTCGTAATAGCATCCACCTCGGCTATGGGCGGCACCTGTTGCAACACACGCATGAGCAGGTAAATGCCTAAACCGTTGGGCGTGTAGGGCGTTTGAAATTTCGAGAAATTTTCGTGGATAAACAGCAGGCTGTTGTAATGGGCGTTCTCCCCTATTTCTTCGGCTCGTTTCAGGGCGGCTGGTGAATAAATAAATACAGCCAGCCCCGCCGGAAGCCCGAAGCACTTTTGCACCGATGCAAACCAGACATCGGCCAGCGTCCAGTCGAATGTAATCCCTGCCATACTCGACACGGCATCGACGGCAATCAGCCCCGAAAACTCCCGCCGAAATTGCGCCAGTGTTTCCATGCTCACCTGCGTGCCGTTGGAGGTTTCGTTCTGCACAATACACAGCACATCGGCATCGCTTAGGCTGGTGGGCGGTTTGATTCGGTAGGCATATTCGGCCCATTTTTTTCCGAAAGCCCCACTATATGGATGCAGACTGGCTTCGCCCGTTAGCGATTGTGCCACAATCTCCCAGCACTCCGTTGCCGACGAGACCAAGGCAATGTGGTAATCCGCCGGAATATCGAGTTTTTCGTGAAGGAGCCGAACGGTTTCTTTCACGATGTCCATAAAACCCGCGCTGCGATGGTTCAGGCTCACAATACCCTGACGCACCGCTTCAGCGGCATACTCCGCCACTTGGGGATATACTTTGGAAGGACCGGGATAGAAGGTAATCACGAATGATGAATGATGAATGATGAATGATGAATGATTATGCAAAAAAATAATTCATCATTCATCATTCATCATTAAAAAACGTATCGCCAATTCATAGCCCATCAACCCTAACCCCGCTAGTACGCCTTTGCATTTGGCCGATAAGTAGCTGTGATGCCGGAACGATTCACGGGCGTGAACGTTGGAAATATGCACCTCTACGGCAGGGGCCGTAACGGCCGACAGCGCATCGGCAATAGCAATGGAGGTATGCGTGAATGCCCCGGCGTTAATCACGATGCCATCGACCGTAAAACCCAGCTCATGAATTTTATCTAAAAGTTCACCTTCGTGATTCGACTGAAAATAGCGAAGTTGCACATCGGGAAACTGGTCTTCCAGCGTTTTCAGGTAATCAATGAACGAGCGATTACCATAGATATCGGGTTCGCGCTTGCCGAGCAGATTCAGGTTCGGACCGTTGATAATGAGGATTTGTTTCATAATGTATCCTGGACGTCCACGTCCGGGCGTAAAAACATTGCTCTCCCGGACGTGGACGTCCAGGAGGATACTGATATGTGGCAAAGTTATATAAACGCCTTCAAGAACTACCTTAAACTGGAGCGGTCGCTGGCCGAAAATTCGGTGGAGGCTTACCTGCACGATGCCGAAAAGCTCTACCAATATATCCTGCTCACCGACCCGGCTCTGTCGCCCATGCAGGTGACAGAGAAGCAATTAATAAACTTTTTGAAATATCTCGGTGAGTTAGGCTTAACAGCGCATAGCCAGGCGCGGATGCTCTCGGGTCTGAAATCATTTTTCAAATATTTACTGCTCGAAAATCTGATTCAGCACGACCCCACGCAGTTGCTCGAAGCACCCAAGTTGGGTCGCAAACTCCCCGACACGCTGAATTTTCCCGAAATTGAGGACATTCTCGCGGCCATCGACCTCTCTACGCCCGGCGGCACCCGCGACCGCGCTATGCTCGAAGTATTGTATAGTTCGGGCCTGCGCGTGTCGGAATTACTAAACCTGCGGCTGACAAACTGCTTTTTTACCGAAGGCTTTGTGCGCGTTCTGGGCAAAGGCGACAAAGTTCGGCTTGTGCCGATTGGCGAAGATGCCATGCATTACACCCGCATCTATGTGGAGCATGTGCGTAGTAAATTGGACGTGCAGAAAGGCGACGAAGACACCATTTTTCTGAATCTGCGGGGTAAGCAGCTTTCGCGGATTTCGGTCTTTACGACTATCAAGAAATTAGCTTCAGAGGTAGGAATCAAAAAAACGATTAGCCCGCATACATTCCGGCACTCATTCGCCACGCACCTAATCGAAGGCGGGGCCGATCTGCGGGCGGTGCAACAAATGCTGGGCCACGAGTCCATCACCACCACCGAAATCTACACCCACCTCGACCGGGATTATTTACAGCAGACGCTGCGGGAGTATCATCCAAGGAGCAAGTCTGAACCAGGATTTTAACAAGATTAGAGAGATTTACAGGATATTATGAGCCTATGAGCCGCGTCAGCAATCTTGTAAATCTTTCTAATCTTGTTAAAATCCTGGTTCAGAAACAAGTCCCCGCTGCCGAGCCGACAGCGGGGAACCCCAATCTAACTAACCCAAAACTATATGAAACATTTTACTCTTTGACTGAATATCGGCTAACGATGATCGGCCATTGCTTTTTCGCCCGCAAACTGCTGATGCGGGCATTTGGCGGGTAGCTTGAGCAAGGTCAGGCTACCGTAAATGCTGGTGATATATTGAGCTTAAAAAGGAAAATTGTTTAGGCTTTCATGATAGGTTAAACAAACCCCGTGCCAGAATAAACCGACTCTATTTATTTTTCTTTCAATGCTTATAGACGCGCCCCCCCTGGTTTCTCAGAAAGATAAATTCACGCTTCCTGCTGATATACACTACCTGAATTGCGCTACCCGCTCGCCCCTCAGCCGGACGGTTGAACAGATGGGCTATGAAGCCATTCGTCGGGATACAAATCCTTTCGGCCTGCGCCCCGACGATTTTTTCAGTGGAGCCGTTCGCGTTCGGGCTTTATTTTCCGAATTGATTAATAACGGAGACCCAGAGCGCATTGCCGTAATTCCGTCTGTGTCGTATGGCATGGCAGTAGTGGCCCGCAACCTGTCCCGCAAGCCTGACCTTCGGGCAGGGCAGCAGATTGTCCTAGTTGATGGTGAATTTCCGAGCGATGTGTATGCGTGGGACCGCGTTTGCATTGAACAGGGTCTATCCATTAAAACAGTTACTATGCCCGACGGTTTTCCCAAAGGCCCGGTCTGGAATGAGCGGTTGCTGGAAGCCATTGGGTCAGACACGGCGTTGGTCGTTGTGCCGCCCGTACATTGGATGTATGGCATCCGGTTTGATCTGGAAGCCATTGCTCAACGGGCGCGGGAGGTGGGTGCGTGGTTAGTCATTGATGGAACGCAGGCCATTGGCGCCATGTCGTTCGATCTGGAGATCGTTCGTCCCGATGCACTGATTTGTGCGGGCTATAAATGGTTGATGGGGCCGTATTCGCTCGGATTAGCCTATTTCGGCCCGGCCTTTGACGACGGCATTCCGCTGGAAGAAGGGTGGATGAACCGGCTCGACAGCAATCAGTTTCATAAACTGATGGATTACCAACCGACTTATCGTCCGAAAGCGTACCGTTATAATGTAGGTGAACATTCGCATTTCTTACAAATGCCCATGCTTGAAGCGGCCCTTACGCAACTCCTCGACTGGCAACCGGCCCGGATTCAGGCCTATACGCAAACCCTCATGGCCGATGCCTGGCCCGCCTTGGAAGCTCTCGGCTGCTCTATTGAACCCTCAACCGGCAGCCGCAGTCATCACTTAGTCGGACTCTGGCTCCCCAACCACGCCGACCCGATGGCTGTTCAGCAGGCACTTCAGCAGGAAAAGGTGTCGGTATCGGCCCGAGCGCGGGCGTTGCGTATTGCCCCTCATGTATATAACACGCCAGAGGACGTTGACGCGCTTGTGCGGGTGTTGAGGAAAGTGTTGGGTTGAAATTGTTACGCAGAGATACACGGAGGAAAAAGAGATTCACAGAGTTTATATTTCTCCGTGAATCTCTTTTTCCTCCGTGTATCTCTGTGTAATAACCTTTTACTAAACTTCATACAATTCCAGCGGCAAATCGTCCGGGTCGGCAAAGAAGGTGAACCGGCGACCCGTGTGTTCGTCCACGCGAACGGATTCGGTCACGACGCCCTGTTGATTGAGGTGCGCGATGGCGGCATCGAGGCCAGTTACGGCGAAGGCTAAATGACGCAGACCAAGCGCTTCGGGCCGCGAGGGGCGTTTGGGCGGGTTCGGAAACGAAAACAGTTCGATGAGGTACTGCCCGTTCAGCGCGAGGTCTAACTTATACGACTGCCGCTCGGCCCTGTAGTACTCCCCTATTATTGAAAATCCCAGCGTTTCGGTATAGAATCGCTTTGAGGTTTCGTAATCTGAACAGATTATAGCAATGTGATGAACAGCCGCCAGTTGAAGCATAATTAACTAAGGAGTAAGCAAGGTATCAGTTGCCAGCGTGTCTGCCACAGGTCCATCTTTGGGCAGGGCACGCTCCACTTCCCGACGTTTATTCCAGGGAGCTGTTGTCCGACGTGCCATGTCGATAGCCAGCAGGGCAACAACAGTGGTGAAAACAATGAAAACGATGATGAAGATGCGACGGTTACGGTTCATGTTAATTAATGATGAATGATAAATTATAACGGGACCTCCCACACTGTAGTTGAGTTCTCGCGTCAGCTAATTCATCATTCATCATTTATAATTCATCATTTTTCGGAATCTGTTTCGGGCTAATCTGAAACGCTACGCTGCCTGTTCGTCCCGAAATTCCGGCCCAGTTGAGGTTCTCAAAGGTAATAGCCACAACAGCTCCTTTGCTCATTGACCCGATGTTTTCATGGGTCAGAAATTCGGCTAAGTACGACACATCGGGATTATGGCCGACAATCATAGCACTTTGAGCGGTATCGGGCACGGCATTAATAGCTGCCAGATATGCTTTCGGCCCACCATCGAAAAGAAGGTCGTTAAGTTCAAGCTGTGCTGGGTCGCAGCCAAGCTGTTCGGCCATTACTTTTGCCGTGTCTTTGGCGCGGGGAGCCGTGCTGCTGATGATTACGTCGGGGCAGATAGTTTGCCGATGCAGATACCGGCCCACGCGAGCGGCTGCAATGATGCCATCGGGCGTTAGCTGACGGTCGTGATCAGCCATAAACATAGCCCGTTCTTCGGCTTTGGCATGGCGAACAATATACAAGGTAAGGGGCATGGGATTGACTATAAATCTGGAACAAAAGTAAGGATTAAAATTGTCTGTGGGCGTTTCAACCGACAATCCGTACTTTTGCGGCTGTAACCTCTATCTGGTCGCCGTTTTTGTATGAGTTATCAATGCATTCAGCAGTTATTAAAAACCTCGTCCGTCGGTACTACCGTTACTGTAAAAGGATGGGTCCGCACCAAACGCGAAAGTAAAAACGCCATTTTCATCGCCCTCAACGATGGGTCAACGATCAATAACATTCAGGTTGTTGCCGTAGCGGGCCAACTCCCCGACGAAACGATAAAGCTCATTACGACAGGAGCTTGCTTGTCCGTTACGGGCCAGTTAATTGAATCGCAGGGAGCCGGGCAGGCAGTTGAAGTTAAACTTGAAACCGTTCAGATTTACGGCCCCGCCGACCCCGACAAATACCCACTCCAACCCAAGCGTCACTCACTGGAATTTCTGCGCGAGATTGCTCACCTGCGTCCGCGCACCAACACGTTCAGCGCGATTTTGCGAATTCGGCACGCGCTGGCCTTTGCTGTGCATAAGTACTTCAACGACAACGGATTTTACTACCTCAACACGCCTATTATTACGGCTTCTGACGCCGAGGGAGCGGGCGAAATGTTTCGTGTCACCACACTCGACGCGACCAAACCGCCCCTGACCGAAGAGGGTAAAGTGGACTATAGCCAGGACTTTTTCGGGCGCGAAACTAACCTGACCGTATCGGGGCAGTTGGAAGGCGAGTTAGGCGCGATGGCGCTGGGTAAGATTTATACGTTTGGACCAACCTTCCGGGCTGAAAACTCAAACACGACCCGCCACCTCGCCGAGTTCTGGATGATTGAGCCGGAAATGGCGTTTTATGAGTTGGAAGACAACATGAATCTGGCCGAAGATTTCGTAAAAACCGTTATCCGTTACGCCCTGCAACACTGCGCCGACGATCTGGCGTTTTTAGACAACCGACTCAAGGAAGAAGAAAAAACGAAAAAGAAAGAGGAACAAAGCGAGTTGGGCCTGTTAGACAAACTTCAGTTTGTGATTAGTAACGAGTTTGTGCGGCTAACTTACACCGATGCCATCGACATCCTGGTAAACTCGAAGCCGGCGAAGAAGGGTCAGTTTCAGTATGAAGTGAAATGGGGGGTCGATTTACAGTCGGAGCATGAGCGGTATTTGGTGGAGAAACACTTTAAGAAGCCCGTCATCCTGACCAACTACCCCCGCGAGATTAAAGCGTTCTACATGAAGCAGGACGAAGCCCCGGCTACCAATGCCCGTGGCGAGGTGTTCGGCCCAACGGTTCGGGCGATGGACGTGCTGTTCCCCGGCATCGGCGAAATCATTGGCGGCTCACAGCGCGAAGACGATTTAGACAAACTCACCGCCCGAATGCACGAGGTGGGCATCGAACCCGAAGCGCTCTGGTGGTATTTAGATACGCGCCGGTTTGGGTCGGCTCCGCACGCGGGCTTCGGTCTGGGTTTCGAGCGGCTGGTACTGTTCGTAACGGGCATGGGCAACATCCGGGATGTAATTCCGTTTCCACGCGCCCCAAAAACGGCGGAGTTTTAAGTAGTGCCGGGCCTCCGGCTCGGTAATGAATGTGTTTAAACGCCCGGGCCAGAGGCCCGGCACTACACAATGCTCGCACTTCCCATTTTCCTGGCTATGGCGTCCGGTTTCGTCGTCGTGGGCGTGTATACCGAACGGAAGATTTCGGCGTTTATGCAGGACCGGCTTGGGCCGATGGAAACGGGTAAATGGGGACTGCTGCAGCTCTTCGCCGACCTCCTGAAACTCCTTCAGAAAGAAGACATTGTGCCCACAGCCGCCGACCGGCGACTGTTTCTGCTGGCCCCTGCCGTCATTTTCGCGTCGGTATTTGCGGGCTTTGCCGTGCTGCCGCTTACCCCCGATTTGCAGGGGTCGGGCGCGGCTGTGGGTGTATTTTACCTGATGGCTATTGTTTCCTTCGACGTGGTCGGAATTCTGATGGCGGGCTGGGGGTCGAACAATAAATATTCGCTGTTTGGGGCCATGCGGTCGGTGGCGCAGATTATCTCCTACGAAATTCCGCTTGGGCTAATGATTCTGTGTGTCGTTATGATTTGCCAGACGCTTAACTTACAGACAATCAGCTTCCAACAGGGCATTTATACCCACGAAACCAATTACCTGTTTGGGCTGAAAGTGCTGGGCATTGATGTTACCGGCTGGGGTGGCATTTTTGTCTGGAACATCTTGCGAAACCCGTTTCTGCTGATTGCCTACGTTATCTTTTTCATCTGCACCTTAGCCGAAAGCAACCGTGCCCCCTTCGATCTGCCCGAAGGTGAATCCGAAATTGTGGGCGGGTTTCATACCGAATATTCCGGGATGCGGTTTGCTTTAGTTTACCTGTCCGAATATGCCATGATGCTGTTAGTTTCGTTTCTGGGCGCGGTGCTGTTTCTGGGTAGCTGGAACACGCCCTTCCCCAATATCGGCCCCGTCCGGCTCGCCGACTGGACCAGTGGCGAACCCGGTACGGTCTGGGGCCAGCTAACGGGTGGCTTCTGGCTGTTATCGAAGGTCTTTCTGGCTGTGTTGCTGCAAATGTGGGTTCGGTGGACGCTCCCGCGCATCCGGGTTGACCAGATGATGCATCTGTGTTGGAAAGTCTTAACCCCCGTCGGATTGTTACTCCTGCTGATTTCGGGGATTTGGCGGCTGCTGATGGTGTAATGGTATGAGGCTACTCGTTCAATCGAACAAACAGGCCATGCCATAGGTTGAAACTCTACTTATAGGCAACCTACGGCTTCTGTTCGTAAATTTGCGGCCTTTTACGTTGCATTTATGTCGATTCTTTCTCCCAATCCAACGGGCGATCTGGTTTGGAATGCCGCCTGGCGGTCGCCGGTCTTTCGCCGGAAACTCATTGTTGGTGTTGTTAGTTTACTTGCGTTGCTGGGGGCGTTTCCGCCTTTTTTTCAGATCATCGAACAGCACACAGGCCCGGTTTTGGACGACTGGCTACTGGCCCAACTGCCTCCCCATGATGTATCGCTGGTGATATTTCTGATTATTTGGGCAGCGGCTCTGCTGTTACTCGTTCGCGCCCGTCGTAGCCCGGCCATTTTCATGATGTTTGTGTATGGCTACGTTATCATCAGCCTGTCGCGGATGCTGAGTATTAACCTGTTCCCACTCAATCCACCCGTTGGCCTGATTCCAATGGTAGACCCCATCACCAATGCATTTTATGGGAAGGTTTATATTACCAAAGACCTCTTCTACTCAGGTCATACATCCACTATCTTTCTGATTTTCATGTGTCTTCGTCGGTGGTGGGACCGGCTGTTTGCCTTCATCGGCTCATTGGCAGTGGGAGGTTTATTGCTGGTTCAGCACGTGCATTACACAATCGATGTGCTGGGCGCGTTTGCGTTTACCTACCCGCTCTATTGGCTCGGCAAAAAAATAGCCCTAAGCGGGTGGAATAATGTAGAGAAGCATGAAGGGTAATTAAGCCAGATAGCCAAGGGTAGAATTAGCGTATTTCTGGTTTTTAATTGTTGGCTGGAGATGATTGATGTGCTGTTAAGGAGCATTTTAATTCTCCTGTTATTGTCTTTCTAAGGAGCATTAACTGGCTGATTAACAGTGAAATTTACCTTTCATCCAGCATTTCATACACTTGAACATGAACAACCGTTTATTAAAGTCGCATTAATTAAATTGCGGCAAAGTAATCCTAAAATTGTAAATTTCGTAGATTTGGGCCGTTAATATACCGTGAAACCTGCGCCATCGGTCAGAGCGCGGATAGCCGGTTGGCATCAACGACGGAACCTCCGAATTGTAAACCACCGATATGAGCAAAATTAATTTACCGCCCTTTACTCTGGGTGAAACCATTACTTCTGAACAACGTCAGTTTTTCAATAAAAACGGCGTTATCGTTTTTCGTAACTTTATTAACCCGGAAACAGTCAAATTATTCATCAGCGAAGTAGAACGAATTGAAAAGGAATGGCTGGCCGAAGGCCGCGACAAAGTCAACGGGGTGCCCCTCAAGTTCGGTCAGGACGAAGTCGGCAACCCGATGATTCAGCGGATGTGTTTCCTATCGCAGCACAGCACAGCCCTCCACGAATTTTTGCAGGACCCCCGCCTTCAGGCTGTTGTTGACTTACTCCAACCCTACGAAGGCCGTATCGCTGAGATTGAAAAAGACGGGCTTATTCTGAACCACTACATTCGCACGCCTAACAGTAAATTCTCGCAGATGGGCTGGCATACCGATAGCCCCCGCGATATTTTCCTCGGCCAGCGCATCATGCCGATGCTTAATGTGGGCATTCACCTGAATCCTACCCCCTACGAAAACGGTGGCCTGCGCGTGATTCCCGGCACCCATAAGCAGGGTATCTTTAAGATGCTGTTCCGCAAAAAGTATTTCGTAGACAACGATCCCGACAAACACGAAATCGGCTTTGACATAAACGCAGGCGACTTATCCGTACACGACGGGCGGCTCTGGCATCGGGCGCAACAATCACCCCACGTTGGCGAAGCCAGCCGTCGGCGGGTGATGTACGTGCCGGTCGTAACCGGCAAATACATGCCTAAGCACGAAAACAGCAAAACGCCTTTCTACCACCGCTTTATCTCGAAAGTAAATATTTAATCGGTAGTCAATAGTCGTCAGTCGATAGTCAAGAGCTGCTTATTCTATTCTTGACTATCGACTGACGACTATTGACTTTTTAACTTTTACTATGGCTTACGCCCTCATCACAGGAGCCAGCAAGGGGATTGGGCTCGCCATTGCCAGCGAACTGGCCCGCCGAAAGTTCAACCTGCTGTTAGTGGCCCGCTCCGAATCGCTGTTGCAGCAGATTTCCCATCAGTTAGTTACCGAACACGGTATTAAAACTGATTTCCTATCTGTCGATTTGTCGCAGAAAGGGGCTGCTCAGCAGGTTTTCGACTGGTGCGGTCAAAAACAATATGGCGTTCAGATGTTGGTCAACAACGCAGGGTATGGCCTGAGTGGGCCGTTCGAGAAGCACACCCTGGCGGAACATACCGATATGATGCAGGTAAACATGACAACCTTAGTTGAACTGACCTACCTGTTTTTGCCCCAGCTTCGCCAGCAATCCAAAGCATACATTCTGAATATTGGCAGTTCGGCTGCTTATCAGGCTGTGCCGGGACTGAGCCTGTATGCAGCCTCCAAATCCTTCGTGTTGCAGTTTAGCCGGGGGCTGCGGCAGGAGTTGAAACGCTCACCGGTTTCCGTTACCTGCGTATGCCCCGGCGCTACCGACACCAATTTTGTCGACCGGGCACAAATTGGCGAGAAGGGACGAAAAGCTGCCGAAAAAGTGAACATGACTCCCGACGATGTTGCTAAACAAGCGATTGAAGCTACCTTGGCGGGTAAGACCGAACTGGTAACGGGACTGCTGAACAAAGCTGGAAAACTCATGGCATGGCTGTTACCAAAAGGTCTGGTTGAACAAACCGCCGGAAGTATCTACGAATAATCTTCTCCAGTTTAGCTTATTATTTCCCCGTCTTCCCATCGGTCACTACCGGGAAAGCCGAAATTCGCAATCGGCTCGTGCCCATTGGGATCAGTGTCACCGTTTCGGTGGGCTCGGTGGTGGTGACGGGACTCTGGGGTAATACTGCACACAATCCATATTGGTCGACCGTCCAGCCGGGAATCTTACGTGCTTTGGCTTTCAGCGTAATCGGCGCGGCATCGGGCAGGAAGGGAAACGAAGGGACTGGCCCCGGCTTCCGCATAACGGTAAACGATTGCTCCGGCTTTTGTTCATTCAGCACCAAGCCGTAATTCCAGGCCGATTGCGGGTAAATTTCGTAAGATGGCCACTTGGTAGGATCGGCGTTGGGCTGCCAGCCCGAATCATAGATGGCCGTTTTTTTGCTATCCTCACGCCGAAATTCTTCCTGAATCTTCAGCGAATACGTCAGTGGGCCATAGTTCACGCTGACACTGTTTTTGTTCTGATCCCACGTCCGCACTTTGAGCGTCATCGGTAAATCGAGGGTTAGTTTATCGCCATTCTTCCAGGTATCGGTCACGACAATATATTGACCGGGTTTCGCATCGGCTTTTGCGACCTGCCCGTTCACTCGCACAATCGGCTTGGAACACCAGGCCGGTATCCGCAGGTAGAGCGGAAATTTCACGGGTTTGGCCGTTTGCAGGGTTAGTCGAATCTGCTCATCAAAGGGATAACCCGTCTCTTGCTTCAGCGTTACAGTCTGACCAGCGCCCACCTTTGCCGTTACGGTCGACGTGTTATAGAGCACTGCCGCCAGTCCATTGTCGGGGGTTGCCATCCATAGGTTTTCGGCGTAATAAACCCAGCCGTTTGAGTGGTTATGCTGACAACAGCGGCTGCTGAAGGGGTTCATCATCAGAAAGGGACCTTCGTTCTGCAAGCCGGGGCTGTGATTTTTGGAGTCACTGATAACCATATTGGGCGCTGTCAGATACCGCAGGGAGCGGTAATCAGGCATGAAGGCGGCTGGAAGGGTATTAAACGCCACATCCTCGCAGTTTTCGGCCCAGAAGGGGTCACCTGTGAAGCGCATCAGCAACTCATCCGATGCCATCTGCTCCACCATGCCACAGGTTTCAACCGCCTGCCGGGGGTCTGTATAACCCGGGCGGCTATTTTCGTCTCCCCCCCACATACCCCCCGGCACCTGCCCGTATTTCTGCCGCACAAGTTCGTGATCCCGATAGGTGGCTTTCAGGTCGCTTTGGTCGCCACTTTGCAGAAAATAAGTGGCCGGTTCGCGGAAGCACTGGGCAATGTTGACGTTATGCCAATTAGGCAGGTTATCGGTCTGCCGCCAGTTGGCGGTGTTGTCGTGAATCTTCGTAGCCAGGTCGAGCAAAAACGGCTCTTTTGTTCGGTTATAGAGCCAATAAACGCTGTAGAGATTATCGCCCCCGCGACTGTTTTCCCAATAGTCTTCCAGAAACTGATCGTCGGGGATGGTTAGCTGCCATTTGAAATAGCGGGTCATCAGGTTTAAAATACGCGGGTCGGGCCGGTATTCGTAGTTCGATTGCAGGCAGAAGAGCATGAGCATTTGCGCCCAGAGGTCACGTTTGCCCTTTTTCATGACTACTGGCCCGAAGTCGCCGTTGTCGCGCTGGCTATTGATCGTGCCGTCGAGCCAGACTTTTGTTTCGGCCAGCATATCGGGGCGGTTCAGTACATAGGCCATGTCGCCATAGCCTTTCAGCCAGTAGGGTAATTCCTCCCAGCCGTAGTCCCCCTTGCCGTCTTTGTTTAGCCAGGCATTATTTTTCTTGGTCAGCCAAACACTAATCTGTCCCAGATGACCGGCTAATCCGCTGGCCTGACGATTCAGCGTTTCCAGCAGCCAGCCGCCGGGCTTGATACTACCAATGGGAAGTTTCAGAAAATAGTCGGGTTTAAGCGGAGCCTGATTGCCCACGTAAAACGCATTCCGGCTGGTCGTTGCCGGGCGGTCAACAACGGTAACCGTCGGGCGACTGGGTAGGGTCCAGGTCTGGACAGAGAGAAGCAACAGACAAACAGCCGATAAAGACAGTTTCATTAAATGGGGGTTTGAGGATGTAGCTAAGAAAGGCACATAGGAATGTGTTTCTACCATATATAGAACCGCATCGGCGGCCCGGGCGGATGACGCAGATGCTTCGCAACGCGGATTACCGCTGATTTTTAAAATCCGTTTTTGCCCGCGTTGCCGTAGGCATCCGCCCAATCCGCGTTCTAATCTTGCCAATAATTGTACTTCTGCCACAAATGGCACTTTATTTGCTCCACTACGGTTGTACCCATATAACTTTACAAAGACGTTGGATGCTGGACCTAACTTTACCCTTTATTCCATTGCCTGCCGACGTCCACCCAACACATGCAATTTTCCGATTTAGATTTAATTGACCCCATCCTGAAGGCACTTGCCGAAGAAGGATATTCCAGCCCCACCCCTATTCAGGAACAAGCCATTCCCATTTTGTTAAGTCGCCGGGACTTACTGGGCTGTGCTCAGACGGGCACCGGCAAAACAGCCGCGTTTGCGATTCCTATTCTTCAACTGTTGAACGACGAGCGCAACCGAAATCTGAAGGCTCCCCGGCGCATTAAAACGCTGATTTTAACCCCTACCCGCGAGTTAGCCATCCAGATTGCCGAGAGTTTTACGGCCTATGGTCGCCATTTACCCCTGCGCCACACGGTTATTTTTGGTGGTGTTTCGCAGCATGGGCAAGTGAACGCGCTCAAAGCAGGCGTTGATACCCTGATTGCCACGCCCGGCCGACTACTCGACCTAATGAACCAGGGGTTTGTGTCGCTGCGTGACGTGCAGTTTTTTGTACTTGACGAAGCCGACCGCATGCTCGATATGGGCTTTATTCACGACGTAAAACGCGTAATTGCCAAATTACCCGAACGTCGGCAGTCGTTATTTTTCTCAGCGACCATGCCGCCCGACGTCGCTAAACTGGCCGATACTATTCTGCATAGCCCCACTAAAGTGGAAGTAACGCCCGTTTCGTCAACCGCAGACGCGATTGATCAAGCCATGTATTTTGTGAGCAAAGAAGACAAGCGCAAATTACTGGTTCATATTCTCAACGACCAGAAAATTAAGTCAGCGCTGGTATTTGCCCGCACGAAGCACGGAGCCGATAAAGTGGTGAAAGACTTATTGAGAGCTGGTATTGGCGCGGAAGCCATTCACGGCAACAAGTCGCAGAATGCCCGTCAGCGTGCTTTGTCGAACTTCAAGAGTCGCGAAACGCGGGTGCTGGTCGCTACCGATATTGCCGCCCGGGGCATTGATGTCGATGAGTTATCGCACGTGATTAATTACGAATTGCCTAACATTCCCGAAACCTACGTTCACCGCATCGGGCGGACGGGCCGGGCGGGGCATGACGGCATCGCCCTGTCGTTCTGCGATGCGGAAGAAACGGATTATCTGCGTGATATTCATAAACTCATTGGCAAGCGCGTTCCGGTAATTGAAGACCACCCTTACGTGCTCGATATTGCTACAGCCACCGTTACGCCCGCTCCGGCCCAGCGCCAGGGGCAGAACCGCAATGGAAACCGGCAGGGTGGTGGTCAGCACCGGAGCAGTTCCAATAATAACGGTTCGTTCCGGCGCGAGAATCGGTCGGGTAATCAACCCAACGAATCGCCCAGGAACGGAAACCCGTCCTATAACAAATCTCAACGATCTGCCGGTGAGGATAACCGGGGATCATTTCGGCGCGAGGGGAACAATAACAACCCAAACCGCAACACCAACACAGGCGGGGGCGGTCAACGCCCGAGCCGGGGCACGGGTAACAGCCGATTCAGCAATTCCAACCCGGATAAGAATTATTAGCAGTTCACCACCCCCAACCGAAGCGTCGGCCCGGCCCCTCCTGTTTTAGGAGGGGGCTACCCAGAAGGGTAGTAGTGTCTCGTTGCATAGGCCCCTCCTAAAACAGGAGGGGCCGGGCCGACGCTTCGGTTGGGGGTGGTAAAGGCCCGGCTCAGCACTCTACTTCACGGCAACCTCAAAACCAATTTTATCGGACGTTTTCGGCGTTAGTACCTGGAAATTAATCCGGTAAATCGTGTCACCCCATTTCGTAATGATGCCCCGGTCTTCAGGAGCTTCCAGTTTCACTTTCTCAACAGACGGCTGCATTTGCTTGGGGTCATAACGCACCACAAAGTCTTTTGCTCCGCCGTTTTTCGGGTTGTAATGAATGACCAGTTCACCGGGCTTTCCTACTTCTGCCGGATAACACGTCATAAGGTGCTGCGTCAGTGACCCGGCTTTTTTCAGATTGACGACATCGTTTATCTGGACGTTTTTGCCCCGGTTTAGTTGAATGGTGCGCTGCCAGCCAGTCACGCCAGCATCGGCTGGATACGCCTGCGAAATATCAACGCCAAACTGTGTGGCTGCATCGGTAGCTTTATACGACACATTTTTAGCGGCAAACTCCCGGCCCGGCGGCTGGTTTTTACCGTTAATCGTTGGCAGGTTATGATAATCCGAGCAATTATACCAGATATCGTACCGTTTGCTGCTGAACGTTTTGGCCGTGTAAGTACCCCGGCCAACATCAATCAATAACGGTTGCCCGTTGTAATAAACGACATAATTGCCAATGTCGTTGTGGTTATGGCTCTCGTCGTTGTGGCCCCCTTTGGCCGCCACATAAAATCCGTTGGTAGTCCCGGCCTGATCGCGGGCGGCAAAGACCTGCAAATCAGGCAGCCACACATTTTTCGGCAAGGGCAATCCCTGAGCCGCCTTCCGAAACTCATCCTGCATAAACAGCCCGTAGAAATGCCGGAAGTAATGAAACTTCCCGATAGTACCATCTTCCGGTTTGCGGTAAAATGCCCCAAATTTCACCATATCCGCGTCATCAATAGCTTTCCCGTATCGGTAAATCATGGTAGCATCCATACCCGGCTGGGGGTCGGCATCGGCAAAATTGAGGAAGTATTTTTCGCTGATTTGCGCCCGGTAAATAAACCGGCCCATATTCCGAAATTTCTCGTCGACATACACGTACCGGAACGCATCGTTGCTGGCCGTGTTCAGCATGGCAATGTTGTCGAACAGCGAAGCGGCAGCGGCTCCCCAGTAGCTGGGTCCTTCGTCGCAGCCGCCATCGTTCGGATAGGGATTGATGAATTGATCTAACACAGTCAGCAGTTTATGCACCGACGCAGCCCGTTTATCGTCGTCTTTTTCGAGCAGTAGAACGGCGTTTAGCCAGTTGGAGCAAATCCAGGGGTTCCAGTTGTTGGGCGCCCGACCAGCGGCTGTTTTGGTCATCCAGCCGTGCGGTTTGGTTAACAGCGGCTGAAAAATCCGGTAGTTGGTTTCGTCGTAGATGCGCTTGCGAATCTGGGGGGAAACAGCGTCTAATTTGTCGCCCAGATAATAATCAACCCAGGCCAGATAGGTAGCGGTTTCGGCAGCAAATAAATCGACAAAGGGCCGCGACACGTCCATCAGGCCTAAATAGTCTTTTGATTTAGGCAGATGAGCTGGTACGCCCCAGAACGACTCTTCGCAGATGGACCACACACCATCAATAATGGGGTCGATAAACCGTCCCTTATTTTCGTAGATTTCGGCCAGCAACAGCGTTCCCAGCACTTCGCGTTTCTCAAAACTCACAGCCTGGTATTGGTCGCGGTCGCCGGTGCGCTCAATGAGGAGCGATTTGGTGGCCGGAATATACGCCCACTGATAATTCTGGTACGATTCGGCTTTTTTCAGGTACGCCTTCATCATGTTCTGATCGGCTTTGGCCCACCCAGCCCGGTCGTCGCGTTTCGGAAACGGTGCCCACTGCGCCTGCGGAATCAGGGCTTTTTTCAACGCGTCTTTAGTGAACTTCCCGCTTAGCAAATCCTGCTTCTGACCATATGCCGACAGGCTACAAAGAGCCATTAGAACCCAGGTTACATACTTTTTCATACAGATAGATATTGGTCTAAACTAACTGCGGCAGTAAGTCTCTCCTCAATTTTCCAGGAAAGAATCTTACTGCCGACAGGTTTACAAAACAGTATTCAATGAGCGCGGCTATCTTACCAGCCGGTATTTTGTTTCAGGGCTGGATTCAGCGCGACTTCGTTGATCGGTAACGGCCATAGGTAATCACGATTTGGGTCGAATTTGCGGAAGTTAGCCGCCTGTACCAGAATGTAATTATCAGTCGTGAGGTTTACGGATGTGGCGGTCCCGAATTCGGTTTTGAAGAAATAATTCCCCAGAATTGGTTTGGGCAGTTCAATCTCCGCCGTTTTCCAGCGAATCAGGTCCCAGTATCGGAAACCCTCCTGCGCCAGTTCGACCCGGCGTTCCCGCCGAATCTCGTCACGCATATTGAGTCCGTTAGCTGTCGCAAAGGCATTGGTCAGTTTAGCCACGCCACCCCTTGCCCGCAGCCGGTTGATGGTCAGGTCGAGGTCGGCATCGCTGATGCTTCCGTTTAGTTCATAGGTCGCTTCGGCGTAGGTCAGTAGCACTTCGGCATGGCGGAGCAGCACCCGGTCGATGAGCGATGCCTGCGTAACCCAGTCGTCGAGGTTTGAGTATTTGCGGAACGTAAACCCGGTTTTGGCGAAGACAAGCGCGGCAATATCAAAAACGGCTTTCGTGCCAATCCAGACATCACCTGACTTAAAAAACGTGTCACTCATACGGGTATCCCGGTCTTTAAACACATCCGTTGATTTGGCAGGCGCGGTATAGAGGGGCGATTTCGTGATGGGTAAACCGTCTTTCATCAGGTAAGAATCTGCCAGACTCTTCGTTGGGTTCATGTTCCCGTTTTCCAGACTCCCTCTGAAGTAGCTATGGGTTTGAATCCGATCCGTAGTCGATACGCCATATTGCCGCACAATGATGTTTTCACGGTTTTGCCGCCCCTCGCCTGCCATCTGGAACAGGTCGAAATAGCTGCCACTAAACAAGTCGTGCTGTTTGCTGTCAATAACGGCTTTGGCTGCATCAGCGGCCAATTTGAGGTGCTTAGCCGGTTCGCCGTAGTTGTGAAATTTAGCACGGGTTCCTTCAAACAGGGCCACACGAGCCTTGAATGCCAAAGCTGCCGTGTTGCTGATCCGACCAAAATCGGCCGTACCGAGCACGGTCGGCGTGGGCAGTTTCTGGGCGGCAAAATCGAGGTCCTGATAGATTTGATCAACTACCTGCGCCCGGGGAGCAGCCGCAGTCTGAAGTTCGGGCGAGTCATCAGTGAGCGTCTTCAGAATTAGTGGCACGTCGCCATACTTCTGCACTAACGAGAAATAACCCCAGGCCCGAAAGAACCGCGCTTCGGCAATGTAGCGGTCAATAATCGTAGCCGCCGTAGAAGCCGACGCACGGGGCGATTTCTCAATGATGTTATTAGCCGCCCGAATAAGTCGATAAGGTGAGTTATATTCGTTTGCGGTGGAAGGAGACAATCGCGATCCATCGCTGATATTATTGGATGCCAGACCGATAGCATCATCTGACCAGACATCTTCAAGGCCATAATTATTCACACCGTCAACCGTCCCAAATCCCGGCAGAAACGTATATAAATAATTGGCGGCTGTTTTTAGGTCTGATTCCGACCGCCAGTATGTTTCGTCGCTTACGGCAGTTTCGGGCAGGCGATCTACCTCACAGGAAGGCAGAACAGCCAGCATCGCCAGCGCAAGAAAAGCAGATTTTAGTATTGAGTTCATGAGTGAATTCTGTTTGGATAACCGAATGCGGTTTGTTAGAAAGATACGTTCAGACCCACCGAGGCCGTAGCAAAGTACGGATAGTCGTTATCGACCCCATCGCGGGATTCAGGATCGAAATAACCCTGGAATTTGCCTAACCCGGACAGGGTGAACAAATCCTGCCCCGAGAAGAAGAACCGCGCCCGCGACACGCCAATTCGTTCGGTGAGGGTAGAAGGCAGCGTGTAGCCAAACTGGAGATTTTTCATGCGTACATAGCTGGCATTCAGCACCCATTTATCCGACGACACATAGTTGTGGGTAGCGCCCACGTAGGGGCGGGGATACAGCGCGTCCATGTGTTCGGGGGTCCAGTAGTCATTATGGATAGCCAGCGCCTGTTTCCAGGTCACCAGCAGGGGCGCTATCGACTCCGTATTCGGGCGGTAGCTCCGCTTACCTACGCCCTGGAAGAAAACCGTCAGGTCGAATCCTTTCCACTGAGCGCCCAGCGTAACGCCGAACAGCATGCGGGCCTGGGTCGTGCCCAACAGAATCAGGTCGCCATGATTAGCCACTGTGCCCTGCCCGACCGTGAGTTTCTGGTCGCCATCCTGGTCAATAAATTTCACATCGCCCGCCCCGGTGCGGTTGTCCTGAAACGGCGCGGCTTTCACCTCATCGGCCGTCTGGAAATACCCGGCTGACTGATACCCCCAGATGGTGTTGATGGGGTAGCCTTCGATGAGGTTGTTTGTACCCGCTGCTACCACCGTGCGTCCTGAATAATTGACCAGTCGGTTCTGGTTGTCAGACAGGTTTGCCGCCACCAAATAAGTAAAGTCTTTACCAATGCGGTCGCGGAAGCGCAGTTCAGCTTCCCAGCCCCACGATTTCAGTTCGCCATTGTTTTTGCGGGGCGTTCCAATGCCAATGGTGGCGGGTAATTGCTGAGGGGTCAGCATGTTGCGGTTGAACTTCACGTAATAATCGCCATTGAACTGCAACCGGTTTTGCAGGAAAGCCATATCAACTCCGAAATCAGTGGTTTCGATGGTTTCCCACGACAGACTCGACGACGGAATTGACCCCTGATAGATGTAGGAAGTTCGGGCATCGCCCAGCACCAGATTGGCGTTTTTGCTTAACTGACTCAGGTAGTCATAGTACCCAAGGTTAGTGCCCAGAGCGCCCCCCAAACGGCCCCAAGAACCCCGCAGTTTAAACTCGGAGAACACCGGCAAGGCCCGAGAAAACCAAGGCTCGCGGTGCATATTCCAGCCCGCCGATGCCGACGGGAATATTTTTGTCCGCAGGCCCGGTGCCAGCTTGGAGCTTTCGTCCTGACGAATCGTGGCTTCAAACAGGTATTTATCGGCGTAGTTATAATTGAACCGACCAAACACCGACTGGTAGGCGTAAGTGTAAATGGTTTCGCCATTAATTTTCGTTTTGTCGTCGCCCAAGTTCAGCGTAGGCAGGTCGTTGCTGACTAAGTTGGTCGCCCGCGAGGAGTCGGCCTGAAACCGGAAGTCTTCCCACTGGTACCCGGCAAAGAAGCCGAAATTATGTTTTTCGCCAACCTTAAAGTCGTAATTGGCTAAGAATTGCAGGTTCGTGTTTTTGGTCACCTCATTGGTGAGCTGGTACGAATTGACCTGGTTGAGGTAGCTCAGAATGCGCGATTTACCCCAGAGCGGCACGGTACGGTTGAAAATAGCCCGGTTGCCCAGCCTATATTGCGTTCCAGCCACCGCCCGAAGCGTTAAGCCCTTCACGAAATTAGCGGCCTGGAGGGTAAATACCCCGTCGAAGAAGTTCCGGTCGTAGTTATTATAGCCTCCTGATTCGAGCGAGGCATAGGCCGTAGCCGCCGAACCAGCGCCGTTGTAGCGACCTTCGGGCGTGAAGAAAGGCGTTCGGGTACGGAGCCGGTTAATCTGGTAAATCAGCCCACTACCGCTGGCATCGACCGAAGAACTGCGGGTTTTGTCGAGCGTGTAGGAAAGCCGCGTATCAATCGAGATATGCTTCGTTAACTGCGACCCTAAATTAACCCGCAGGTTATACCGTTTGTAGTTATCCGGGCCAACTTTAAACAAACCCTGTTTGTTGTAATAACCGCCCGAAATCAGGAAATTCAGTTTATCAGTGCCACCCCGCGCCGTCAGGTTATGGGTTTGCATGGCCGTAAACTTTTTCAAAATCTGGTCAGATAAGGACTCCTGATTGTAGAACAGATAGGTGCCGGTATCGGCGGGATTAACCACGTAAGGAATTCCATCCCGGATGCGCTGTAAGTCATCGTCGTTATACTCGGGGCCACTGCCGGAGTTCTTGCGGGCGAGGTTTGAGAAGTTGGCTTCTTCCAGCAGGCTCATGCGCTTGGGCGTGTTGATGGACCAATCGCTGCCGTACTGCGCCAGGTAATCGAAGATAACCTTACCGGCTTTGCCTTTTTTGGTGGTTACTAAGATTACCCCACCGGCTGCCTGAGCGCCGTAGATGGCGGCTGCGGCTGCATCTTTCAGAATACTGATGCTTTCAACATCGTTCGGGTTGAGCGTTTGCAGAGTGGTGATGGGCGCACTGACCCCATCCAGAATGACCAGCGGATTGACGTTACCATTCGCCGACGTAACGCCCCGAATCTGAATGGACATGCTCTCCCGTCCCGGTTGTCCGCTGGCCCGGGTAACGTTCAACCCCGGCGTCACGCCCTGCAACGCGTTGGCTAAGTTGCTTACCGGACGGTTTTCAATGGCCTTCGATTCAACGGTTGACACCGCCCCCGTCAGGTTTACTTTCTTTTGGGTGCCGTAGCCAACGACGACGACTTCTTCTAAAGATTTGTCATCGGTTTGTAACTGGACGTTCACGACCGAGCGGTTATTCACGTCAACTTCCTGCCGCAGGTAGCCTACAAAACTGATGATGAGCACCGCTTTCCCGTTGGGAATAGACAGTCTATACTGTCCAGTGGCATCGGTTGTGGTGCCGCGCGTTGTGCCTTTCAGCACGACACTTACGCCGGGTAGCCCCTCCCCTTTTTCGTCGGTAATCTTTCCCGACACCGGCTGATCACTTGGCGCGGCAAGCCCAAACGAGCCAATTGCCATTAGTACGACAAAGAGCCACGCGGTCCTCGCCTTTACCTGAAGATAAACGTTTTTCATGGTTATGGTTGGTGATTATGGTTAACAGATGGTTGTAGGTGTATTCTCAAACGCCACTTATTTATTAAAATAATACAATAAAACTCTAACGGTCTTGCGTTAAATCGAACTGGTTCATGGTTTAAAAGCTGTTTACGCAGGAGGGTTTTTATAGAAACTTATTTATAGAGTTCTATTTGAACAAGCTTTACTCCTATAAAACACAGTTATTTTTCTGCAAACGTTACCGCAAACGGTTGCAGGGAGACTCGTTGTATAAACTTCGACGCTTTTTTGGAAGAACTTGATACGCCAATTCGGTTCCTTGTGGTTAAAATTTCGTTAATTATATATTGAAGCAGCAAAGTACAATTTATTGGAATTGTTATATAAGTAGCCGGGTAGATTTCTGGCATGAATAGCGCATAAAAAATGGGTATACTTACCGCTAAGCAAGCATACCCAATGATTGAATAATTCTTTCTAAAATCTCAATGCGGCCACCGTTGCAGAGGTGGCACAGATTGCTTTGGCCGATTGGTTGCGGAGCCGGGCGTAAGCGATACAGTAATGGCCGACTGGCTGTCGGCCGGAAGTTTCACTTCAAAGCCTACCAGCACTGTTCCCGGATTAGGCGTATCGTAGTCGTGCGTAGGGTCCGTCGGCCAGGTTTTCAGCTCAACATTAGCGGGTTCAACTACCTGCAACGTCAGTGTTTTGCCATCCTTAGTTAGTTCAGCCTGATTTGTCCCGTTTACGCTGACGTTAGCGGGCGTGAGCATCACCCAGCGAACCGTTGTTTCGGCGGCTGGCGTTTCGAGTTCATCCCGCACGACCACATACGCCTTATCCCGAATGGCAATGCCCCGATTTGCCTTCCGCAGCGATTCGCTATAGAGACTCGTCAGGTCGAACTGGGCACTCATAAACGATGGGTTGGCCGAATGACTTGGCAGGGGCGCTTTGCCTTCTACGCGCTGCAACTGATCATTGACGGTGAGTGTATTATGCACGAAATTATTGTAGCGAAATACCTGCCAGCGCTGCGAATTCTGCTTCATGTTCCACAAATCAACGCCTTTGGATTCCAGCGATTCATATTGCTGCATCCCGAAATCCATTGCCCAGCGCACGCCATCGGCTTCCATCACAAACGAACCGGCATCCATGTGGGCATGGCTCGTAGACGGGCTGCCGCCCTTTGCGCCTACGTAAATAGCCGACGGGTCGGACCAGGACGAGCGCATCAGGGCCACCGGCGTTTTGCCCTCACCTACCCACATGAGCGTGTTAGGAGCGGCCATCTGCGACAACTTTACGCCATTACTCCATAGCAAAGCAGCGGGCAGCAATCGGTTTTTGGTATGCTGTTTTGGTTCGCTCTTCATCAGCCGACTCCGCTCTACCCACAGCAGCGAAGGGTCTTTCAGTTTCTGGGCAAACCAGAACATGGCGGGTTGCAATTCGCCACTCAGACCCGAGTCCGAATAGTTATAGGCATTGCCCGATGGCCCCGTCATGTTTTCCATGTAACCCGCCGTTTTCAGAAATCCGGGTTGCTGCGACAGGCCGAAATCACTGGCAAATAGTTTTTCTAAGGTACTGATGAGCATGACGTTAAAGCTCGTTCCATAGCCCCAATAACCATAGCCTTCGGGGTAGGCCCCGTCTGGTTTGTAATCGCCCATCGGCACCACAACCGACTCGATGGCCCGGTTAACCAGCATAGCCGACTGCTCAGGCTGGTCTTCATAAATAGCCAGCGCTCCATAGCTGATACCGGCATTGCAAACCTGATTCCAGTTATTACTGCTCTTGAGCCAGCCGTTGTATTTCGAGTCCATCGACGGTTCGATGCCTTTTTTCAGAATGGCTTCTTTTATGGTTGCTCGTGACGACTCCGGCAAATCATCATACAGCCAGTCGTAGCCAATAGCCACTGCCATTGTCATTTCGGCCACGTCTAAGAAGTGCGTTGGGTTCCAGTCGTCAAAGGCCGATAGCGCGAGCAATTCTTTCTCAGCCCGTTTGAGGTACTTATCCTGACGGGTCATGCGCCAGGCATAGGCTAAATAAAACACCCGGCGCAGGCCTTCTCTGGATTTATCGAGCAGTCGTCGGCCAATCTTAATCCGTTCCAACGGCGCGGCAGTCAGCATCCCGTCGCATTCGGTCAAAATAGCCTGATGCAGTTTCTCCCAGGTTTTATCAGCCTGAATGGTGCGTTTCAGAGCCGCTTCTTCGCTTTTCAACAGTAATAGGCGTGGGTGATCGGGCAGTTTGGCCGTGGCTTCAACCCGGCGATTTGGCTGGGCTACTGCCAGTGTGTTTATTAGCAGAAAAAGAATCAGCAGGCTGATGTAACGGTTAAATGAGATCATATATAAGCTGTCTATGACTTAATAAAACAGCGCATTTTTGTCATCCTTCCTCCGTCGGGATGACAAAAACACACTCACCTATGCCTGATTTATACATTCATAAATCCTGAGCAGCTACATTAGTTTTACTTCCCGCTCATTGTCAATACAGCCTGCATCTGTTCGGCTACAAACTGGTTGCCTGCTTCATTCAGGTGAACGCGGTCGGTGGTGAGGATACCCCGGTCTTTGTTTTCGGGGTTGTTTTTAAGATCATATTCCAGAAAGGCCCGGCGTAAATCCACGATGGGTAAGTTCTGGCGCTTAGCTAAGTCGCGGATAAACTGGCTATACTGATTCAGATCGCCGTCCTGCTGATTGGTCATGTCGGTTTTTTCGCCGATGGCCGCTGGAGTGCAAAGCACCACCCGAATGTTGGCCGCTCTTAATTTCTTCACCACGGCTTCGTAGAACTTCACAAACTTATCGGGATCGGTGCCGGTGCCGGAGGTGGCTTTGTGCCATACATCATTGACACCCACCCAGATAACGACCACATCGGGCTGTTTGGCGAGCACTTCATCATCCATGCGAAGGAACAGGTCGTAGATTTTGTTGCCGCTGATGCCCGCGCCAATGAGCTCGTACTGATCCGCAGGCAGCATTTTTTTCAGTCGGTCGATGTACCCACCGGGATTCACCCCGGCCTGGGTGATGGAATCCCCAAAAAAGACAACGCGGGTAGGCTTAGCCGCACTCATAGCGAGCAAGCTGGCGATGAAGAGAAAGAGCAGCGGGCGAAGAAGTTTTTTCATAGAGGGAAAAGAAAGGGGAACAGTAGATTTACCCGTTGTAAGGGCTTGCCAAACCTATGACGCTTACATAGCGCACTAACCTATAGTTTTGCTACCCATTTAGCTGGAGAACACTACAGGACAAAAAAATGGGAGTAGTGGGTCGTCAGGTAATTTTGGGTCGCCAAACTCAAACTACTTGCCCCAATGCCCTGGTGACGCTGCGTCTGAACGATGGTGATTATATGATTGTGTTTAGTGATCACGTACTAAACACAATCACCCATAAACGAGTTGTTTTTGGATATGGAATAACTCGTTTACTCGCCTGTTCATGCGCTATCTGATTGGTTGTTTGCTCTTCTTATCCCCATTACTCGCCCAAGCCTATAATTACAACGAACACAAGGCAATCGGAAACGCAGCACTCTCTTCGGCTATCACCCGACTACTCCAGAACAGAAAATTTTCCGACTCCAGCTCGGTAGCCCACTTTATGGGCGACCAACTCCACCTGCGTTACAATCCTGCTAATGAGGAATGGATCTTTTCCGAACTCTCCCAGGCGCCCAACGCCATCAGCTATGGTGACCTTAACGGCCTGGCGGGTGACCACCAGAGCGATCCGCTAGCGATGAATGACCAGTTGCGCTACCGCTACTCGACACTCAACCGTATTGTGCTGCTGCAAACCCAATACGGGGAACAGTTCTTCACCAACGCCCCGGACAAACGGCTGCTCAATACCGACTTCCAGTACGGGCTGCTGGCCCTGACTAACTTCGACCACTTCTACGCTTACGGCAAGTCGCTAAGCTGGCACCTGCAAACCGTTCGGCGCCAGGACATCATCGACCTGCTGATTCCAGCCAATACCGAGCGGGTCTTCAAGCGGTTGCAGCGCCAGAACGCCGTGCGGATGTATGTCACCCTACACGCTGTGGCTATCCAACTGGCCCAGATGGCCGGCCAGTCGGTTTACCGGGGTGATGGGCAAACTGCCAACCAGTATCTGTTTTACGCCATACTCTATAACGCTTTTGCGGATCACTTCGCTCAGGATATGTGTGCGGCCGGCCATCTGGTCGTTAAGCGCTCGCTGGCGGGAGGTATTACCAATAATCGAGCCTTGCACGACTTTTATAACCAGGTCGGCCTGCCCGTACTCAACCTGAAGGGCGAGGTTTGGAAAACCAACGGCGACGGGACGCTGAACGCGCCTGAAGGTGAGTGGCGCACGGCCCAAGCCTTCGCCCTGCTAACGCGAACGCCCCTCACAGTAAAGTACCGCCGAGCCGTTGCGGCCGCTGCCCAGTCAATTTATGAAGTGCTGGATGCCTACCTATTGGCTCGTCAGGGAGGTAAGGAGGACCTGACCCGTTTGCTGCCCGATGGGCCTCCGCCTGGACAAGCCGACCAACGGGAAGCCTTTTACCTGAAGCGGTTTGGTACTCTGTCATTAGTTCCTTTGCCCTTGGACAGTGATGTTCCGCGCTACTTTGTGGGTAGTGCGCGCGTTGATTCGCTGACTGAGCTTAACCGCATTCCGTTCTATCGCAGTTACATCCGTAGCCGGGTGGCTAATAACCTGGTCCTTGGGCTGGGCAGTAGTCGCGAGATCGGTAGTTCAACCCTGACGTACATCTTGGAAGGGCGGATTATTCTTAGTTCGCGTCATTACCACTACCAAAACCGGACGCGCAAGATAGGTACCTTTGACACCTGGCGGGGCCTAACAGCTTCTTACGTTTGGGGTAACCGGCCCGTATTGGTCAATGGCCAGCTAGAGTCGGTGTCTCCATCAGGGTTTCACCAGATCAAGGGGGGGCTCAACTTCGTGGGCGATTTATGGGTCACCAACAACACCTACGTGGGTTTTCACTCGTACGTAGAGACGGGGGTGGATTTAAGGTATGGCCAGCCAGCTTTGCTAATCAGCCCGTCCTTTGGGGTACAATTCTTACCGTTTGCCGCCGGGCGGGCGGGCCGGTTGCCCAAATGGACGATCCGACTGCTCCAGGTGATTGTCTCCCAGAAACTGGTGGCATCCTATCAACTCATTGCGGGGCGCCCCTCGCAAATGTTTATACAGACAGAATTTGACGTTAATCTCTAAGAAAGTAGATGTAGATTGATTTACAGGTAATTAGAAAATTATAAACTCGCAGATTCAAGTTTGAATGCAACAAATGGGTTGACAACAAGATTTTGATGTGTTCATTAGGCGTAGACTAGTTCAATTTCTTACGCGGGCGGTCATTGATGGGTTCCTAATAGGTTAGACCGTGTCAATTTCCCAATCAGCAAAGCGGGCATTTGTATCGACAATGGCCGGATAAACATGGGTTTGCTTTGCTTTTGATCATGTCCTTTGCTGTTTACATTCAGAATTCATGAGTGATTATTTCGCACAAATTGACCACCTTATCTTTCTTTTCGTCAGCCAGGTATAGTCTTTCCTTAAGGATGAGCAGTTGGTCATTTGGCAACGGAATCGGATGAGTGGTGGCATCGAAATGTCCAAACTACGTCTAAACACCGAAAAATCTGTCGAGCATTCCCGAGAGTGGCCTATACACGTACCTTACCACTGTTTCAGGTAGGTAAGCTTGGCGATAGCTTGCTGTTGCCCAAACCCATTTGCGGGGTCGGCAGCATGAACCTAGTTGTTATTTAACACGACATACAAGTACGACAACGGTCGGTACTCCCAGGCCAGTCGAATGTTGTAAACGTCCCGACTATTGGACGTATTAAGCTGATAAAAGCCCATCAACTGCACCCTCGGATTCAGCGCCAGCCGCCCATTTCATGGGCTGCTCAAAAGGCTCGGAGACCTGCCAGACGGTCGAGTTTATGCACTCCATGGAATACGCTCTGCGGACGTTCGAGGATGAGGTTCCCGGCGATGCACTCGAACGGGCTGCCTACAATGTATTGCCCGCCTTTTTCGATCTGTAGTTCCAGACGCATCTTTATTACATCCTGCCCAACTCAGTATCGACTACGTCAATCGCTGTTCGATGGCACCATGATTCCAGAAAAACCTCATGAATACAATCCTTGACCAACTCTTTGTCAAAGGTCAGCTTCATACCATACCTGTAAAGAGGGTGGTAATATCGCTCCATTAATGTGGTATAGGCTACCTGATCGCCCTGTTTGAAGGCTACGCAAAGATCCGTATCGGTGGCAATTGGTGCGGTCACACGCTAACTAAGTGATATGCAGGTGAATGTATGTAGTCCAGCTTATCAAGAAATAATCTCTTCTGTACTTAATCACTCAATAACAAATTTGTACAAATAGAACAATTACCTGAAAAAATAAAAATTTGTTTACAAATCAGTCTCATTAAAATGTTGTGACTCCGTAAAATCGTTCGAATGTTTTAAGGATAGGACTTTCGCTTAGAGTGTGATTGCCTGAATTCTTGGGTTGGCTAACTCGTGTCGGAGGTAGTCAGCGAACAATGCCGTTCGTACTTGATAAATGGTTTGGCCGATTTGTTTAGCCTTGACTTG
>JAESFU010000145.1_pt1 | contig 99541 bp, 75 predicted proteins | sample 9269461 | NCBI WGS metagenome assembly JAESFU01 (sample SAMN14502556, study PRJNA617107) | algae metagenome | isolation source: Stenomitos rutilans HA7619-LM2 and co-occurring heterotrophs from cave walls | place: USA: Waikapalae cave, Hawaii | collected 2009-07-28
GTCCAACCACGAGCGTCGCCGTGAGCGGCACATTGTTGTCTGGGTCACTGTCATTGATGAGGACATTCCCGGTGGTGAAGGTGCTGTTCTGGCTCAGGGTGAAGCTATCGGCGACGGCCGTCGGTGCCTGGTTGGTTGGTGCCGTCACACTCAGACTCACAGTGGCTGTGGTGGAAGCGGCTCCAAGGGCATCTTTTGCCACATACGTGAAGCTATCGGTACCGCTGAAGTTGGCGGTGGGGATGTAGGTGAAGGTGCCGTTGCTGTTGAGCGTAACACTGCCTTGTGTAGTGCCGGTGACTAAGGTTGCGGTCAGCGGCACATTGTTGTCCGGGTCGCTGTCGTTGGTGAGAACATTCCCGGTGGTGAAGGTGCTGTTCTGGCTCAGGGTGAAGCTATCGGCGACGGCACTCGGGGCTTGGTTGGTCGGTGCGGCGACCGAAAGATTTACGGTTGTTGGATTGGAATTGCCAATGCCATCGCTTGCTAGATACATGAAGCTGTCATTGCCGATATAGTTAGCGTTTGGCGTGTAGGTAAAGGTGCCGTTGCTGCTGAAGACGACGCTGCCATTTGTTGGGGTGGTTAGCAGGTTGGCCGTGAGTGTATTGCTATCAGCATCAGTATCGTTGGCAAGGACACCTTGCCCAGTGACAGTAAGAACTGTGTTGCGAGTTGTACTGTAGCTGTCAGGGTTAGCGGTTGGCGGGGTATTGACGGCTCCGCCCACGTTCACATAAAGCGTTTTGGTATCAGATAGGGCAGTGCCGATACCTGTATTCCCACCATCGTTGACGCTGATGGTGATGGTGTCAAAGCCTGTAAACCCAGGATAGCTGCGGTAAACGAGATTACCGATCGCTGTATTAATGGCAGCCAAAGTCCCCTGGAACGTCACGCGATTATTTTGATTACCCGTCCCCTGAGTGAAGGTGAGTCCGGCGTTAGACGGTAGAGACAGCACCCCATTCGCGGCAGCGATCGTGACGGTTTCATTGCCACCTGCGGCATCTAGATCGCTAATGCTGACCCCTGTAATGGTCAGGTTGGTGTTGGCTGTAGTGGATGGTGCTAAGGGAACCTGGATGACAGGAGCCTGATTGACTCCCAGCACGGTTAGCGCGATCGTCTTGCTATCACTCAGCGGAATACCAAAGCCCGTATTGCCGTTGTCATTCACATTCAGACTGATGGAATCAGCCCCGCTGAAATTAGCGTTTCCTTGATAGATAAGTGTGCTCAGAGCGCTGTTGATTGCTGCCAACGTGCCGCTGAAAATGAGGCTCGTGCTGGGAGTGCTGCCATTCCCACTGGTGAAAGATAAACCTGTGGTTGAGCCAAGGGACAGTTTGCCGTTGGTAGCCGCGAGGCTAACCGCGATCGCGCCACTGCTAGCATCTACATCGCTAATACTGACTCCCGTCACATGTAGGGTTGTATTCTCGTTGACGACCTGAGCTGTGGGTACCGTTAAGATGGGTGCGTCATTGACGGGCGTAACGGCGATCGACAGGCTCTTGGTGGCTGAGAGCGCTACGCCATTGCCTGTATTGCCATTGTCATTCACGTTGACGGTGATGACATCAGACCCGTTGAAATCTTTATCAGCTTGGTACGTCAAGCTCTGTAGCGCGGCATTGATGAGTGCCAGAGTGCCTGACATCGTGATATTGCGGTCTTTCAAGCCAGTTCCTGTTGAGAATGTCAACCCTGCGGTTGTACCCAGGGAGAGCACGCCATTGATGGCTGAAAGGCTAACGGTCTCATTGCCGCCATTTGCGTCTACATCCCCGATGCTGATACCAGACAGGGAGAGACTTGTATCTTCGTTGACTGACTGAGACGCTGGTACGGTAATCGTGGGTGCTTTGTTGACTGGGTTGACCGTTACCGCGATCGTCTTGCTGTCAGTCAGCGCGCCACCTTTACCCGTATTGCCCTGGTCATTTACAGAAATGCTGATGGTATCCGTCCCCTGGAAGGACGCATTGCTGCGATAGACCAGGCTGGTCAGTGCATTATTAAGGGCACTCAGTGTACCGCTCATGGTGATAGATGTCGCCGGACTACCGTTGCCCTGAGCAAACGTTAAGCCTGCGGTTAAACCCAGTGATATAACGCCATTAGCGGCTGAGATCGTAATCGTCTCAGAGCCTGTACCCGCATCTGGATCAGCAACGGTAATGCCTGCAATCAACGAGTTGGCATTTTGATCAACAACTTGCGCCCCCGGAACCGCCAGCACAGGGGCATCATTCACCGCATTGACGGCAATGCTGAACGTGCTAGCCGCCGTGCCGCCCGCGGAATCTGATACGGTGAAACTAAAGGTGTCAGAAAGCGTTTCGCTACCGTCATGACGATAGCTCAGTTTGTTGGTGTTGATATCGGTTTGCGTGAATGTCGCCCCTGCACCGATCGCCGCCCCGTTCAAAGACAACGCCCCATGTCCTGGCACACTGCCAAGCGTATAGGTCAATTGCGTGACGGCATTGTCGTTATCAGTTACCTGGAGCAAGCTACTGCTGATGGTGGTTGTGGCACCTTCATCCAGTGTCAGCCCTGCATTTGTAATGATGACAGGCAAATTGTTAACCAGCAGGTTGAGCGCATACGCACTGGTGCCCCCATTAGCCGCATACACGCGCACATAATAAGTACCAGCCGCTAGAGTGCTCGTAATGGTTTCGGCACTGGTGCCACTCAGCGTGGAACTTTGCAAGACTTGATTGCTGCTATTGACGAGCTGCACATCTAAATTCGCGGTCAAGCCTGCCAGGGTGAGATTAACCGCACTGGGCGTGCCTACATTGAGCTGATAGTAGTCGTTATTTAGGCTGCCAACCGAGTTGCGGTAGGTGGCGCTGCCTGTGAGATTGCTGCCCAAGTTAAAGGCATTTGACAGCGCGTTTCCGGCAACGCTGATGGGAGAAGGTTCAACCGCGCGTACAAAGGGTGAGAGCGATCGCCAGTTCAAATCACCAACCGGATTAAGTAAATAACTCGAACTGAAGGTCGTGCCGTTCAGCAACCAAACCGCATTCTCACCATTGCCACCATTGCTATAGTTACGCCATAACAGATCGGTCTTTCCATCCTGATTGAAATCGCCGACCCCAGAGATGATCCAATTACCACCCACAGAGTTGATTAAAATGCCCGTACTGAGTGTGCTACCGTTCATCAACCAAATGGCATTCTGACCTGTGCTGTAATTACGCCACACCAGATCAGACTTTCCATCACTGTTAAAATCGCCAGCAGCCTGAATGTGCCAGGTCGGATCGTTAAGCGACAGGAAAGAGGCTGTTCCCGTTCTAACGGTGCCATTCATCAACCAGGCAATGTTGGTGCCTGTCTTATAGTTGCGCCAAACAATATCTGCTTGACCATCCTGGTTGAAATCGCCGACTCCCTGTATTTGCCAATTCAGATCGCCGACTGTCTCCAGGATGGCTGCACCAGTCCTGACAGTGCCATTCATCAACCAGATCACGTTGTCGCCCGTCTTAGAGTTGCGCCAAACAATATCCGCTTGACCATCTCGGTTAAAGTCGCCCGACCCTTGCATGACCCAATTGGGATCTGCCACCTTCTCTAAAGACGCGAATGCTTCTAGCGACGTGCCAGATACCTGCCAGGAAAGATTCTCCCCGGTGGCATAATTCCGCCAGAGGATATCTGATTTGAGGTCACTCTTAGCCGAGACATTCAAACTATAGCTGGCGGTATTTGCAGAGGCACCAGGAGCAACCCGAATGTAATACGTTCCCACATCTAGGGTGGTATTAATTGACTCAGCCAGATTGCCCGTATTGCTGGATGATTGCAAGACCCCATTGACGCTGAGAACACTGCCTGTACTGCTTAAGAGCGCAACATTTGCGTCAGCACTTAAATTATTGAGGGAAAGGTTAAAGCTGCTCCGATGACTCAAGGTGAAGCGGTAGTAATCGTTCGCAGTGGTGGTCACAATGTCCGGGAGGGATTGAACATTGGATGTAAGGCTCAGCGATGTAGCTGTTCCTAGCGAGTTCCCAGCAATATCAGGCATAGTGACTAACCAAGCAATGGCATAGCTATCTTGCCCGGATATGTTTTTTTACTAACGAATCTGCCCTTGTTTCATAAAAATTGTCTTTTTAAACAATCATTCTGAGTGGAAATACGGACTAATTTGAAAGGCCGTTTTTTCCCCTTACGGTTTTCACAGAGTCAGCAGTATTCACGATCGCTAACCAGGCTCGATCGCTTCTAGATATTGCGGCTCTAATAAAAACGTGCCATTCGCAAAATGAATACTCCAATAGCCACCGGGTCGTTGATTGATGACAGTGCCTTCTGTTCCTATCGCAAGCACGTTAGGAGAGCGTAGCGCAGGCATCGGATCGGCTGTTTTGACAAAAGCAGGGAGTGCTACGAGACGAACACGATCGCCAGCGGAAAGAGGTTTTGACATAAAAATAAAAGAGGGCTGAAAGAGGGGAGTGGGGAATCGGAAGGCAATTAAAGGCTGATCGCTGACCGCTGAAACCAATGGATCTATTAAATGACTGGGGATCCTTATACTGTCTGAATACTTGCTTTATACTCTCATCCTATCAGTCCAGGTTTTATGCAGCTACGACAAAAAGTTACCTTTTATTTGGAAGACATTGAAACGTCGATCGGCAGAGCCATTAATTTGGGAATCACCGGACTGGTATTGCTTTCATCTGCAATTTTTGTGGCTCAGACGTATCCCCTCTCTAGCAGCCTAAGGCAGACATTGGAGGCGATCGACAACGGCATTCTCGTCATTTTTGCCATTGAATATCTGTTGCGCTTCTGGTGTGCTGAGCATAAAGCACGCTTTTTCTTTAGCCTTTTTTCTTTGATTGATTTGTTCGTCGTGTTGCCCTTTTTTATTGGCATTTTCAATATTGACATTTTCAATATCAGCTTTCTCCGAGTATTTCGCTGGTTTAGAATTCTACGGCTGGTTCGCTTTATTGAAGGAAAAACCGTTTTTGGCTACGTTACCACCGAAGATAGTGCCATCTTTACTCGCATTTTGCTCACGCTCTTCATCATCATCTTTGTGTATTCTGGCTTGATTTATCAGGTAGAGCATCCTACTAACCCGCAGGCGTTTGGCACATTTCTAGACGCCGTTTACTTTTCGGTAGCGACCATGACGACGGTTGGTTTTGGCGATGTTACTCCCATCTCAGAACTGGGACGCCTGCTCACTGTGCTCATGATTTTGACGGGTATTGCGCTGATTCCGTGGCAGTTGGGAGATTTGGTGAAGCGGCTAGTGAAAACGGCCAACCAGGTGCAAACGACGTGTGTGAGCTGCAAACTGGCACTGCATGATCCGGATGCTCACTTTTGCAAACGGTGCGGTACGAAGCTGGAATCGATCGCTGCGTCTGAAGCCTCTGAAGCTTGAACGGTCGCATTGTAGCCGTCAGCTGTCAGCGGTCAGAATGCCATTCAAAGAAGCTGAAAGCTATAGCTGTAGGCGCATTGCTCAGGGCGCACCGTAACTATATAGTCCGGCAATGTTTGTTCGTACCTATTTGCAAAGTCTTCTACGATTGCGTAGGGTGTGTTAGGTTTTGCCGTAACGCACCGCTGGTCTTGAGCTTGGTGCGTTACGCTGTCGCTAACACACCCTACGCGGTTGTGCACGATCTTTGACTGCCGATTTAATAGTAAAGCACTCAAGGATAAGGCTTACCTTCTCCATCTCATCATGCCTTTTGCTATCAAAGCTGATCGCTGACTGCTGACTGCTGAAAGCCCTTTTCACGGTCGGCTTTGAGAGGTGCCTGAAACAGCGTTGTTCGCCATAATGGGAGTGTTGTTTGCCATATATACTGCCATGTAGAGCATATTTTGGCGCTCTGAGTTGGCAAAACTGATGGTGTAAACCATGCCATCTTGCTGCCACATAATGGATGCATAGGCAGAGGAGGGGTGTTTAGCAGTGCCCATTAGCACATAACCACGAATAGTTTTGGCGAGTTGGATGGGAGATGCGGCTGCAATATGCTGTTGGTATTCCTGCTGTGCCTGCATAGTGTCAGCATTTGCGGCTGAAAAGGTACCAATGCGGCAAAATTGTGAATCATCTTCACAGCTATATAGCCCGACGGTGACGCGCTGTGGTGAGTCGAATGTGGCAATGCGCACAGACAAGGTTTGAATGAATTCGTCATCGGCTGGCTCGTTCAACACGATTCGCGATGGCAGTCGCATCACAAATTTTGGGGGCAAATTTTGACGGATGCGATCAAGGTGTCGCGTAAAAACGCTGGCAGGGTTGGCAACGGCTACTATCTCATTAGACAGGCCCAACCACAGCAGCGATACGATCGCCATTTGCCTGAGGAGGCGCTTCCTAAGCATGTTTGTCTTGCCTTTATAGCGCAGAAACTTGTTCAAGACCCTGTTCAGGAACATGATGAACGCTACCCCTCTACACCTGCTGCCACTCTCTAAGCAAAATCTTACATTGAAAGGATTGTGTCATTCAGTGGCTTGGGCATCTGGACAGCGGATAAGCCTTCAGCGGCTTCGAGGTTTACTGCTCTCCAGCAGCTTTGAGGTTTACTGCGATCGCGCAAATTATGGTGCAACAGGGATGACTGAACCCACGATCGGGCACAAAGATTCTGGTCTTTCAGTCTTGAGAGGACAGGTTTGTCGTTGTAGGATCGCAACTGATATAACCTGGGGTAGAGAAGGGTACTATCTAGCTGCCCTGATTCGTGAGGTTCACATGATTGAAGTTGAGCACTTAAGCAAGGTTTACGGCTCAACCCCTGCCATTGAGGATGTCACGTTCGCGGTGGAACCAGGGGAAATTTTGGGCTTTTTGGGCCCGAACGGAGCCGGAAAGACGACGACGATGCGGATTTTGTCGGGGTATTTACCTGCATCGGCAGGCACAGCAAAAGTCGCTGGGTTTGAAGTCCACGAAAATTCGATGGCTGTGCGAAAGCATATTGGCTATCTGCCTGAAACGCCACCGCTGTATACCGATATGACAGTGGCAGGTTTTTTGCATTTTGTGGCTCGGATTAAAGGGGTGAATGCAGGCGATCGCCCCCATCGCGTGCAAACGGCGATCGACCGCTGTAATTTGACCGAAAAAACCCACACGTTGATTCGAAAGCTCTCAAAAGGGTATCGGCAGCGAGTCGGCATTGCACAGGCGATCGTGCATGATCCACCCGCCATTATTTTGGATGAACCGACCGTTGGTTTAGACCCACGGCAGATTGCCGAAGTTCGCAGCCTGATCAAAAGCCTGGCAGGCGATCATACGGTGATTCTTTCGACGCACATTTTGCCCGAAGTCAGCATGACCTGCGATCGCATTGCCATTATCAACAAGGGGCGCGTCGTGGCAACCAATACGCCCGAAAACCTGATGGCGCAGCTCACGGGTGGTTCTGGCTATGAGCTAGAGGTGGATGGCGACGCGGCAGATATTCACGCCCGCTTAATGGTGTTTCTCCAGGGCTTGCCAAACGTCAGGCTGGTCGAGCGGCTATCGACTGACCTGCCAGAGCACCATAAGCTGCGGGTAACGGCTGAACCAGGAACCGAACTGATCGGCCGAGACATCGCGAAGACAGTTGTGGGTGCGGGAATCGGGCTGTACGAAATGCGGCGATCGCAGGCCACGCTGGAGGATGTCTTCTTGCAACTGACCACGGAAGAGAAGCCACTGGATGCCACGATCGATCCAGACGAGGCAGAACCATCAACGGGAGAAGCAGCTTAGATGCGTGTGATGATGAGCAACATTCTGGCAATTTACCGACGCGAGCTACAGAGCTATTTCGCTTCACCCCTTGCCTACGCGATCGCGGGTGTGTTTTGGCTGCTGTCCGGCTTTTTCTTTGTCACCATTTTGGGCGGCATTACGCAACAGGTGGCCTATGCCGATAGTGCGGGGTATGCCTCTCCGATCGATGTGCCCTATCAGTTTTTGCAGTTTTTCTTAGGCACCCTGGGTTCGATCGCGCTGTTCATTTTGCCGATTCTGTCGATGGGGCTGTATGCCGAAGAACGCAAGCGCGGTACCCTGGAGCTTTTAGCGACGTCACCCGTGACAAACTGGGCGGTGGCGCTGGGCAAACTACTGGGCGTGCTGACGTTTTTTACCACAATGGTGCTGCCGCTTTTGCTCTACGAAGCGCTCGTCTTTAGCACCACCACCCCACCCTTCAACTTTGCGATCGTACTGGTCGCGCATCTGGGCTTGATTCTGCTGGCGGCGGCTGTACTCTCATTAGGGATGTTTGTATCTTCGCTGACCGACAGCACGATTTTGGCGGCGATCGGCACCTTTGGCATTATCCTCTTCCTCTGGGTAGTCGAAGTGCTCGGTCAAAAGCTGGGTGGCCCAATTGGAGCAGCCCTGGGGCATCTTTCCCTCCTCAAGCATTACAACAATTTGAACCAGGGCATTTTGGATAGCAGCAGCCTGGTGCTCTTTGCCAGCTACATTGTGTTGGGACTGTTTTTAACCGCGCAGTCGATCGATGCGTTCAGGTTCCAGAGATCGTGAGAGAAAAGTTTTGAGTTCTGAGTTTTGAGTAGTCACTGAGCATCAGTTATGAATCGGTGGCTAGTGAAACAACAAACTCGCGGTAATCGTAAATGGAATTGTCAACTCTTGACTTCTTTCTTTTCCCCAAACTCAAAACTCTTAACTCCTAACTACTGCTTCCTTCTCCCCAACTCAAAACTCAACACTTTTAACTCAAAACTTCCTGTGAAAACGCTTTCTACCAACCTTAAATTCCTCAAATACCTGTTCTGGCTGGGGCCGATGCTGGTGATTGCTGGCGCGATCGCGGGTCTCGTCTCTGCCTCCTTTAGCCCCATTCCCTTGGGTTTGGTGATTGCAGGCATTGTGATCATTGGTCTATGGCTGGTTTTCCAATCTACGTATCGAGATGAGTCGCAACCAGGCTTCTGGCAGCAGCGATCGACACAAGTAGGTGCAAATGCGCTGATTACCACACTATCGGTGCTTGCCATTTTAGGCTTGGTCAACTACCTGGCGGCAAACCATGTGGGACGGCTGGATTTGACGGAGAATCAGCTTTTTTCGCTGGCTCCCGAAACCCAGCAGTTGGTGAAGAATTTGAAGCAACCCGTGAAAGTGTGGGTGTTTGTGCCACAGCCTAACTCACGCGATCGTGAACTGCTGGAAAGCTACCATCGCCAGAGCGATCGCCTGAGCTATGAATTTGTCGATCCCAACACGCAACCCTCACTTGTGCAGCGGCTAGAAGTCAAGAGCGGTGGGGATGTTATTGCTGAAATGCAGCCAGAGGGACGCAAGCAGTATGTGCAAACGATCGCGCCCACAACTGGGGATAGCCTCGTTGGTGAAGGGGGCTACCTGTCTGAGGTAAAGCTGACCAGCGCGCTAGAACAATTGATCAGCGATCGCAAAGCGTTTGCCTACGTGATCCAGGGGCATGGGGAGCACCCGATCGACCAGTCTCAGGGCGCGATCTCCCAGGCTGTGAAGACCCTGCAAGAGAAAAACTTTACGGTTAAACCGCTGAATCTACTGGAAGCTGCCACCATTCCTGCGGATGCGAATGTGCTGGTGCTGGCAGGCCCGCAAAAACCCTTGCTAGAGCCAGAAGTTAACGCACTGGAAGAGTATGTGAAAGGGGGTGGCAACCTGTTTGTGATGGTTGACCCCAATACCAATCCAGGTATAGGCAGTCTGCTGAACGGTTGGGGCGTGACAGTAGACAAACGAGTGGTGATTGATGTGTCAGGCAGACTGGCTCAACTGGGACCTGCCTTCTCGTCTGTTAGTCAGTACGGCAACCACCCAATTACAAAGGACTTTAACAATTCAATCTCAATTTATCCACTCGCACAGCCGATCGATGTCAAACCCGAAACCGATGTTAAATCCGTACCCTTGTTGTTTACCAGCGAGCGAAGTTGGGCAGAAAGCAATGTGAAGGAACAGCCCTTAAAGTTTGACTCGGCGATCGATCGACCCGGCCCGTTGGTTATTGGCTTTGCGCTCACCCGTACCATCACTCCGCCAGCGGCTTCCACACCCAAACCCTCTCCCAGCCCTTCTTCATCTGCCTCGGCCAACCCCAAGCCTTCACCTAGTCTCTCTCCCTCTGCCTCAACCAGTCCCAAGCCCTCTCCTAGCCCGTCTGCTACTTCCAGCCCTTCACCCAGCCCCAAACCTGCCGCATCTGCAAGTCCTTCACCCAGCCCCTTGCCCTCTGCCTCAGCCACTCAAGGGACTGAGCAAAAACCGAAAGAAGCGCGGCTGGTCGTCATCGGTAACTCTCGCTTCGCTGAAGATGGGGCCGTGAACCAGGGCATTAATGGCGATGTTTTCATCAACTCAGTGCGCTGGCTCAGCCATGCCGATGATCAATCTCTGTCCATTCGCCCCAAAGAAGCCAAAAACCGTCGGCTAGGGTTGTCTGCTCAGCAAGCTAGTCTAGCAACCTGGTTAGCGATCGCAATCTTTCCCTTAATCGGTTTTGGTACCGCGTTTGGGGTTTGGTGGCAAAGGCGGTAGTAAGGGGTGAAGGATAAAGTTTTGAGTTTTGAGTTTCGAGTTTTGAGTTGGAAAGAGCGGTCAGCGATCAGCCGTCAGCTTATATCCCTTAAATGCCTTTCCCCCTTCCCCCTCTGTCTTTTGCCCTAACCCCTGTCCCCTCACTTCGTTATGAAACTGCAACGGACTCCTTTGATTTTGTTGGCGATCGCCCTAGTTCTAGGGGCTTTTGTCTACCTGTATGAGGTGCAGGGGAAGCCTCAGCGCGAGGCGGCACAGGCACAGACAGAGCAACTGTTTGCCTTTAAAGAAGAAGAGGTGCGATCGCTCACGCTGACAACTCCTAGTGAGACGTTAGCGTTTGCCAAAACTCCGGCAGCGCGGGTAGCATTCCCTTCTGGTAACGATCCAAAAGCGGCGCAACCCCAAGCTGGCACATTGGTTTGGGCGATGACTGTGCCAGATAAGGCTGTAGCAAATGATGCGTCCGTTGCCTATCTGCTCAATTTGATGGCAACGGGCAAACGGCAGCAAACGCTAAAGATGCCGCTTGCACAGCAGGCAGAGTTTGGGTTTGACAAACCGATTGCGATCGCTGATGTCAAGCTGGCAAATCAGCAAACCCATCGTCTCGTGCTTGGGAAACCCAATTTTAACCGCAGCGCGCTCTATGCCCAGGTTGATCCGCCTGCCCAAGCGACGACAGAGCGATCGGTGGTGCTGGTGTCTACCGATTTTGAAAATGCCGTCAATCGTCCTTTAGCCGACTGGAAAGCTAAGGCATCAGATGCCCAGGTGCCAGCGAACCAATCAACTCCGAAGCCATTGAAGACGCCATCCTTAAGTGAGCCAACCCCAAAGCCGACAGCACCCTGAGACTCTGACGGTTTAAAGCCTTCTGCGAAAAAGCCAGCCAAAGCGTCTATTCGCTCTGGTTTGATGCTGGCGTTGAACAGCGGGCGTGCCGTATCTGCGGAATCTGACTCGACGCACAGGTTCATCAACTGTTTTTTCTGCTTTCCCTTCAGAAGCTTCCTTCACGTGTGGCTCTGCTGGCTTCGGCACATAAACATCCTTCGGTTTTAGCCATGCTGCAATGATGCCACTCGCAATCCCGCCGATCGCGCCAAAGGTGATGCTAAGAATCGGGCCGTACCCTAGTACAGCCAAGCCGAGCATAAAAACTAGCCAGTACTTTAAGCCAGTCGATAAACCCAAGTTTGCATCAGGCAGTTTGGACATCGTTGGGAGGGGGAAGGGGAAGCGGAGGAAGCAGGCGGAGCAGGGGAAGCAAAGGGGGCGAGGGGAATGGGGGAAGCAGAGGAGGCAGGGGAAGCAGAGAAGGCAAGGGGAACTTAATTCTCATCCTTTGTCCTTATCCCTCATCCTTTATCCTTCATCCCTCTGCTTACCTTCTCCAACTGTGCCTCTAGATTTTGTGTCGTGTCTAACGTAACGAGATAGGGCTGTTCGGTGGGGCTGAAGTCATCCATGTCCTGTTTGGGAAGTAGGTCGGCGGTTGCGTCGGAGATGTCATCGTGGCGTTGTTGCAGGCGTTGTTGCAGAACGGAGAGTGGCGCGGTGCAGTAGATGATTTGTACGGGGAGTTGATGGGCGATCGCGTGCTCAATCGCGGTTTGTCTCAGAGGTTGGCGATCGTACTTGGCATCCAGAATGACAGTGTAGCCCTGGGTTGCTAAGGTGATACCGAGCTTGAGCAGGCGATCGTAGGTTTTTTGCGTCATCTCAGCCGTGTAGAGATCAGAACCACCGTGGGCTTCTAGCGGGATGCCAGCCAGGTGTTTCCGCACTGCATCAGAACGAATTTGGATGGCCCCTCTTGTTTGAGCCAGTTGACGAGCCACCGTACTTTTGCCAGAGCCAGATAAGCCTGCCATGAGGATGACACGGCCCTGCTGGGGTTGGGTGTACTCCCACGCTAGACGGTAGTAGCGGGCAGCCGTCGCGGATGCCTCCTGCTTTGTGGCTTCAGGAACAGCGGGATCACTCAAAAGGAAGGAGGTCACTTTCGCACGGACGTAGGACTGACGGCTGAGGTACAGAGGTAAAACCTGTAAGCCTTCCCAATCACCCGTTTGCTCAATGTACGCATTTAAGAAGCGGTTGCTCAGGTCACGCCGATCGCGAGCATCCAGATCCATGATGATGTAGGCAATGTCGAACATCACATCAACAAACCGAAATGGCTCGTTGAATTCGATGCAGTCAAATAACAAGATTTTGTCGTGCCCCGAAGCATCGTGCCAAAGAGCAATGTTACGTAGATGCACGTCGCCGTGGCATTCACGAATCCAGTTTTGAGCGATGCGGCTCTCAAAGAGGGCTTGCTGCTCGGCGAACAAGCGATCGGTATAGTCCCTGGTTTCGTCTAGCTGCTGCTGGGTTTGAGGCCCGCCAATGTACTGGAGGGTTTGCTCATAGTTTTCGTCGATCGCCGCCCGAATTTTGGCGACCGTACCAAAGCTGCGAATGTAGTCGTTGGTCTCGGCACGGGCATGAAAGTCTGCCAGCACTCGTGCTAACTGTTCCAATAAGTCTTCGGTGAGTTCGCCTCGATCGAATAATTCTGTGAACAAACTCGACTGGGGAAACTGCTGCATTTTCACCACGTATTCCACAGCGTCTGTACCGTCAGATTCGCCTGTTCCACTGAGGTAAAAGCGATCGTCCGTTTGGATGATAGGCAGCACCTCCAGGTACAGCTCGGCGGCACCACGTTGATTTAGCCGCAGTTCCTCGGCACAAAAATGCTGTCGCTTTGCCAGCGTAGAGAAATCAAGAAACCCAAAGTTGACGGGCTTTTTCACCTTATAGGCATAATCACCCGTGAGCAGTACATAAGAGATGTGCGTCTGAATGACCTGAATGGGTGCCGTAACGGGATGGGGATAGAACGCAGGTGCGGTCATTTGTTGGATCAGCGCTGGCAGCAAAGCATCAGTCATGAGTCTTGATTTCGGTGAAAAGTGATCAAATCTAACAGAATCTCTGGGGTCGCAAGCTTTTTAATCATAGGATTCTCGATCCTGAAGTCAAACGTGTTTTAGTTTTCTCAATCAATTGTTTAATGAATTCAGTGTTCTGAGCGATCGAGCGACTTTGCCAAGAAATTAGATGTTGCTGAATCTGGGATGAATCGCTGCTTTTACCCAACCCTTCGCCCTTGAGGAGAAGGCGAGGGGACAGGATCTCTGACTCCCTTTTCCTTCGTGCGAAGGGTTGGGGATGGGGCAAAACATCCTTGTATGCAACAACACCAGAAATCCTTGAATCTTGATCGCAGGGTTCTTGATTACTGTATCTTTCAGAGTTTAGAGCTGTGAAAGAAAGAGTTCATCTCTGTGTTTATTGAATATTGTAAACGGAGAAAAATTGAAACAGGTTAGAAGAGGCCACTGGCCTTTGGTCGAAACGATTGTCATCAGCTTTGGAGTGTACGGGTTTCGGTTGTGAATTTCATCTGTGGTGTGAGTGAGGCGATATGATGACTAGGCTTTTTGGAATCACCCTGAGCGCAACTCTCGCGCTTGTGGGTCATGGTTTTTTGATGCAAGCACCTGCAAAGGCCGATTCTAGCCAGACTAAAAGCAGGCTTCCGGGCAGTGTAGTGGCATTAGAACAAAACGCTGTCCCTACGACGAATCGAGCGATCGGGGTAGAGAGCGATCAACGGTTGTCTGCTGCTCTGAACACGGTTGAGGCAGAGGATGCCTCCGTCAACGTGAATATGGAGCAAGTGACGTCAGTTTCTCAGCTAACAGACGTAAGACCGACTGATTGGGCGTTTCAAGCACTGCAATCGCTTGTGGAACGCTACGGCTGTATTGTTGGCTATCCCGATAAAACCTATCGTGGTAATCGCGCCCTGACTCGCTATGAGTTTGCGGCTGGGCTAAATGCCTGCATGGATCGCATTAACGAGTTGATTGCGGCTGGCACGGCTGATCTGGTCAAAAAAGAAGACCTGTTGGCGTTGCAGAAGCTGCAAGAAGAGTTTGCGGCTGAACTTGCAACGCTGCGCGGTCGGGTAGGTGCCCTTGAAGCTCGTACTGCTACGCTGGAGAAGCAGCAGTTTTCGACGACGACTAAAATCGGCACAGAGCTAGTGACGTATCTGGCGGATGCATTTGGCGATCGCGTTGACTCGCGCAACAACACCGCCATTGGGTACCGTCTGCGTCTCGATTTGGATACCAGCTTTACAGGTAAGGATCGGCTGCGGACTCGCTTGCAAGCAACGAACCTGCGGAAGTTCGATATCGGGTCTGACTTTGGGGTGTCGCCTGTGGGACGAGCGACCAGCGACCTCTCAGATGAAACCCGCTTCCTAGCGACGAGCACCAGTTCTAATAGCAATATCACGCTGAATCGGCTTCAATATCGCTTTCCCGTAGGCGAGAAGCTCACGGTGTTCCTGGATGCCAATACGATCGACCCGTCGATCGTCACCGATCCCATTACTCCGTTTAACGACCAGGTGACAGGATCGCCGTCTAACTTTGCCCAAATTGACCCCGTTTGGTTCCCGATCGGCAACCAGGCTGGCATTGCGGTGAACTATGCCATTAGCCCCAATTTCCAGTTTGATTTTGGTTATCAGGGTGAAGGGGATAGCCCCAATGACCCTCAACTTGGGGTGTTTAAGGCGGGCTACAGTGCCTTTGCTCATCTCATTGTTTATTCTGGCACCTTCAAACTGGGCTTCTTCTACATCAACTCATACTCCCCGCAGTTTGGGGTTGATACGCTGGCAGGTAGCAACGCCGCCAAGATCCTGGGAGCAGGGCCAGTGGTCGGCAACGGCTACAGCATCCAAATGGACTACCGCATTACCAGTTGGTTTGAGCTAGGAGGCTGGGTAGGGCTAACGCAAGCGCGAGCACTGGGCACAGGCACCAAAGGCGATGCCAATATCTGGAACTTTTCGATTGACTTTGCGTTTCCCGATTTGGGCAAAAAAGGCAACCTGGGCGGCATTGTGTTTGGGATGCAGCCCCGTTTGACGGGCACCAGTAATGCGGCTCTGGCTAGCGCGATCGGGTTACCTGCTGGGCAACGTGAAGACCGGGATACGGGCTACCACATTGAAGTGTTCTATCGCTACCAGATTACCGATAACATCTCGATTACGCCTGGTGTCATCTGGTTGACCGCTCCTAACCATGACGATCGCAACCCTGATGCTTTTGTAGGCGTGATCCGCACCACGTTTGTTTTCTAAGCACAAAACCTCGGAGGTTTAAGCGACTACATTTGGTTACGGCGCTTGATGCTTGATCAAAACCTCCGAGGTTTGCGTCAGCCCTACGATGATTTGGCTCGTCAATGGTGACGCTAAGAATTGTGCCAAGGGCTTTGCAACGTGCTGCGATCGTGTGAAATTTGCCTGATAGATTAACTGCCTGATAGATTGACTGCTCTTTATCCGCAACGCCCCATTGACAAGGAACTAATGATGAAACGTCGATCGCTTTTAACACTCTCTTTGATGACGATCGTGGCAACCACGACGCTGGCTAGCTGTGAACCACCTCAGCCAGGACAAAACGCCACCTCCAGCAGCGGCAAAAAAGTGCTGACGATGGTGACATCACCCGACTATCCGCCCTATGAGTACTACGATACAGCCAGTGGTGAACGCAAAATCGTGGGGTTTGATGTCGAAATTGCGAACAAAATCGCCAGTGAATTAGGCTACGAACTCAAAATCAACGAATCAGACTTCAACGGGTTGGTGCCTGCACTTCAGGCGAAACGGGCTGACTTTGTGATGGCAGGCATGACCCCTACCCCCGAACGCCAGAAAAACGTCGATTTCTCAACCGTTTACTACGAAGCCAAAAACACGATCGTTGCGCCTAAAGCCAGCAACTTGAAGACGACGAAAGACCTCGCGGGTAAAACGGTGGGTGTGCAGCTTGGTTCGATTCAAGAAGGCGATGCGAAAAAAATTGCCGAAAAAGTGCCTGGGATGAAAGTCAAACAACTGAACAAAGTGCCCGACCTCATTCAGGAAATTAAATCCAAGCGGATTGATGCGGCGATCGTGGAAGATACCGTTGCCAAAGGCTTTACTGAATCCAGCCCTGATCTGGCGTTCAACGTGATTCCATCCGAAGGGCCTTCTGGTTCTGCCGTTGCCTTCCCTAAAGGCTCGCCCCTGGTTGCAGATTTCAATAAAGCGCTGGAAAAAATGAAATCTAGCGGCGAAATTAAAACCCTCGCGGCAAAGTGGTTCGCCACCAGTGCTCCTGCATCACCGTCCCCTTCACCCTCTGGTTCCGCATCGCCGTCTGGTGCGATGTCGCCCTCTCCCAGCAAGTCGCCCTAGAAGCCTATAAATGTTTTTGCAAAGGTAGTTTGTTCTCTCTGTAGGGGCGTTACATGTAACGTCCCTACAGGATGCTTGGTGGAAGGTTTACCAACTGCGTTCTTGATTTGTCCTTTTGTCCGCTGCATTGAAAGGAATTTATGTTTCTACGCTTCAACAAACGTGCTGTGAGATTCCCTGCGTTGACTCGCTTACGATCGCGCTGGGCGATCGTGGTACTCCAAACCTTCCTGGTGATTGTCTTTGCAGGATACTTGGTGGCACAACCGCTACCCTCGATCGCGCAAAGCCCGACTCTATCCATTGAACGTGATACGGCTAGTCAACAGCAGAGTGCGATCGTTGCTCAGGTTCCAGCACCTCCGTCCACCGACGCTCCTGCCAGTACGGGTGGTCTCAATCTCGATTTTGGGCGCATTCAACCCGACATTCCGTTTATTCTGGCGGGCATTCCCGTTACCCTGATTTTTACCATCTCGTCCGTTTTGCTTGGGTTGGTCTGGGGTGGTGTGCTCTCGCTGTGCAAAATTTCGGGTGTAAAGCCACTGCAATGGTTTTCGTTCTTCTACACCAGCATCTTTCGTGGCACGCCGTTGCTGCTGCAGTTGTCACTGATCTATTTCGCTACACCGCAACTTACGGGTTACAACATTACGCCTTATCAGGCAGGGGTGCTGACGTTTACGCTTAACTCAGGGGCGTATATGTCTGAAACCATCCGGGCAGGCATTCAGGCAGTTGATAAGGGGCAGGCAGAAGCCTCCCTCTCACTGGGCATTCCTTACTGGCTCATGATGTGGGATGTCATTATGCCTCAAGCACTCAAAAATATTCTGCCTGCCCTGGTCAATGAAACCATTAGTTTGCTGAAAGATTCTTCACTCGTTTCGACGATCGGCGTAGTGGAAATTCTCCGTGCTGCACAAATTGTCGGTGCCAATAAGTACATCTATTTTGAACCGCTGCTGTTTGCAGGACTCATTTACTACATCCTGGTAATGGGGCTGACCTATGCAGCGAGTGCACTTGAAAGACGGCTAAGACGTAGCGAATGACGCAGTACTGCTTGCGGTTGTTGCGACATTCTAGTGTCAGACATTACCCTTAAGGTATTGATAAAAGGAGCTTTGAAAGCCGTGAGTGAAACCATCATTAAAACAGAAGGGCTGCACAAGTCGTTTGGCAAGCTGGATGTGCTCAAAGGCATTTCCACGGAGATTCGCAAAGGTGAAGTGGTCGCGGTGATTGGGCCGTCTGGGTGTGGCAAATCCACCTTGCTCCGCTGCATGAATTTGTTAGAAACGCCGACGCAAGGAAAAATTTACTTCAAGGGTGAAGAAATTACTGCCCCAAAAACGAATATTTCCAACGTGCGTCAACATTTAGGCATGGTGTTTCAGCATTTCCATCTGTTTCCCCACATGACGGTGCTGAAGAACGTCATCTATGCCCCTACGAAGATATCCAAAGTGCCATCAGAGAAAGCCCGAGAGTTGGGTATGGAACTGCTGGCAAAGGTGGGACTGGAAGAAAAAGCAGATGTTTACCCATCTCGCTTGTCCGGTGGGCAAAAACAACGGGTGGCGATCGCCCGTGCCCTTGCGATGCAGCCCGATGTGATTTTGTTTGATGAACCCACTTCTGCCCTTGACCCCGAAATGGTGCAGGAAGTGCTGGAAGTCATGAAAGGGCTGGCAAAAACTGGCATGACGATGGCGATCGTGACTCACGAAATGGGCTTTGCGCGTGAAGTGGCCGATCGCGTCTGGTTTCTCAACGAAGGCTCTCTCGCAGAAGATGCCGAACCTGATACGTTTTTCAGCAATCCTCAGTGCGATCGGGCCAAGCAATTCCTTGAGAAGATGCTTTAGTGGAATGGCTGAAATAACAATCCGAACTGCCCCCCACCCCCAAGTTTGGGGGAGCCAAATCTCAGAGTCCCCCAAATTTGGGGGATTTAGGGGGCGACCAGGGTGAAGCGTGTCCCCTTAAGTCAGCGCCATTCTGCTTTAGTGCGTGAAGAGAGCGATCGGCCATCAGCGATCAGCGATCAGCTTTTCTTTAACGGCGGTTTTGCTTTGGATTCACTCTACACCCCATACCTGCAAGCACATAGCTTTGCTCTGAAGGCTGCCCGCTGCTCGCTTTCTAGGTTTCGATCGCCTTTTGCCGACTGGAACGGGAAAATTCTGACATGAAAGGTTTCTCGAACAGCAGATGGAAGCCATAGCTTGCTAACAGTGCCATAGGTACCCCCAGCAGCAGTAATCCAAAAAACTTGCTCACAGGCGAATGCAAACCACTCAGCGGTAATTCAGCCAGACCCAGAATGGGTAGATGAATCAAGTACAAACTATAGGAGAATTTCCCCAACCAGACGACCCATTTTGATTCTAAAACGGCTAAAATGGCTAGGCGATCGTCTCGCTTTTCAGCCCGGTGAGTGGCACAGTCAACGATAACCGAGAGTGCAAAAAGGCCCACTAACAGATCGCTGATGAAAACAGTGGAGAAGTTGGCATCAATACTGGGTCGTAGGAAATATTCAGCCGCTAAGCCTGTCAAGGACATCCAGGCAAGGCTGCGCCAGGGAAAACGCTTGCGGAGAGCGATCGCGGTACGTTTTGGCGAGAACACAATATGTGCGCCGTACATGCCCAGCGCAAACAGTCCTAAAAACCAGGGAATCGCCTGATCTAAAGGGCTGTGAGGCAGGAAATGCAGCGCCAAACCGATCGCGAACGCAAGCCCAACTGCTGTCGCCAAATTGAGCCGCCGCCAGACTAGCAGCAGCAGGGGAAACACAAAGTAGATTTGCCACTCCGTAGCGACGCTCCACATCGGAATCTCCATTTTATAGATCCAACTCAAGCTCAAATTTTGAATCAGTAAAACGTGAGACAGAATCGTGCCTTCTGTTAAAGCTGGCATTGACTCATTCCAGGCAACCCCCATCAAGCTTTGTAGCGGTCTGGGAATGACCAAAAACAACAGCACCAGCAGGATGAGCGTCATGTAGTAGGGCGGTATAATTCGCCAAGCCCTTCGTTTGAGATATTGAAGTACGCCCCCTCTCAGTTGCCCTGTTGCGCTACGTACAACGGGCAGCATCAAGCAGAACCCGGAAAGCACAATGAAGATGGAGACCGCATTGCGACCGTGGGTCATCCACCGCGTTGCCCAGTAAAAGAGAACTGGTAATCCATCACCTTGCAGACCTGCATCAATTTCACGGTAAACATGCACTAGCACTACGTAGAAGGCAGTTAACCCACGCATGCCATCTAAAAATTCCAGCCGAATTTTAGGTGGTAGTGGTGGGTTTGCTCCCGGTTTCAGCCCCTCCCCTTCAACGTTTGCCATAGCGAGTCCCATGATGTGAGCGGGTTCAGTGAAATATTTTTTGCGATCGGTGCTAATTTTACCGTAATGCTCCATGAGCACAAGGGCTAACAGTCAGGCTTTAAAGTTCTTTCACAAGCGAGTTTTGCATCACCGCTTTGCGATCGACGGCTCAACTAATGACCTGCCTGTTCTTACTCCATTCTTATTTTTTTGGTTTAAGCTTCAGCCACAGTGAATTTAACATTCACTCGACCTCTAAATATGGCGATCGTATGTCGCTTGCGATCGCCCTTCCTAGCCCTTCTTCAAAGGTAAGAGCCAGCGCTATCAACAGGCATTGCGGCTTTTGCACTCACACGTTGAGCGGACGGCAACTGCCCCCATGCGGGTCAGCGACCGCTTGTAAGGTTTAGATGCTCCTGGTAGCTTAATTGAGGCTGGGTTCATTCTATAACTGAGTTCGTTGCATCAAACCCTAAGCTTTAGGACACACCATTATGACTTCAGAAAGCCAACGGTTGCAGGACTGCCGAGACGGAAAAGCCGTTTGGAAACTCTGGGGACCGTATCTCAGCGAGCGCCAGTGGGGTACTGTGCGAGAAGACTACAGTGATAACGGCGATGCCTGGAATTATTTAACGCATGACCAGGCGCGATCGCGTGCCTACCGCTGGGGCGAAGATGGTTTGGGTGGCATTAGTGATACGCATAGCCTGCTGTGTTTTGCACTGGCCTTGTGGAATGGCAACGATCCCATCTTAAAAGAGCGATTGTTTGGGCTGAATAACAGTGAAGGCAATCACGGCGAGGATGTGAAGGAATACTATTTTTATCTGGATAGTACACCTACGCACTCCTACATGAAGTATCTCTACAAATACCCGCAGGCAGAGTTTCCCTATGCCGACCTGGTGAATACGAACCGTAGCCGCAGTCGTGATGAATTGGAATATGAACTGCTGGATACGGGCATTTTTGATGACGATCGCTACTTTGATGTGTTTGTGGACTATGCCAAAGTCAGCGCTGAAGATATGTTGATTCAGATTAAGGTGTGTAATCGAGGGCCAGAAGCCGCTGCTTTGCATCTCTTACCGACTCTCTGGTTTCGCAACACCTGGAGCTGGAAAGACGGTGGCTCCAAACCTATTATGCAAAAGTACGAAGGTGCAGGGTATAGCGTTGTGCACGCGTATCACACCAATCCACTATTTAAAGAAAAGCTGGAAGACTACTATCTGTACTGCGATCGAGTCGTGCCCTTACTATTCACGGAAAATGAAACGAATAACGAGCGCTTGTTTGGAACTGATAATGACGGCCCTTACGTGAAAGATGCCTTTCACAACTACGTGGTGCATGGGCAGACAGAGATGGTGAATCCCTCTGCGATCGGGACTAAAGTTGCGCCCCATTACCAAATCATGGTCGAAGTGGGAAAAACCCAGATCGTTCGGCTACGCCTGTCGGCAACACACCCCAACCAGCTTGGAAACCCTTTTGATGCGTTTGAATCGGTATTGACCGCTCGGCAGAAAGAAGCGGATGAGTTTTACGCCAGCGTCACGCCAGCGTCGGTCAAGGCGGATGTCGATCGTACTAACGTCATGAGGCAGGCACTTGCAGGGATGCTGTGGTCAAAACAGTACTTCTATTACGATGTGGAAAAGTGGTTGGAGGAGCATAACGTTACCCCCTACATGCGCCCCGATCAGCGACGGCACGTGCGGAACAGCGATTGGCATCATATGTATACCGATGATGTCATTTCCATGCCAGATAAATGGGAGTATCCCTGGTTTGCCGCGTGGGATTTGGCGTTTCACATGATTCCTTTGAGCATTGTTGACCCAGACTTTGCCAAGCGGCAATTGGAACTCATGTTGCAAGAAGACTACATGCATCCCAATGGGCAAATGCCTGCCTACGAGTGGAATTTTGGGGATGTGAATCCACCCGTTCATGCCTGGGCTACCTGGGAGATTTATACCCGCGATCGAGAGCAGAATCATGGCGCTGGTGACATCAACTTCCTGAAATATGCGTTTTCTAAACTGCTGATTAACTTTACCTGGTGGGTGAACCGCAAAGACACCATTGGCAACAATGTTTTTGAAGGCGGCTTTTTAGGTTTGGATAATATTGGCGTGTTCGATCGCAGTGCGCCCTTGCCCACTGGCGGCATTCTAGAACAAGCGGATGGTACTGCCTGGATGGTCTTTTTTAGTCAGCGGATGTTGCAAATTGCGATCGAGCTGGCGATCCACGATCCTCTCTATGAAGACCTGGCGATCAAATTCTTTGAGCATACATTATGGATTGCTGGCGCGATGGATCGCATTGGTGAAAACTGCGATGAGCTGTGGGATGAAGAAGATGGGTTTTTCTACGATTTGCTGCGCTTGCCTAATGGCGATTGCCAGCGATTGAAGGTGCGATCGATGGTGGGATTACTGCCACTGATGGCGATCGCGGTTTTTCCACCCAACGTCTTCGAGAAACTCAGTAAATTCAAAAAACGGGCGCAGTCTTTTTTGATGCGTCATCCTGAATTGACAGCGAACATTCATCTACCCACAACGCCAGGTGTCAACGGACGGCTCATGCTTGCTCTGGTGAATGAGCAAAAGCTTCGTCGCACTTTAGCCATCATGTTAGATGAGACTGAGTTCCTTAGTGAATATGGGATTCGAGCGCTTTCCCGCTATCATCACGATCATCCGTTTCTCTTTGACCATGCTGGGCAGGAGTTTCGGGTTGATTATCTACCCGGCGATTCCAATACAGGGATGTTTGGTGGTAATTCCAACTGGCGCGGCCCTATTTGGATGCCTGTTAACTTTCTGCTACTACGATCGCTCATTCATCTCTATAGCTACTATGGCGATGCGTTTACGATCGAATACCCCACTGGATCAGGTCAACAAAAAACATTGTTTGACGTGTGGAAGGAAGTGAGCGATCGTCTGACCCGTATGTTCTTAAAAGATGAGTCAGGACGACGACCCATTTATGGCGGCGCTGAAAAGTTCCAAACTGATCCATACTGGAAAGATCTCATCCTCTTTTACGAATATTTTCACGGCGAAAACGGTGCTGGCATTGGTGCCAGTCATCAAACAGGCTGGACGGGCTGTGTAGCACGTATAATCCAGACAACAGGGTTTATGACGAAGGAGATTATTTCTCAAACCACCACTCCGGGCGATACGACTCGTTATCAGTATTAAGCCTTGATGTAGCCAACACACGTTTTTTAGCGGAGAGCTTTAAATGCGAGGAGCTTTAGGGGAACGGTATGAACTGGTTTATACAAGCTGTTGTTGCGGGCATAACAGCGTTTATTGCAACCAATATTGATGACATTGTGATCCTGATGCTCTTCTTTGCTCAGGTGAATACGACGTTTCGCCCAAAGCATATTTTTATGGGGCAGTACCTCGGTTTCGCGATCTTAATTGCGCTGAGTCTGCCTGGTTTCTTCGGTGGGCAGGTGTTGCCCAAAGCATGGATTGGGCTGTTGGGCCTGATTCCCATTGCGATCGGGCTTAAAGAGTTACTAAACCAGAAAACGGCTAAACCGGACATTCAGAACGTAGCTGATGAGCTGAGCCTACCTCAGACGGGCCATCCAATCCGTTCAGCGGTTACTAGCCTGCTTGCGCCACCAGTCTATCAAGTTGCGACCATTACCGTTGCCAATGGCGGTGATAACGTTGGCATTTATGTGCCGCTTTTTGCGAGCAGTAGCCTCTCTAGCTTAAGCGTTATTCTAACTACGTTTTTCGTGATGGTTAGCCTGTGGTGTTTCATTGCCTACCAGCTCACTCAACATCCATTGATTGCGCAGGGCTTAACTCGCTGGAGCGGTGCGATCGTTCCCTTTGTACTCATTGGCCTGGGCCTTTTTATTTTGGTTGACAGTGAATCGTATCGGCTTTTGCCAAGGCTGTGAGTGGGACAGGCGTATGAGTCTTATAACTTCCAAGAGCCAAACTCGATGGCGGATTTCCTTTGTTTTAGCTGTCACAGTTTTTATCAACTATTTAGATCGAAATAATCTCTCGCTGGCGATCCCTCGTATTGCTCAGGATTTTGGCTGGAGTGATCGCGAAATCGGTTCCAAGGGTGAATTATTATTAGCGGCCTTCTATGTCTCGTATGCCTTTTCTAACATGCTGCTGAGTCCTGCTGCTGAGCGGTTTGGGCCAAAGCGGAGTGTAATGGTGGCAATTGGAGCTTTCTCACTTATCACGCTCTTGAGTGCTCCCTTGGGATACTCTCTCACGGCGTTGATTGTATTGCGCCTCCTTTTGGGATTGGGTGAAGGCGTACATATTCCGATGGCGAGTGCGATTACCAGCCGTTGGTTTTCGTCGAATGAACGATCGCGTGCCAATGCAATTTGGGGCAGCGGCATTCTGCTGTCTACGGCGATCGCGCCGCTCATTGTGGTGCCGTTGATTCAGTCTTGGGGTTGGCGACAAACGTTTGCTAGTTTGGGTCTTGGCGGGATGGTGCTGTCGCTGCCATTGGTTTACGTGCTAGTGCGAGATCAGCCGTCTCGCAAGGAGCGTCCCCAGCCATTTGTTACCGCTATAGAGGATGAGCAGGCAATTGAGTCGTCGATCGCGTATCGTCGAGATGCTCGGTTTTGGCTTGTGGTCATTGGCGGGAGTCTCAATGCGTTTTGTGCGTTTGGCTTATTGAATTGGTTGCCGACCTACTTTAATCGTGCCAAGGGGATTGATTTTGAACAATTGGGCTGGCCCCTTGCCCTGGTGTTTACTGCTGGCATTGTGGGTATTGCTCTGATGGCTTACATCGGAGACAGGCTGCAACGGCGAACGCAACTGGCTGGTATCGGCTTTTTACTGGCTGGTGGCATGGTGTACATTGCGTCTCTGACAACGCAGGTGGAACTGCTGGTGCTGTTTTTTGCGATCGCCGTGTTCTGCCAAAGCGCGTATGGTGCTCAAGAATATGCCATTGTTCAACGTCTTTTGCCGAGCGATCAAGTGGGCGCAGGGACGGGGCTTTATAACGGGTTGGCAGTTTTATTGGGAGGAGTCGGTGGTTCCTTGATTCCAGGCACCATTGTGGCGATGACAGGCAGTTTTGATGCGGGCATGCTTAGCATTGTGGTGGGTGCATGGCTGGCATCGGGTGTGATGTTTGTGCTGGCACGGCTCATTCGCTACTGATTAGGACAAAAGACGGTAACAGTCTTGCGCGATCGCCCAATCTTCTTGGGTGTGGATGACAAAGATACGCACAGTGGAATCTGCTGAGGCGATATCTTGATCGATGGGATGGTGCTGGTTCTTTTCGGCATCGAGCTTCAAGCCCATAAAGCGAAAGCTTTCGCAGGCAAGAGAGCGCACGATCGCAGCATTTTCGCCTACACCAGCGGTAAACACGATGGCATCTAAACCACCCAAACTGGCAAGCATGGAACCCATACACGATCGCAACCGATGGAGGTAAATATCTAACGCAAGCTGGGCTTGTGGATTGCCAGCGTCGATCGCTTGCATAACCTGACGCAAATCGGCAGATACGCCAGAGATACCCAGCAATCCAGAGGCTTTATTAAGTTCCTGATCCAGACGATCAGTAGTGTAGCCCTCTTGCCGCATGAGATACAGCAGAATACTCGGATCAACCGAGCCAGAGCGCGTTCCCATCATCAGCCCTTCCAGAGGCGTAAACCCCATTGTGGTATCAATACTGCGTCCATGCTGAATGGCAGACAGGGAACACCCATTGCCCAAATGGCAAACCATCAACCGCAAGTCTTTGAGATCTCGGTGTAAAAGGTGGGCGACTCGATGAGCACAGTATTGATGGCTGATGCCGTGGAACCCATAGCGCCGAATCCCTAAAGTAACCCATTGGTAAGGTCCTGGATAGACTGCCGCCGCCTCTGGAAGATGGCTATGAAAGGCCGTATCAAAGGCCGCAATTTGTGGAATCTCTGCACCGAAAGCGCGTTCGATCGCCTCAATGCCTTCCAAGTTAGCGGGATTATGCACGGGTGCGAGAACGGCTAAACGGGCGATCGCGTCCTTCACATCGGCGGTAATTCGCACGCTCTCTCGATGGTCTTGCCCACCATGTACGATGCGATGCCCCACCACATCGATCGCGGATGGATGGTCAATGACTTTGGTTTTCCCACTCCAAAGGGTTTCTAGCATGTGAACAATCACATTTGAGCGCTGCTGGGCGGGCCCTTCTTCTTCTAACACAGTCGCCGCTGTTTTAACCTTAATTTCGGCAGCACTCTGATGATGAGTCCAGTCAACAGTAGCCTCCCAAAGCGGCTCAGGAGGAAGCTCTGGTAATGGATCACTTACCTCATACAGACAGCTTTTTTGGCTACTGGAGCCTGCATTGAGAATCAGAATTTTCATAGATCACGTTTGAAATGGGTGTCACAACATTGCTCCTGAGTTTGTGATAGCGGTTTGTTTAACGGCTCACCTCTATCAAACTGTACGTTTTTGATTCATTCTAGTGGTGATGGAATGCGATCGCATCAAGTTAGGACTTACGCAAACCTCAGAGGTTTTGACCAAGAATCAGGCATCGTCATCAAATGTGCTCGCTTAAACCTCCGAGGTTTTGGTCAAATGCGTAAGTTCTATAAGTAATACCGATTTAAAGAATGACGGCTACAGATCAATCGGTGGGTAGGGGCAAGGCATTGCCTTGCACCTACAGGATGTGTCGCATTTTCAATGCAAATTGGTATAAACGAACACACTTAAACGGAATCGACTGGAGGAGCTGACCGCTAACCGCTGAAAGCTGACCGCTCTGAACACATCAGTTCCATTACAAGTTTCTACTTATTCGATCGCGATGACAACGTCGCTGGATTTTATGACCGCGTATGCAACGTTGCCCTCTGCCAGTTCTAACGTCTCAGCAGACGTGGTTGTAATAATGGATGTGAGTTCGACGGCATGCACAATTTCCAACGTCACTTCCGTATTGACCGAGCCTTTGATGATGTGTTTAACCCTGCCCTCTAAAACGTTGCGAGAACTAACTTTAAAGGGTCGTTTGGGTAGAGCGCGGGGCTGCGGTTCACTGGTTTCTGGAAGCGGCACGTTGACAGGCTGTTCTGGTTGAGCTGTGGTGTCATCCCTTAAGCCTCGCAACATCTCCCGCAGGACTTCTGTCTTCGTGCGCTGAGACTGCTGACAAATTGTCTCCAACAGTTGACGCTCTTCTTCAGAAGCCTGGAATGTAATCCATCCCTGGTCTTTTCTAGGCATTTTATTACCAACTAAGTTGGAAAAACTGGCTAAATTGGTATGATTTTACCAACTCTAGCCGTTAAGCTTTTTATTCCAGTGAGGATTATATGAGACATAAGCAGTTTTTGATTTTTCTGCCTGTAGCGCTAATCAGTTTTTTCCTGGTGCTTGCTTTGCAGCTAGTACCCCCTGTGCCCGTTCAAGCCACTACTCCACTACTGGTTTCTGCGGCTGCTAGCCTAAAAGACGTGCTGGAAGACGTTAAGCCGCTGTATCAAAAGAGCCATGCTGATGTGAGTCTAGCGTTCAACTTTGGGGCATCGGGTGCGTTATTACAGCAGATTGAACAAGGCGCGCCTGCCGATGTGTTTATTTCAGCTGGGAAGCGTCAGATGGATACGCTCGATCAACAGGGAGCGATCGCTCCTGGCACCCGTACCAACCTTGCAAACAATAAGTTGGTCTTAATTGTGCCTAAAGATTCCAGAGGTGTAACCAGCTTCAATAGTTTGCAGCAGCCAGAGATCAAGCGGATTGCCGTTGGTGAACCACGTAGCGTTCCAGCAGGGCAGTATGCAGAAGAAGTTTTCAAAAAGTTGAACCTGGTGGATGCAGTGAAGCCCAAGTTAGTCTATGCCAACAACGTGCGGCAGGTTCTGGCAGTGGTAGAAAGCGGGAATGCCGATGTGGGATTGGTTTACCTCACAGATGCCAAAATTTCTAACAGGGTGAGAATCGTTGCTACTGCGGCTGATTCGTACCATTCACCGATCGTCTATCCGATGGCAGTGCTGAAGAGGAGCAAAAATATCGCTGCTGCCAAAGCGTTTGTGCAGTACCTCTCTGGCAGTGAAGCAAAAGGTGTTTTAAGAAAGTATGGGTTTATTGTGCCGAAGTAGAGAGGGGGAAGAGGTTGGGAGATGGGGCGGAATAGGAAATGTGTCCCCAATCATACCAATCTAATTTAAGCGGTAAGGCTGATACTCAAGGTTTTTGAGCTTAATTGATGACGCGCCCTACTTACATAAGCATCTAAACACAGGCATCCAACCTGTGGCAATGAAGAGATACAGAACCGCTGTCTTTCTCCATCAAGCTTGCTTTACGTGTTTTACAGCGTGTCTTTTGACAGTTGGTTCCATTCTATGCGACACCTCAACAGGAGTGTAAAAAGCTGCCTGTGCTGATGGCTGCCGCCAGCCATTATCAAGATTTAAAGGTGTGAGGAATGGTGAAGCGTAAGTGGTTCATTTACCTGAGTGTACCAGGGTTATTTTACCTGGGCTTTCAACCTGTTAATGCTCAATCTGCTTTAGAAGCGAAGACGACCCAAATTAAACGAGTGAAAGATTTTCCTCGTCCCATAATCAGCGTTCAACAGTGGTTGACGCAAGTAACTCCGATCGCAGGCATCGTTCAAATTACAGCAGTAAAGCTAAACCCGACTCAGGATGGTTTGCAAATCGTCCTGGAGACTAGCGGCGGGGAGCCGTTTCAGGGAACAACGACTGTTCAGAAAAATCGCTTGATTGCTGAAATTTCCAGGGCACAGTTGCAACTGTCAGATGGGAAAGAGTTTCGCCAGAACAATCCGGCTCCGGGAATTGCGGCAGTGCGTGTGAGCGCGATCGCTGCCAACACTGTACAAGTCGTTATCACTGGCATTGATGGCGCACCAGAAGGCACAATTCTCAAAAGCCAATCTGGTTTAGTTCTTAGTGTGCTGCCGTTTGAGCCAGAAGAGGAACTGGTAGTGACCGCTCAAAAACGACCGGAATCTGCTCAGAATGTGCCGATCAGTTTGACGGCGATTCCTCGACAAACGTTGGAAGATGCTGGCATCAACTCGGTTCGCAAAGTTGCCGCTAATGTCCCAAACTTCTTTGCCACATTGGGGCAACGCTCTTTTAATTTTCAAACCATTCGCGGCATCGGCAACAGTAATTATCTCGTGCGGGATGCGATCGGCTTTTACATTGATGGCGTTCCCTACGAAAATGTGCATCAGTATTTGCCCGGTGAGCTATTTGATTTAGAGCGGGTAGAAGTGCTACGTGGGCCGCAAGGCACGCTATATGGTCGCAGCAGTCAAGCGGGAGTGGTTAATATCATCAGCCGCGCACCCACCAATTTCCCAGAAATTCAAGTCGGTGGTGGTTACGGCAATTTCAACCAGCGACGGGCAAATCTCTCGCTCAGCGATGCCATTATCAAAGACCAATTGGCCTTTCGGCTGTCTGGTTCTTATAATGCGCGGGATGGTTTCACACGCGATACGCTGCTGGGTAAAGATGCTGACGCTCAATCGTCTCTGTTTGGACGCGCCAACCTCGTTTGGACACCGTCTAAGGAATGGAATATTGCCTTTAATGCAAACGGTGGCAGTAACCAGGATGGAGATGCCACATTTGTTTTACTCAGCCAGCGCGATCCGTTTAAGGTGCAGCGCAACTTTCCGGGTTCCCTGGATGTGTCGCTCAATACCCAATCAGTGCGAATTGCCTATGAAGGTGCAGCCGTCAATGTAATCTCAACCACAGCCCACAATCAAACTGATCTTACCTACATCTCAGATATTGACTATAGCCCGATCGACCTGCTGCGTGGAGAGTCTAGACAGCCTTCAACGATCTGGAGTCAGGAAATTCGCATCCAGTCACCTGCAACTGCCGATCGCTTCCGCTGGGTCATTGGAGGTTACTATCAGTCAAGGTCGCTCGATATTCGTTCAAAAACCTTCTACACGCCGTTAGCGGCATCGCTATTCGGCTTGCCTGGTAGTGGCGTTGGACGACTGACGGGCTTGTATGACCAAACAACGTTTGCTGGCTTTGGACAGATTGATTTCAAGCCGATCGATCCGCTCACGTTAACAGCAGGGTTGCGCTACGAAACCTTTGGCGATCGCTTGAGTCGCTCAAACACCTTTGAATCTTCTGGGTTAGGTGAGGTTCCCATTGGCCCAACCGTCAACAATTCTGAAATTAATGGGGATGTTGTGCTGCCTCGATTGGCGGTGCAGTATCGCTTTAGTCCCACAGTCATGGCCTATGGCAGTGTGGCGCGGGGGTATAAACCAGGAAGCCAAAATTATGGATCGGATGATCTGACCCAGTTTGTAGTGCGCCCAGAAAAAACCTGGAGCTATGAGTTGGGTGTAAAAACTAATTGGCTTGACAATCGCTTCACGGCAAATGTAGCGGTGTTTTGGAGTGACATTGATGACTATCAACTGCTCCTACCCGACGAGTTTGGCTTCGCCTTTGTAAGTACGAACGGAGGAGTTAGAACCCGTGGATTTGAACTAGAGCTAGCCGCAAAACCGTTTCAAGGCTTTGAGGTGAACGCTGGCTTTGGCTACACTAATGCAAAGTTTACTCAGTATCGCAACCCTTTCACAGGAGAGAACTTCAGAGGTAATCGTCTCACCTACGCACCCGACTATACGCTAAATTTGGGTGTGCAGTACCGCAACAGCGGCTTCTTTGGCAGGGTTGATTTGCAAGGGTTGGGGACTTACTTTTTTGATGATGCCAACACCATTAAGCAGCCGCCGTTTGCTTTAGTGAATGCTCGCATTGGGTACGAATGGAAAAGCGTAGGAATTTACTTCTACGTTGATAATCTCTTTAACAAGGAGTACGTTACAGCGGCATTTCGTCCTCCCGAAACATTAGCATCCTTTGGCGATCGCCGGACCTTTGGCTTTCAGGTGCAAGCGAAGTTTTAGCATTCAACATCCTATCATTGACCGAGGCAACCCTATTGTTTAACTCTGCAACTATGAAACTGACGCTTGAATCATCGCTCATCGCTCTCATGCCGCTTCTGACAAGCCTATTAGGCGCGATCGTCCAACCTGCAATGGCAGCCGAAACTCAATCGGTAACAATTCGGTTTGCAGCTAAAGTAAAAAATCAACCTTTTTCCTGTCAGGCGACTTATCAATTGGGTAAGCCTGCCGTAAATCAGGTCGCGTCTGACTTCCGGTTTTATGTTTCAGAGGTCGCACTGATTGATGCTACTGGAAAAGCAGTTCCTATCACATTAGAACAGGATGGCAAGTGGCAGTATCAGAACACTGCGCTACTGGATTTTGAAGATAAGACAGGAGCCTGTGCCAATGGGACGGTTGAAACCCGCGATCGCATTATCGGCACTATTCCTAAAGGCAACTACACTGGATTAAAATTCACCCTCGGAGTGCCATCTAATCTGAACCATGAAGATTCTGCCCTGGCTCCATCGCCCCTTAACTTGACTGGGCTGTGGTGGAACTGGCAGTTTGGCTATAAATTTGCCCGCATTGATTTGCAAAGTCCAGCAATGGCTTCAATGGGTAAACAAAAGCATCAGGGACATGGCGACTCGATCGGCTTTCCCATTCATTTAGGCAGCACCGGATGTGAGGGTGGCGCTGCCAGCGAAAAAACCACTGCCTGTCGCCATTCCAACCGAGCAACCGTTACCTTAATGCGCTTTGATTCGACAAAAAATACAGTCGTAGCCGATTTGGCACGACTAACGGCTAATACCGATTTGAGCCAAAAACAACCCAATGCCGTGGGATGTATGTCTGAGCCTAATAACAAAGGTTGTATCGGCATTATGGCAAATCTTGGGTTACCCTTTATGGGTAAATCTACAGCAAAGCAAACATTCTTTCGGGTTGAGTAGTGGCATTGAAAGGAAAACGAAAATTCGCACGGGCGATCGCGCTAGTGTTATCGTTTCTGCTTGCGATCGGGCTAAGCAAAGCATTTGCGGCATCCAGTCCACCCTCAACTTATGAATGGAATCTGCCTGCCAATTTACCCAGACCGATCGTACCTGCTGATAACCCAATCACCCCTGAAAAGGTCGAATTGGGGCGGTATCTGTTTTACGAGAAGCGGCTTTCAATCACAGGAAACTACTCCTGTGCATCCTGTCATGAGCAAAAACGTGCCTTTACCGACGGCAAACCCGTTGGCATCGGTGCGACTGGAGAAAAGCATCCCCGTAACTCCATGAGTTTGGCGAACATCGCCTATAACTCCGTACTGACCTGGGCAAACCCCCTGATGACAAGGCTAGAATCTCAAGCACTCGTGCCGATGTTTGGCGAACATCCCGTCGAACTGGGAATGGTTGGGCGGGAAGAGCAAATGCTTACCATGCTGCGCCAAAGCTCGACTTACAAAAAACTATTTGCAGCAGCTTTTAGTGCAGAGACAAACGCCATTAATTTGAGTAATCTCACAAAAGCTCTAGCATCCTTTGAGCGTAATTTAATTTCATTCAACTCGCCTTACGATCGCTATCGGTTTGGTGGTGACAAAAATGCCATTTCTGCCTCTGCAAAACGAGGTGAAACGTTATTCCACAGTGAACGCTTAGAATGCTTTCATTGTCATGGTGGATTCAACTTTTCAGACTCACTCAAGCATGATCGTTTAGCCTTCACTGAAATTGCTTTTCACAATACTGGTCTTTACAACATCGATGGTAAAGGTGCTTTTCCATCCAATAACACCGGAGTCTATGAAATCACTCAACAACCCATTGATATGGGACGTTTCAAAGCACCGACGCTACGAAACATTGCCTTGACAGCTCCCTATATGCACGATGGCAGCATTGCCACGCTAGAGGAAGTCATTGACCATTACCGAGCGGGTGGACGCACTGTTCAGGCTGGAGAGTATGCTGGAATTGGCAGCCAAAACCCATTTAAAAGCCACTTCATTTCTGGGTTCCAAATCATCTCTACAGAGAAACAGGACTTGCTCGCATTTCTCCACAGCTTGACAGATGAATCGTTTATTCACAATCCAGCATTTAGTGATCCCCATTTCAACAATGTGGTTGATTGATGGATAAAAGCAAGTATAGGGGGCGATCGCTGTTGAGTTTGCGATATGTCAGGAATTACACATGTCTTACAGCGTGTCTTTGACAGTTGGTTCCAGTCTTTGCCATATCCCAGTAGGAGTGTAAAAACTTGACTGTGCTGACGATTACCGTCAGTTGCTGAGGGATTCAAAGGTGTGAAGAATGTTTAACTTCAAGTGGTTCATTCACCTAAATGTATCAGTTCATAGTCCTCCACGGGGACTAAGGGAAATTGCCTTTGCGAGGTACCATGAGGTCTGTTTAAATCAGTGTGAACAGCATGAATGATGCGATCGCAGTGCCACTTGACCTGTCTCCACTCTGGATTTCGCTCAAGGTATCGCTGTTGGCAACGGGCTTCACATTCTTTGTGGGTATTGCAGTTGCTTACTGGATGTTGGGCTATCGCGGCAAGGGGCGATCGTTGCTGGAAGGGCTTTTTGTCTCGCCGCTGATTCTGCCACCGACCGTTGTGGGGTTTCTGCTGCTGTTGCTGTTTGGTAAGAATGGGCCGGCTGGACAACTGCTCATGTCAGTTGATTTCAGTGTGGTTTTTACGTGGTATGGAGCGGCGATTACGGCAACAGTCGTGTCTTTTCCCCTGATGTATCGCACAGCATTGGGAGCCTTTGAGCAAATTGATGCCAATCTTTTAGCGGTTGCTCGCACGTTAGGTGCCTCAGAATGGACGGTGTTTCGTTGCGTGATGCTGCCCCTGGCGCTGCCCGGAGTCATTGCTGGAGCGGTGCTTGCCTTTGCTCGCGCCCTGGGTGAATTTGGTGCCACATTGATGCTGGCAGGTAATATTCCTGGTCAGACGCAGACGATTCCAATGGCAATCTACTTTGCGGTGGAAGCAGGTGCTATGCAGGAAGCCTGGTTCTGGGCGATCGTGATCATGCTCATTTCACTGTCGGGCCTTTTTATGGTCGATTTTTGGCAGGAGCAGCAAAAAAAGCGACGCTTTGCGTTCAAGCTATCAAGTCCAGCGACGATCGCGCGAACAGTAACGGTACCTGCCCCGATCGCGTCACCCGAACAGCCAGCAGCTTTCCACAACGGGTTGTCTGGCTTACTGGTCAATATACAAAAGCGGCTGACCCATTTCGATTTAGATCTAACCTTTAATGTTGGGACATCTACGCTAGGAATTTTGGGCGGATCGGGGGCGGGCAAAAGTATGTTGCTGCGCTGTCTGGCAGGGATGGAAAGCCCAACCAAAGGGCAAATTGTTTTGAATGGACGAGTGCTGTTTGACGCCAAACGGGGGATTAACGTTTCCAGCCGCGATCGCCGCATCGGGTTTCTGGTGCAAAACTATGCGCTGTTTCCCCACATGACAGTGGCAAAAAATATTGCCTTTGGCTTGCCCAAAGCCCTTTCTGCTAGTGAAGCCCAACAGCGTGTAGAGGCTCAACTGGCAGCGGTGCAGTTGCAGGGTTACGGCGATCGCTATCCCAACCAGCTATCCGGTGGGCAGCAGCAACGGGTTGCGTTAGCGCGAGCACTGGCGAGTGAACCAGAATTGTTACTGCTGGACGAGCCTTTCTCAGCGCTAGACACACACCTGCGTAGCCAGATGGAACAGGCCATGATTACACGTCTCCGCAGCTTTCACGGCGTGAGCCTTTTTGTCACTCACAATTTAGAAGAAGCCTATCGAGTCTGTGAGAATCTGCTGGTGCTGGAGCAGGGTCACGCTCTGGCATATGGTTCCAAATACGATATTTTTGAACGACCGGGGCTGTTGGGCGTGGCTCAGTTAACGGGCTGTAAGAACATTTCGGTTGCAAAGGCGATCGATTCACAAACCGTTCTAGCAACCGATTGGGGTTTGTCATTGCAAGTGCTGGCCTTGCCCGATCACCTCGCGTATGTAGGGATTCGTGCTCATCAAATGCGGTTTGTTGATGCGGTTAATCAGGTCAATACTGTTCCGTGCTGGTTGGTTCTCATTAGCGAAACACCGCATCGCATGACGGTATTTTTGAAATTCAATACCCAACCCGATCACCCACAGGACTATCATGTGCAGGCAGAAGTGTTTAAGGAAACCTGGGAGTCGCTGAAGCAGAAGCCATTGCCCTGGCTCGTCTACCTCGATCCACTCCGACTCATGTTACTAAATTAGGTAATTCAGATCTTGCACCATTCTCAAGAAAGCATCTTTCATACCAATTTGCATTGAAAATGCGACACATCCTGTAGGGGCAAGGCACTGCCTTGCCCCTACCCACCGATTGATCTGTAGCCGTCATTCTTTAAATCGGTATCAGTCAGCTCGGCTATCGCATACTCCCGCCCTGAACTCAAAGTTCGGGCTAACAGCGGTAAGGCCACTTCAGTGGACTCAGAGCTACGAGGCGGCTTATCAGTCCGTTGAAACGGACTTCATTCGATTAACCCGTAATTTATTGCAGGGCGAGTGATTGGGAAAGGTGCAAGATTTAAGGTAACAGTCCCTATTAAACGGGTATGCTCCTAAAGCAAGTAGGAGTGTTACACCCGTTTAAATTCACCATTTTGTACGTATGTTTCAACTAGCAACCATTGCTCGTTGAGGCAGTCCCCTTAGCTTTTGAGTATTCTCAACCATGCTTTGTGCAAAGGTATCAATCCGCTTTGAGAGGTTCTCATCCTGCAGATTGCCATCTTGATCAAAGGCTTTCCACACTTGTCCGATCGCCACCTGTTCTGGAATCGTCCAGGCGTGAATCCATCTCGTAATGGTTCGCATATCATTCAGGGCATTACTATTAGACTGTCCACCTAAAACGCTCATGAGGCCAGTGACTTTGCCAGAAAAGTGGTCAAAACTCATGAGATCAAGCGCATTTTTGAGTACACCACTGAGGCTACCGTGATATTCGGGCGTCACCAGAATGATGCCGTCCGCCTCTAGCACCGCTTTGCGAAGCTTTTCGACATCGGGGTAGTCCGGGTACTCGTCACTACCATCACAAAAGGGGAGGTTTAGCTCCCGTAAATCTAGCAACTCTACTTCAGCGCCCAATGCCCTGACGCGTTCTATGACAACGCTCAAAGCCTGCTGGCTGTACGATGTCGACCTTAAACTTCCAGCAATACCCACAATCTTAACCATAGATACCAAACCTTCTTAATCGCTCAAGCTTCATGTGTTTCTAGTATAGCTAAAACGGATTCATTATGAGTACGCTTTAGTGTAAAATTCAGCCTGCTGTCTTGATGGTGCCTCAGGCGCAACTGCCTCTACCTCTCAAGGTAATCAGAAGCGGCAGAAGGTTGAAATCTGCCCCTGGGTGAATAGCGTTTTGGATAGACGTTACGCATGATGGGAGCGTTTGACACATGCAATGACCCATGCAAGCGGTAATACGGTGGAAACGCTATGCTCTGGACTAAGCAGCTATCGCTCAAGATCAAGTTTTTCATCGGATCGCTGTTTTACCTCAGTTACGCACCGAAGGCGTTTCGTTATTCGCGCTGGAAGGAAAGGGTTGAACGTGACGTTGCGATCGCCCCGTCTGTAGAAACCTTTGAACGACCGGGAAAATTATTGCGAGCTGAGCCGACTGCCAGCGGTGCCCAGTTTTACTTTGAGCAAGCCGAGCTAGACGTTTGCTTCCTCAAGCCTGATTTTGCACGGATGGATTGGCAACCAGGGCTACGACCCGTTCCTTACGCGATCGCTTGTCATACGTGGGAACCTGTTGCCACTCATCTAGAGGAAACAGCAGACGGTTGGACGCTCACCAGTTATGTGGATGATGCGCCAGTGCTTCAACTTGCTGTGGCCTCTGACGGTCGGGTGACGGTGCTTGACTCGCAGGGCGCGATCGTGCGAGGAGAACTGCCACCCCAAAAGACCGGGGATGGATGGACACATCGATCGACCTTACGACCAGAAGAAGCCATTTACGGGTTGGGCGAACGCGCCGTGCCGCTCAATCTACGTCTTGCCAGAGAGGTGACAGAGAAGCAGGAAATCACCCAAACGCCCAAAACCTTTCGCATGTGGAACTACGACGCAGCGGGTAAATACGACGCTGGGGCTGATCCCATGTATATTTGCATTCCACTCTACTGGGGCTTGCATCACCAGGGCAGCTACCTCGTTTTCTATGAAAACTCGTTTGATGCCCATTTCACGTTTAGCGATGTTGCCACTGCCAGCTTTAAAGGTGGTTCTTTGCGCTATTACATGGCTGTAGGCGAACCTCAGCAGCTAATAGAGCGTTATACCGAGCTAACGGGACGATCGCCCCTACCACCCCGTTGGGCTTTAGGCTATCACCAATCGCATTGGGGGTATCGCACAGAAGACGCGGTGAGAAAAACCTACCAGGGGTTTGAGGCACATCACTTACCCCTCAGTGTGTTTCACCTCGATATTGATGTGCAGGTGGGCTTTCGAGCGTTTACGGTTGACCCCGATCGCTTTCCCAATTTGAGAGGCTTTATTCAAGAATTGCTGGAACACGGCGTGCAGTTTGTCACGATTCTCAATCCGGGTGTCAAGCTGAGCCGTAAGAGCAACTTATTTCTGGAAGGGCGCGTGCTGGATGCTTTCTGTCGGCTAGCCAATGGACAGTTGGTGGTTGCTCCCGTGTGGCCCGGTTGGTGCGTGTTTCCTGACTTTACCAATCCGGTAGTTCGTCGCTGGTGGAGCCGTCAGTATGAGTTTCTGCTGACTGTGGGCGTTGCGGGCTTTTGGCATGATATGAATGAGCCTGCTGCGTTTATTGCCTGGGGCGATCGCTCGCTCCCTCCCCTTGCCACACAGCATTATATGGAAGGCAGAGGGGGCAATCATCTGGAAGCCCACAATGTCTATGGTTTGTTGCAAGCTCAGGCTGGCTACCAAAGCCTGTGTGAAGCTCGTCCCAAGCAGCGTCCGTTTATCGTCTCTCGTGCGGGATGGGCCGGATTGCAACGCTACGCCTGGACGTGGACAGGTGATATTGAATGTACTTGGACGGCGTTACGCCAAACCATTTCAACGGTCATCGGCTTAGGTCTGTCAGGCATTCCGTACAGCGGCCCTGACATCGGTGGGTTTCAGGGCAATCCATCGGCAGAATTGTATCTACGCTGGTTTCAAATGTGTAGCTTCATCACCTTCTGTCGCACGCATTCGGCCAATAATGTGGAAGATCGCACACCCTGGTCGTATGGCGAGCCAACCCTGAGTGTAATTCGCTCGTTTCTGCAACTCCGCTATCGGCTGCTGCCCTATTTCTACACGCTGTGTTGGGATGCGTCGCAGAAGGGCTATCCACCTGTGCGTCCTGTGTTTTGGCTCAATCCAACGAACCCAACCTTGTGGAATATCGATGATGCCTTTCTGCTAGGCGATCGCATGCTAATCTATCCCATTTTGCAGGAGGGGCAGCGATCGCGTGCCATCACCTTGCCTACGGGGCACTGGTATCACTTCTGGGATGATCAATTGTTGGAAGGATCCGTAACGCTCGATGCGCCTCTGGAGCAAATTCCTGTTTTGGTGAAAGCAGGAACCATTCTGCCGATGGCAGAGGGCGGCTCGTTTAACCTGATACCTAAGCAAAACTTGGAGGGAAAACACCTAACGCTACATCTCTATCCACTCACGGAAGGGTCGAGTGAATGGACGCTTTACACCGATGTAGGGGATGGGTATGAAGCGTCTCGGCTCGATCGTCTCTCTATGCAGCGTATTGCGGGTGGTTTAGATCTTTCCTGGGAGGCTGAGGGCGATTTTCCTTTTCCTTATGCATCAATTCAAGTGCATGTGCATGGAATGAGCATCCAGCAAGCCTGGGTGGATGGAGAGGCCACAACGGTTCAGGAGAATCAGGTCAATATCCGCGATCGCTTTGCCCACATGCATGTGAAGTAAGCCGCCTCATTGGTTGATGGATAAAGCTAAAACGAGCAGTGAGTTAGAGAATGAATCATGGATCGTTTGACGCGACTCCGCCACCAGTATCTTGAGCTAACCAACCATGTCTTGCCGAACCTGGCTACTGCTCGCCACTTTCCAGTGCGCTACAATCACTGCTTTCAACGTATCATTTTAGACAACCTTTTTGGTCGCTGCTGGTATGAAGTGTTAGAACGCCAGCGAGAACCTGCCTATAAGCAATTAACCGCAGCACATTTAGAGCAAGCGATCGCCCTGGCTCATTGCATTATTGACCAACCGGATTCTTACCTGCGATCGCTCAATCAGAACGGCCTAAACTGGCGTGGGAAGGTATAGTACCAGTTTTCAGTTTTAAGTTTTGAGTTTTGAGTGACCGAACCTGCGTAGCATCGGTGGTTGGAGTGCCTCAGCGGTAGCTCAATGAAAAGGAAATGGATCGTCAGTGCATGCCACTGCCCTCAAACCACGCAAGCACCCCAAACAGGATGAACAGTGCTCCGCCGCTCCCTGTAATCAGCTTTTCGGACAGGTGTGCGGCCAGTAACCGTCCGCCCATTACTGCGATCGCGGCGCAAACGGCATGTCCGGCAATGGCACCTGCTGTCACGCCCCACGGATCTTTAGCGGCAGCCAGCGCGATCGTCGCAAACTGTGTGCGATCGCCCCATTCGCCCATAAACGTGAGTGCAAACGCTTGCAGAACGATGCCTCGTCTCATGCCTCGCTTCTTGGTGAGCGTGTCAGCCTGTTGAATAGTTTCCTCTGCCTCTTTCACTTCCTCACAGATTGCCGTATTCGACATTTGGCTGGCATCGTATAGTAACTTAACGCCAAAGCCAACAAATAGCACAACCTCGGCTATGTGGAGCACCATTTTGGGCAACAGCGACACCACTTGCCCCATCAGCACTGACAGCACGGTCATCGTTGCCAAGGCCGCGATCGCGCCCACAAAGACCAGGCGGCGAGAGTGGCGCATCGCCAAAAGCATGGCGATAAAAAACGTTTTATCGCCCAATTCTGAAACTGTAATTAACAACAATCCAGCCGTAAACGCTGCTAACATTGCTCTCAAACTCCTCAGGATCGCGGTATCTGAGTGAGCTTGATGAGAACTGCAACAGCTTCACCAAGCTCACATCTGTGAACTCAGTGAAGGTCTCGCTTGCAAATCGTTGTTAGTGTTTAGTGGTTTCCTCTCAGCAATGTTTCAAAGGCTAAGAACTAAAACCGTTCAACTAAATTTTTATTTGTCATCTGAACCAGGCTTATCGCCAGTATGTTGACTCAGATGGGCTGACGTATCGTCAGCAGCTACTCCCCTTCAAACATTTGTATTGTACAGGCACTTGACTACTCAAGCAATCCACAAATCTGGAAGAAGGCAGAGGACAGAGGGCAGAAGGTAAAAGACAAAAGACAGAGGAATGGGGCAGGGGGTAGAGTTAAAGCTACCTCGTCCTTCCACAAGCCTTTGCTTTAACAAATTAAACGCCTCTCTCTGGGGCTGACACCTGCCAGACGTAAGCTTCGGGCAGGAGAGGTTGGAGGAAACGCGATCGCTCCAATGCCTGTTTCAACGGCTGTGACGGGCGAAACGCGATGACTGTTGAGCCATCTGTTTGCAACGTGAAAGCTGCGCTGGTCACCCAATTGGCATCTTGCAGGAGCAGCAGTCGCACGTTGGGGCTTAGCCGATAGCTGAGCGAAATCAAATTACCCAGGTTTGTGGCATCGTCGCCAGCATCACTCACCAGCAGTGGAGAGGGTTCTGCATTAAGCCGATGAGCAATGGTGGCATTGAAGTAGCTCTGGTGTTCGTGCCACCAGGTCAGAGAGGCTGCGCTCATCATAAAGGAGGCGAGGCTGGCAATCAAAAGAGCCAACAAAACGATGCGCCACGCCATGCGGCTGGCAAACGTCCAGGTGTAAGAGGTGAAGCGCAATATAAAGCGGGATGGATTGATCGATCGACGCGGTCTGGCGCTGAGGTAATGGGGTTTTGGTGTCAGTCGGGTGGCTAAGAAAGAGGCGATCGCCAACTGCACACCGGGATAGCACAACGCGAAAGCAGGATTAACCGTTGATTGCTGACTGTTGAGGACGAGGTCTGACAGCACCAGAACTAGAAAGGGCATGATGGTTGAGGTCAGCACAAACAACCAGGCACGATCGACCCGCTGGTAAAGTGCATAAAACGCCCACACAATCAATGCAGCAAGGCATAACCGTATCACCCACAGCCAGGGCTGACCAAACCCAGAATCCACGTCTAGAAACACCGTGGTTACGCTCAAGAGCCAAAGCGTTGCTACATGCCCCAGGCTTGATGAACTGGGGTGCCATTGACTGGTTGTAAAGGAGTGCTGAACGTGCGTGAGCCAAACCAAAAGCCAGGGCATAAACAGCAAACCAGCCACCAATAGAGAGAGCCAGAAACCGTTGAGCCTCTGATGAAGGCTGATCCGTGACTTAGAGGCGATCGCGCTCTGCATAATCCAAAGGGTATGTCCGATGAGTATAAGCACAAACAACGGATGTGTATACAGCCCCAACGTAACGACCAGTGTATACAACCCCCAATGCTGCCAGGCGAACGGCGGACGCTTGAGAACGTCGCGAGAACGAATTTTAGGCACGTCGGATAGTCGGGTTGCGCGCAGGAGGAGGTAATGACTAGCAATGACGGCAAGCGTCAGCAAGGTCAAAGGGCACGCTGTCTGCGCAAACAGAATCTCAAAAGGAGAAAGCGCAAGAAACGTGGTTGCCAACAAAGCAATGGCAGATGAGGCAAACAACTCCCAAGCAAGAGCGGCCATCAACGGGAGCGCGAGCAGGCTCAGCCACGCAGGCAGTAAGCGTGGTGCGGTGAGTGGGCTACCAAAGAGTGCCTGTATGGGTCTACCTAACGTTTGCACCCAGAGGCGATCAAGCAGAAAATACAGAGGAGGGTGCTGTGGGGTTTCCAGCGCCAGCGATCGCACTGTATCAACCAACGTACTGTCTGGCTTTGGTTGTTGAAAGCGCAACAGGTCTTTTGCCGGAATCACCTGATTCTGGAAGATTGCTTGAGCGACTGCCTGCTGAGTGTAGCCTGCTGCCCGCAGCGATGTCTCTACCTCACTGGGTGCATACACTTTGTGGTTCAGGTTGACGAAGTGAAACACAATTCCCATCACCAAAAAATGGATGACGAGCAACCGCAACCAGGTGGGAGACAAGGGACGATTCTGGTCAAAAACAGCTTTCATGTGGGCTTGTGCCTATGTCATTTAAGGCTTCTCAGTCGGCACCGTTGTTTCGGCAGTGGGCAACCTAAAGAACTTTGGCAACAGCAACCCCGTCCTGGCTTGATAGTCAGTAAACGTGGGATAACGTGCGAGAGATTGATCTTTCTTACGCATGCTGGGCAGAAACAGCACGCTCACAAATAGCGCCAGAATAGCGAAGGGAAGCCAGTGCTGAGCTAGCAACGCAAACGAGCTATAAATCAGAATCTCACCCAAATAATTGGGGTTGCGGCTGCGGGCAAAGCACCCTTCGGTAATGAGACCTGGCTGATATTTGAGCGTGTAATACTTTTGAGCATCGCTGACGTAATGGAGGAACGTCCCAACAAGGTTCAACGCGATCGCCAGTGCCACCAGAGGCAGAGGCGGCACGGTACCACGGCTGACCAGTAAGAAGGGCGTGACCCAGTAGAGCACAAGCAGCATGAATACGCCGATCGCGCCACTAAGAGACATTTCCTGCTCCCATTGGCGATCGGGGTAGAGCTGATCTTTCAGCAGCCAGAGAAACCCATAGGTGCCATGTAGTGCCAGGTAAACCCAGGGGCCAAGCGTAAAATTTTGGTACACCAGCATGAGACCAACGACGATCGCAGCCGTGAGTCCCTTGTGCAAATTGATGGCATGTTTTGCTTTCATCACACCGTGATACACCACTACAAGGATGAACAGAATTTACCCAGTTAAAAACTTGTTCCTTGCTTGTTGTATCAGATTTGCAGCCGTATGTAAGCAGCCAAGCATTTAGTAATACCAATTTGAATTGAAAATGCGACACATCCTGTAGGGGTAAGGCAATGCCTTGCCCCTACCCACCGATTGATCTGTAGCCGTCATTCTTTAAATCGGTATAACACTGCGCATGACAGCGCCCAAAGCTATTCGGCAAAGCCCAGCAATGGTGGCATTCTCGTTCAACTTGCCAATAGCTTTTTGATGTGACGGTACGATCTAACAGACTCAGCGGTGTAACCGCATCTACAGAGCGCTGCTCTCATCGAGCAGTGCCATGCGTCGTTGCTGCGAGGCTAGCCCAATCAGGCATTTGCTACAGGGAGGAAACTAGACAGCAAGATACTTGTGCACAAGCGCATCGCTGAGATCGGCGGTATGGCCCTTTGCGACGACCGAGCCTTTTTCCATGATGAAAAACTTTTGGGCAAGCTGACGGGCAAAGTCAATTTTTTGCTCCACCACCACTACCGTGATGCCTTTTTCGCGATTAATGCGTTTCAAGGTATCTTCAATCTCTTGCACGATCGAGGGTTGAATGCCTTCCGTTGGCTCATCCAGCAGCATGATTTTAGGATTGCTCAACAGCCCACGCGCGATCGCCAACTGCTGCTGTTGCCCACCGCTCAACAACCCGCCCTGCCGCTTGAGATGCTGCTTGAGCATCGGGAAAAACTCAAACACCTCTTCTGAGATTTTCTTCGGCTTGTCTTTGGCGGCTGTCATGCCCAACTTCAAGTTATCCAGCACCGATAGGTAAGGGATGATTTCGCGTCCCTGGGGGATGAACGAAATGCCATAGCGAGCACGCAAGTATGTGGGGGTTTTGGTAATCTCATCAGCATCAAATACAATGCTGCCAGACATGACTTTATTCAAGCCAATCACACTCCGCAAAAGCGTCGTTTTACCCACACCATTGCGCCCCAAAATACATGCAATTTCACCCTTTTCAACCGCCATATCGACGTTGAACAGCACAGGCGTTTGACCGTAGGAAACAGTCACATCTGTTAAATTAAGCAGCGGCATCGATTCGTTCACGACCTAAATACACCTCAATAACTTTGGGATTTGACTGGACTTCCTGGACGGAGCCTTCGGTTAATTTCTCGCCCTGATGCAACACCACAATACGCTGGGCAATCTGCTTCACAAACTCCATGTCATGCTCAATTACCACAACGGCATGATGGTTAGCAAGGGTTTTGATAATCTCACCCGTTTCATGGGTTTCATCAGGCGTCATCCCTGCGGTTGGCTCATCCAGCAATACCACAGTGGGATCTTGAGCCAACACCATGCCGATTTCAATCCATTGCTTTTGACCATGAGATAAGGAAGAGACTCTGCTAAACGCTTTGTCCAAAAGACCAATGCGCTCTAAGACCGTTTCAATTTTGGCTTTTTTAACGCTGGTAAGCTTGGCTTTGATGGATGAAAAGACGCTGTGAGATCCCTTTAAAGCCAACAAAATGTTATCAAAGACGGTCAGCTCGTTGTAAACGTTGGGATTCTGGAATTTGCGCCCAATGCCCATGTGCGCGATCGCGTGAGCACTGCGATTGGTAATATCTTGCCCCTGATAGTAAACATGCCCAGATGCCACTGGAGATTTGCCCACAATGGCGTCAAGCAGCGTACTTTTGCCAGCACCGTTTGGCCCAATGATGGTCACAATTTCTCGATCAGCAACATCCAGGCTCACGCCCTTGATGGCCTGAAAGCCTGAGAAAACGACCTTGACATCTCTGACAGAGAGAATGGCTTCGAGGGGTTCTGCCCTGGATTCATTGGCAGACACAAGTGTATCCATAAACCTAGCCTTGTACGTTCAGTTTGTTACCGTAACCTAACATCCCCGGTCAATGCGTTCTGTGACCTAAGTAGCGATTTGCATTGGGGATGAATTGGCTTATTTAACCCGTGAGCGCCCTTTTATCGGACGAGGAGTACCACTGGATGAGGGACGTACAGCTTTGAAGGCCATCAGCGATCGCCCAACCCACCGCGACCCCTGTTGAAGCGGCGTGACCCAATCAAACACCCGCGCCTGTACAAAGCCTGATGTCGAACTGGTGCTTGTGAGGGGAGCGGATTTCTCCTTGGCTACCGATTTGATCTGCTTTGGCAACAAACCCATCAACCCATCCGGTAGAAACAGCACTACGACCAGCAGAATAATACCAACGATCAACTGCCAGTCTTGCGTAACGCGATCGACCGAGTTTTGCAACTGTCCCAGCAAAATGGCTGCAATTAGAGGGCCTACCAGCGTACCCCGTCCGCCTACCGCAACCCAAATCACCACCTGCGTCCCAAAGGCCACGCCCAAATAAACGGGTGAGATGAAGCGATTCAACGGCACAAACAAGCCACCTGCAATACCCGCAATCCCAGCCGATAACGTCCAGACGAAGATCTTGAAGCTGGCAACATCGTACCCCAGGTAAGAAATGCGCTTTTCGTTCTCTTTAATGGAACGCAGGATCAAACCGAAGTTTGATTGCGTTAACCACCAGCTTCCAGCCAGCACACAGGAAGCAAAGATCAAAATCATAAAGTACAGACCGATCGGCGGAATGACTAAACCACCAAAGAGGGTGAGCTTAGAAACATCTGTAATGCCGTTTGTACCTCCGGTATAAGCCTGTTGGCTCACAAAAAACGTCGTCAGCGCTGAGGCGATCGCCAGGGTAATGATGGTGATGTAAACCCCACTGACCTTAGACCGAAAAATGAACCAGCCGATAATGTAAGCAAAAGCCGCTGGAAGCGCCACCATTGCGATCGCCGCAATGGGAAAGAACTGCAACGGCGCAATAAACCACGGCAACTCTTTCAACCCATTCCAAACCATAAAGTCTGGCAATGTGCCCCCATAGTTATTGGCAGTGGCAGAGAGATTTAACTTCAGGTAGTACGCCATCGCATACCCGCCCAGCGTGAAGAAAACGCCGTGAGCAAAGCTGAGAATGCCCGTGAAGCCCCAGACCAAATCTAGCGAAATCGCCAGTACGCCAAATAGGAGTAACTTCGCCATCAAGTTGGCTTGAAACTCGCCCGCGACAAACGGCAGAATGGCGAGAATCAAAAAACCAATGCCCCCGATCGCCAGTAGCTTAACTGGCACGGTTGATTGCCGCAGCCGACCCATTACCTCTGTCACGTTGAAATCTCCCTACATTGATAATCTCTAAGCTCGCTTCTGCACCGTAAACAGACCTTCAGGACGGTAGCGAATCAGCACAATCACCGAAAAGAGCACAATCACTCGTGCTACAGGGTCGTTCAGCAAATAAGCGATCGCTGAGTTCGCTTCCCCAATCAGCAATGAACCTGCGAGTACACCGATTAATTTGTCTACACCACCCGTTACCACCGTCATCCAGGCATCCACCAGGTAATCTTGTCCCATCGGCGGTGCAACACTCTTGAGGGATGAAATGACCGACCCTGCAATGCCTGCCAGACCACAACCATAGGCAAATGTCACCATATCCACCAGGCTCGTGTTGACACCCAGGCAACGGGTCATCTCACGGTTCTGTGTGACGGCACGAATTTGACGACCCAGGGATGTTTTATAGAGCAAGAAGGCCGTCAATCCCAACAGAACCAGTGCGACAAAAATGATAAAGAGTCGGTAGTAGGAAATTTCAACTGACTGGCCGCCCGCCTTGAAAAGTGACAGGTTGCCCTTAATATACGGTGGCGCTTTCACATACTTGAGTTGCGCCGTAAAGATGAGTTTGACAATGCCTTGCAGCACAATGCTGAGTCCCCACGTTGCCAGCAGCGTCTCCAGCGGTCGCCCGTAGAGCTTGCGGATGATGGTCAGCTCCACGATCGCGCCAATGATGGCTGTCAGCAAAAACGCGAAGGGAATGGTGAGCAACAAATCCATCTTGAAGTTTTTCTGAAGCACAAACGTGGTGTAAGCGCCCAACATAATGAATTCACCATGCGCCAGATTGATGATGCGCATGACTCCAAAGGTGATAGCCAACCCCAAACCCGTGAGCAGCAAAATACCGACAATGCCAATACCATTCAAAAGCTGATTGGCAAAGGCGATCGGGTCAATGCTTTTGGCAGGTGGAGATGACTGTGCCAGGTATACCAGAGACGAAACAAAATCCATGACCCCCTACTTCGCCAAAACGGCATCTATACCATCAGTCTCAGTAACATCAGTCTCAGTAACATCAGTCCCAGCAAGACTCAGTCCCAGTCAAAGAAGCCCGACCAGAGGCGATCCCATCTAGTCAGGCACAAACTTAACCGTGCTAAGCCTGCTTCAGAAACTCAGCTGGAATGTCTTTCTTGGTTTCCACAGTGGGGTTGCTGCGATCGTCCGGTGTCTTATGCTTGCACAGACGACCCTTGTAGAGCGCCTGACTCCAGGGAATTGGCTTCACCGCTGCTTTCGTTGCAAAGACGATTTCTGCTTGTCCGTCAGACTTCCACTTACCAATGCGGGAGTACAAATAGGTGTGGTAGTTGTCTGGATCCACTTTCACCGTACCCTGTGGTGCCTTAAACTCTTGTCCACGAGTCGCTTCACGCAGGTTGGCAGTGGTCAGTTCCTTACCTTCACCCATCGCTTTCTCCATCGCTTGCGCCATGAAAAATGTCTGAAGATAAGCCGCTTCCATCACACCGTTGGTCACACGGTCTTGCCCAAATTTTGCTTTGAACTGTTCCACAAACGCTTTGTTTTCAGGCGTCTCAACCGACTGGAAATAATTAAAGCTGGTGTAGTGCCCTTCGGCGAACTCAGAACCCATCGCCAAAATTTCTTCTTCTGTGGTGGGGTACGCCATGATGGGCGTGTCTGCCGACGTCAAACCCGCATCTTTGTACTGCTTGTAAAAGGCAGGAATACTGTCACCTACCAGATTGCTCAACACAAAATCGGGCTTTGCCTGCTTGATCTTGTTGATGATGGTGATGAATTCGGTGGTGCCCAGTGCGGCGTATTCGTCACCGACTACTTCGCCGCCAGCTTTCACCAGTTCTGCCTTGGCGATCCGATTACTTTCTTTAGGGTAGATGTAGTCAGAACCGATAAAGAAGCCTTTTTTCCCAAAGTTCTTAGCGCAGTATGGAATGGAGTCTGTGATCTGCTGGTTTGGTGCAGCACCCGTGTAGATGACGTTGGAGCTACACTCGTTGCCTTCGTAATACACCGGGTAGTACAGCATTTTGTCTTTCTCTTCAAAGACAGGCAGCACAGACTTGCGGCTGGCAGAAGTGTAGCAGCCCAAAACGCAAACTACTTTGTCTTCATCGATCAAGCGCTTGGACATCTGGTTGTACAAGTCCCAGTTGGAGTCTGGGTTTACAACCACCATGTCAAGCTTTTTGCCTTTAATGCCCTGCTTGCCAGCCCAAGGGCCTTTGCCTTCATTGATTTGCTCGATCGCCAGGAAGGTCGCGTCTTGCAGAGACTTCTCTACAATGGCGATCGACCCTGTGGTGGAGTACATCACCCCAACCTTGATGCCGTCACCGGATGCGGTCGATGCTACTGGGCTAGCACCCGGTGAAGCAGAGGTTTCAGCCGTTGGAGCGCCGCCACTCGAACAGGCAGCGACGATACTAGAGCCAAGTGCAAGCGAACCATACTGGATAAACCGGCGACGATTCATACCACCCAGTATGAACAGGGGCTGACGCGACTTCATGAAGCAATTCTCCTTACCGTTTAAAGCACTTATCTGCACAAGCTAAGGAAGCAAAGACAACATCGGCGCTCGTCAGCCGTTGTTAATTCGTTCCGCGTATAGATGGAGTGCTGCAATACTGTGTGATATTAGAGTTACGACTGCATGGTATTTGTATTGGATTATACAAACTGTGGTCGTGGACTCACAATTCATCTGCAGGGCGGTAAATTGGCAACCAGAAAGTCAATCACGATCGGTAGCCCGTCCTGAGTTTTAAGATTAGAAAACACAAAAGGCTTGGCACCCCGCATTTTTCTCGCATCTCGATCCATCACGTCTAGATCGGCACCCACATAAGGAGCTAGATCAATCTTATTGATGATTAAAAGATCAGACTTTGTAATACCCGGCCCACCTTTACGGGGAATTTTGTCGCCGCCCGCTACATCAATAACGTAAATGGTGAGATCGACTAATTCGGGGCTGAACGTGGCTGCCAGGTTGTCTCCCCCACTTTCGACAAACACCAGATCGAGATTGAGAAAGTGTTGCTCCAATTCTTCGATCGCCGCCAGGTTCATCGACGCATCCTCCCGAATCGCAGTATGAGGACAGCCACCCGTTTCCACACCACGAATGCGATCGCCCTCCAACGCCTGACTCCGCACCAAAAACTGCGCGTCTTCCTGGGTATAAATATCATTGGTGACGACGGCTAAATGGTAGCGATCGCGCATCGTTTTGCACAATGCCTCCACCAGCGCTGTTTTACCAGACCCGACTGGCCCTGCCACTCCCACTCGAAATGCGCTCATAGGATTTCACGACCTGTAACGTTCTGCTTTCTTAACTAGCTCTAGCAATCTGCGCAGTGTAAATATCTTTGAGAATGGCTGGCAAATCGTACTGATATTGCCAGTTGGGATAGTGCGACTGGAACTTCCGTACATCGGAAATATACCAGATGTGATCGCCAGAGCGGTTGTCTTCCGCATAGGTGTATTGCAGCTTTTTGCCAGACATCGCTTCACAAATGGCGATCGCTTCTAGCATGGAACAATTGCTATGGCGCGCCCCCCCAATGTTGTACACTTCTCCACAGCGAGGATTTTGGTAGAAGTGGTAGAAAGCATTGACTAAATCATTGCTGTGAATGTTGTCTCTAACCTGTTTGCCCTTGTAGCCAAAGATGGTGTACGGTTCCGACGCGATCGTGCATTTCATTAAGTACGCGAGAAAGCCGTGTAACTTGGCTCCTGAGTGGGAAGGCCCGGTAAGACAACCGCCTCGGAAGCTAGCCGTCTTCATGTCAAAGTAGCGCCCATACTCTTGCACCAACACATCTGCTGCCACTTTCGACGCACCAAAAAGCGAGTGTTTAGACTGGTCGATCGACATAGATTCGTCGATACCAATCCAATAGGGATGATCGGTAGCAATTTCCCAACGGGACTCTTGTTCTGCTAATGGCAACAGGTTTGGCGTGTCGCCATACACTTTGTTGGTAGAAGTAAAGATAAATACTGCATCAGGGCAGTGCTGCCTCGTGGCTTCTAACAGCACCAGCGTACCATTTGCATTCACGGTAAAATCCATATGCGGATCGCTAGCAGCCCAATCATGGGACGGCTGTGCAGCCGTATGGATGATCAGGTCGATCACGCCAGCATGGTCTTTAAAGATGGCTTCGATTGCATCACGATCGCGAATGTCCAGGTCGTAGTGATGATACTGGTCGCCATACTTGTCTTTGAGGACGTTACGATTCCACTGCGTTGAAGCCGCTTGCCCAAAAAAGTAAGCACGCAAATCATTATCAATGCCAATCACATGGAACCCCAAGCGTGCAAAGAAATGCACCGACTCAGACCCAATTAATCCAGCAGAACCCGTAACTAAGACTGTAGGCATACCTGAACACTCTTTATCAATACTCAATGCAAAGTATCAATACCTTACAATTAAACCGTTAAAATCTCTACGACGTTTCAGGTAGAGTCTTCGTGTGAGGCTCTATAACCGCGATCGTGTCAGTAAAAGATGCCTGCATGATCCGTCTTAAAGTTTGGCTAATACTAAGTAGGCAAACAACCGCGACCCCTGACAGAAAAAGATTGGGAGCCGTCAGAAGATATCCTTGCATACTCCAGGAGGGTGCGAGTACCCAATTGATGACAAACCAGAGAGCTTGAAGCGCAAGTACAGCGTACACCAGCAGTTGAGGCAATCGAGTTATCACACCAGCTAACCCAATGAATAAGAGGATCACCGTGGCATAGGAGCCTTGATGAAGAATCGTCGTAGCAGGCCCAAACATGACCAGAACCCAAAACAAAAGGCTAAAAACACTCACTCCCAAGACAAGAGAGATAGGTTTAATTTGTGGCGACAGCTTGGTTCGTTTCAGTAATAAGATGGCGCACCAAAGAAACCACCCAAGATTCAAAAGACCAAGGCTTCTGGTGAGATGAAAAAACTCTTTCTCACGAGTTAATTTGGGAGACAGCATCCCTGTCTCTGGACTAGCGGCAAGTATCTTTAAATTCTCCCACTTGTTATTAGCAATCTGAGCCAAGCTCAAGCGGTTATAAGAGTCTTTAATAGCCTGTATGGTTGAACGAGAATCGATTTGAACCACGCCTGCAATGTGCCATTTTGCTAAACGATTGCCAGGTGGCTCATAAAATTTCTGATAGGCTGACCACGGTGCAAGCAACAGGCCAAAGACTAAACAGCCAAGCACGATCTGGTGCCTCTTTGGGAAAGAGCGTGGCCTGATCAGCATGAGCACGATCGCGGGCAAGGTAAACACTACCCCTCCGTGCGATAACATCCCCAACGCCGCACTACCCGCTGCTAGCCCACACTCAAGGGTTGAGGGACGACGCGACTCCAATACTGACGAGAGCAACAGCGTGAAGGCAAGGACAACGAACGCGGCGGCTAGTAATTTGGGCCAAACGTAGACACTATTGAAGAAAAAGAAACCGGAGCCGATCGAAAACGCCAGCGTTAGAGCGATCTGCCATCCTGAAAAAGTCAAGCGGCGGCACAGTGCCCACATCGTCGCAACCCAGGAGCATTGCGCGATCGTGCTCAGGATTTGGTAATGTAGCCCTCTTGCCCCACTTAAAAATGAGAGGGGGCGCTGTACCAGCATGATGCCTGTTTGCAGCGGTGGGCGATCGCTGCTCAGCCATTCACCCAGCAAGGGGCGAGGATCTTTACCGTCATAGAGGCGATCGGCAAAGAGTTTGGGCAACACGTTGTCTGGAGGAAAGCCATCAAAAAAGCGAACTTGAGCCACCATTTCTGGTACGACACCCAGATTGATTGTGTAGAGGATGGCGGTATACCCCAGACCTACCAGCAGCATTAATAAGAGAGGCCATGCAAGATCTGGAGTGGCAAGAAACAAGTGCATCTTTCGTTGACGACCCCAGGCGATGCCTACAACGGTTGCCAAAAGTATACAAACGCTAAGGCCTGTACCGAGATTGGCGTTGAGCAGGTAAACCCAGAACGTTGCATAGCCAATCAGCGCATTGATCGCCATTGCCAGGATGACGGTTAACGCAGGGTGAAGCGTGCCACGTTGCACCAGGACTTTAGCAAGCAGCAACCCTGGGGTAAGAAACAGAGCAAAGTAAAGCAAATAGAGGGGCACTAACCCGATCGCCGACCATTGCCGACCCAGGAAACTCAGAAAGCTCACCTGCAACGGCGAACTCACGCCCAGCCAGCCTTGAGCCTTTTGGCTACCGTCAATAGCAATGACCTTGATTAGTTGGTTGCGCCAGTCCAGCGGCAACACCCAGTACAATTCTTGCCATCGCTGACCTAAAGGCGGTAGACGCAAGTCACGCTGTTCTCTGGTCGAGATGCGCTCAATCAGTAGCCTATTGCCGTCCGTAGAGGGTTCGCCTGAAACAAAGAGACTCAACAACAGCGGTGCTGGAAAAGAGGGTGACATGAGTTGACCTGTCTGTCGATCGCCCTGAGTCCACGAACCCCAAAGAACAATCCCTTCACCTCGTTTTTTCAGCGTTTGAACCGTACTTTTTCTGACCTCAGGACTGCCATTCAAGGCAAACTGGCCTGTGACGACATACCCAGATCGGCTCGGTGCTAGGACACGATCGCTCCCACAGATGACGGTCAGCGTTACACCAACCAGCACAACGCCCAGGCACACTAGCCCCAAAGCTCTTATCAGGAGTGGATGGCATCGAAGCATTTGAATCGGCATACGACCCTGCGAGTTCCTTAACGTCACGCTGAATTCGTTGCCGCAACCTTCGTCACCCCAGGACGGAGCGTAAAATCGCTTCGTTGTCAGCAATCCAGTGATAAATCGATCGGAGCGTTTCCTCTGGAGTCAGCTTCGGCTGCCAGCCTGTTTGCTGGATCACCTTCTGCGAATCGGTAATAAAAAGGGGCACATCACCGGGACGGTCTTCAAGGACAGACTGGATCGAAATCGTTTTTCCGGTAATCGCTTCGCAAAGCTGCGTCGTTTCAACCAGTGATAGACTACTGTTCGTGCCCCCACCCACATTGAACACTTCACCATCCAGAGCCGAAAAATGCGCTAACTGATACTCCACTAAACGGAGCAAATCATCAATGTGCAGCAGATCCCTTACCTGTTTGCCTGTGCCGCCAAAGCCGATATAGCTTAGCGCTTTTCCAAAATAATGCGCTGCCATCCAGAGGGTAAACACCCCTTGATCCACCTTTCCCATCTGCCACGGCCCAGTGAGAACGCCACAGCGGTTGACGATCGCAGGCATAGCGTATGCGTCCTGATACTCCGTGATCAGCAGTTCGGACGCTAGCTTGGTCGCACCGTAGAGCGATCGGGCACCGTCCAGACCAAAAGTTTCGGCAATGCCATTGGGCGAAACACCTGCTAATGCCTGCTCCGGAGTTAGCTCAAAGCGAGTGGCACCTTCTTTCAAGGTCAGCGACTTCAGCGCCTGAATGGGATAAACCCGGCTGGTCGAGAGAAATAGCACCCGTGCCTGCGCCTGCCGTGCCAGTTCCAGAATGTTGATCGTCCCAATGAGGTTGGTTTGCAGGACGTATTGCGGCGAACTGAACCCGGCTAATACTGACGGTTCGGCTGAACAATCGATGATGGTCTGCACTGGAAATGCACTCGGCTCTAAGTCAGAAGGCGATCGCACATCGCCATGCACAAACGCAATATCCAGCTCTTTCAAACGCGATAGATTCAGCTCGGAGCCGCGTCGCCGTAAATTATCGAGGCAGGTAATGTTCCAATCGGGATGGTATTGCTTTAGCCCGATCGCCAAAGCACTGCCTACAAACCCGGCACCACCCAAAATCAACACATGCTCAGGCATTCAGCTTTAACTCAGAAACAGCCGCCCGACCTTTGCTGCGGTGATAATCGCCCCGTGACAGGTACTTTTCCAACCAGATGTACAGCACAATAAACAGATAACGACTGCCCATTTCTTTAATCTTGAGCTTGGAAATGCCCGTTTTGCGGTTATACCAGCGATTGGGAATAACGGCATAGGAAAAGCCACGCACGATCGCCTTTAAGGGCAATTCAACCGTGAGATTAAAATGGTGGCTCAGAATCGGTTGTACCCCTTCGATCACATCACGCCGATAAAGCTTAAACGCATTGGTTGTGTCGTTGTAGTGCAACCGAAAGAGCACTTTGATGAACCAGTTTGCCAATCGGTTAATATACAGCTTGTGAATCGGATAATCGACAACCTTGCCGCCTTTAATGAAGCGAGAGCCAAACACGCAGTCATACCCTTCTAGCAGCTTGTAGTACCCTGCAATTAGATCGTTTGGATCGTCCGACGCATCAGCCATCACGATCGCCACCGCATCGCCATCAAACTCTGCTAGGCCGCGACGAATTGCAAAGCCAAACCCATTAGGTGGTTGGTTACAGAGATAGCGCACGCTAGAAAAGTCTAAGGTCAACTGCTGACAAACGGATAAAGTATTGTCGCTGCTGTTGTCATTAATAATCAAAACTTCGTGATGAATTCTCTCTCGCTGTAGTATCTCAACCAGAGCGCTCACCGTTCCATATAAACAATCCTGCTCGTTGTGAGCTGGAATCACGATCGATAGTTTCATCACTCCTCCGCGCCTTTGTCCTTGGTTTAGCCGTTTAAAGAGCTACTGTCCCACCACAACGTGCAATCATAACATCCACAATGCTTAGCAAGCGATAGCCTCAAAGATGATTGCCGCAGCGATGCCTTTAGGGTTCAGGGCTGATTAACTGACAAATCTTTTGACTGATTGCCCGCACCACCCTCACCCTAGCCGCTCTGGGAGCGGTGAGAGAGTCCTGTCACTCAACCAGGGGGGGCAGGATTTAATTGAGGCAGCACAACTTGCCGTTGAGCAATACGTAGGGCCGTCTGGTTAGATGCATCATAGACCCAAGCATCAAAAGAGTGTTTCCCTCGCGGTAAGCCTGCTAGATCAAGAGTAGCTGACCAACCGGAGTTTTGATAACGCTCATCCTTCAAAGCGTTTGCCACATCGGGTCGAGCAGTGCCAGTTTTGACGATGCCCAGTATTCGATGTTCCGTTCCTATTGTGAGGATGACCCAATGGCTAGCCGCAGAGTTCTTAGCCAATGCCCACCCTGCAAAAGTCAGCGTATTCTTAAGGGAACCACTCTCATTTACCTGGGCTATGTCAATATAACCAGCCAAATTAGAATCTGGCTGAGCAATAAATGTCGTTTGCTGAAGCTGTGCTAGATCAAACACTGGCTGCTGCTGAGGCAGATTGACTGGGAAAGAGGCGAGTTTTACTTCCACGTCAGGTTGAAAGACCATTGGGTTGTTCGTCAATAGCTGAAAAGAGCTGACGGCTGTTAGGGGATGACCACTCAATAGCGAGACAGCTTCTGCTTGATCTTTTGGTAAGTAGCTTAGCAAAAGGCCATTTTGAGCGTTGTCTGGCACAACTCTGTAGATGCCAACAGTGCCATTGGTGTATGTCACTCGCATTCTGATGGGTGGGGTTCTAAAAAGGGCTTTGTAAAGCTTGCCTAACCATGAATAGCGAAACTCGATCGCAGCATAGGTTACAAGTCCATTCTCAGGTAAAGACTTTGTCTCTCGCCACTTCAAAGCAAAGGTTTGCTCCGCTGTTTCTGGTAAGCAAATACTTGTTTGGAGCTTTTCTAGCAAGGCAGCCTGCATCGCTACGGTTTCTGAGCCTAATGTAATGGAATCAGGCAGTTGCTGAGAAACGTTGTAATGGCAAAAAATATAGCGAAAGGTTTTTGGTTCTTCAAAAAAAGGATGTCTCTCGTCTATCGCCATAAACGAGTAAAGCAAGTAATCTCTCGGCGCTTTGGCTAAGCTCTCCAAATTAGTGTTGTCGAGGAAAGCGGTGTAGGCCGAGTAAGACTGAAAAATCGGTCTTGGCTGCCAGTTAATGTCATTTGCAGCCGCGATCGCGGCTTCCCAGGGCACAATATCGATCGATCGATTGCCAATCATTTTCTGAACTGACAAAGGCAACCGCCGTTGCTTAAAGTTATCATGACTCAATTTGTCTAGATTCGCTCGATACTGGTCAAAGTGTATGACATTAACCAGATTATTCATTGCAGCTTGTGGCGCTAGAAACTCAAGGAAGCGATCGATACTAGAAAGGTAGGGGAGAAACAAACTCGCACCCCAGAGGGATACCACCAGCGTATAGCTAAACAGAATGGATGCGAGCTGAATTCCTCGCTTTGAACGAAGCCTGGAAATTTGCATGGCTACAATCCAGGGCGCTAGAGCAAAAAAGATTAATTCATGGCTACCCTGGCGCACAAAACCATGTTTAAAGCTAAGGAATAGGAGCACCGCAAGTGATAAGGAAAAACCCAAATCATTGCGGTATAGACCCGACGCTAGAAAGGCTAAAACGAACAGTAAAATAGAGGCTGCAAGCCAAACGTGGCGAAACTCTCCTACAATCCCCATTGCACTTGAGTATCCTGACGCAATCTCTAGTGAGCCTTTAATGTAAGCAAGCAGTGATGGTGAGGAAAACAGGATGACAAGCAGTAAAGTCAAGCCATAGGTGAGATAGAAAAGGTACTTACCAGTGACTCTTTGCCTAAATTGGGTCTCACTAGCGGCGGCTTCGGGCTGCGATCGCCATCGAGAAAAGGCCGCTACAGCAACCTGTTTGATGAGCACTACAGTGCCAGAGACGATAAGGCATAGCCCAACGTAAGCGAAGCCTTGCAGGCGGTTAGGATTCAACAGAATTAGGGAAACGGTTCCTAACGTGATGAAGAAATCAGTAATCGCAAGCAAAGAGATTTCTTGATGTAACTTATGCTCAATGGCTTGATATGCCCTGAAACTTAAGAAAATCAAGATCACTACAAAGGTGCATACACTAATTGTAAACTTAGTAAACAGTGCAAAACCTGAAAATACTCCCAGAAAAATGGCCTGCTGTCTGATCTTTTGGACGGGTAATAACAGCTCATTTGATAATAAAGTGAACAATAAGAGCAGAATCTGATACTCAGGGGGTACACCTAATCCAGTTGCCAGAAGATAGAAAAAGCATAAGCCAATGAATAGTATGAGCTGCTGTAGAAAGCTTTTAAGACTACATAGTTTAATGACTGTGAGAATAACAAGCGAGGCGTGTAATAATAATTGAAAACTAAACGTCAGCCACGTATTGTTTTCAAAGCCCATTGTTGTCAGAAGATAGCCAAGCGGCCCATACGTAAAAATAATATCTTCTCCAAAAACCAAGCCTTTATCTGCTGCATAGTTAATGGCATAGACCCAGGATGGATCGAGTCCTGTAGCAAGCGGTCTCAAATTCGGCAGAAACCGAATGAGAAGATAACCCATGCAGGTAATAAGAGCCACCAAAGAAAAAGTAAGCTTGAAATGTCTGGGCAACGTGTTATTAGGCAGCATCGGGTTCGAGAATTCGGTTAGAGACGTTTAGAGAACTTAATGAGCAGGCCTTGTCCACCAGGCGATCGCGTAGGGCTGGGTGGCTTCATTAACCTGGCGCTGAAACTGTACGCGCAATTTGTATCGTCCGGTTTCAGGCACTGGATGAAAAAGATGCTGGACGCTATCAACATCGCTGATCGATGACCAGATACTCTGATTGACATCGTTGTCATCGGCACGCATGAGGTAAAGCGTGAGGGTGTTCAAGCCGCGATCGCGGAAGCTTTCCTCCATGTCAAACTCACCGTTGTTGTTTTTGTCTATCAGTTCCACTAGCCGATTCCAAACGAGTGTTGCGGAGACAAAGCTTCCCTTTTGCAACGGTTTGTCCAGCACATAATCTCGAAACGACGGCGTATCGGCTTCGGCTGCTTTAGTTTTCCCTTCGCTCTCACTTTTTAGCCCTACCGTGCGGTAGTCCCACCCGATCGCGGGTACGGCTGCAATTGGGGCATACTGACCGGGGCTAAACTGCTGATAAGCGCGAAAGGCGTTTAGTTGCCCTGCACCCATCTGAGTGTTTAGGGGTACTTTGCGATCGCTATAAGCATCAGATTCAATCCAGCTACGATTGTTCTTGTTCAGGATGGTGCGGCTCATGCCAAGAGTAAGCCCATCACCTGCATCTTGGATCTTGTCTGCTGAGTTGAGCAGCACGGCTTTCATGACTTGCTCACGCCGCGCATCAAGTGTCCAGGGGAGGGTACAGCCCGGCTGTATGCAACTTCGCCGCAGTTGGCGATCGCCATATTCTTGCAGTAGCGCTACGGTTGCCGTGACGTGAGGAGCCGCAAAGCTCGTGCCGCTGGAGGTCATCAGACTACCATTGAGAGCAACCAGGCTGACATCGTTACCGGGAGCCACCAGCCCAATCGCGCGGCGTGGCCCGACGTTACTTTCGATACCCGCGATCGCAGAACCTGACCCAGACGCATCACCCAGGTTGGCAAAGTCAAGCTTGCGAAAGATGCCTTCTAACCGGGTTGTAAAAGCAACATTAATGCCGTTGAAATTGTCGGTGGGAATGGAAATGCCGCCCTTGCCCTGATTGCCTGCAATGACATATAGCACGTCATGCACACGGGCAGACCAATCAATACACTGGGTCAGCAGGGCATTACCGTCTAGCGTTGGATTCGATCGCGGATCTTGCCGCAACGACTCACCAAAACTGAAGTTGATAGCTCGTACATCGCCGCCGTTTTGTTCCGCGACATATTGAGCCGATAAGCATTCTTCGGGTTGCCCGTAACGTTTGGGCGTTCCAGCGGCTGATGAATACAGTCGCGCCCCTGGTGCTACACCCGGTAGCCCCTTTGCTGCGCTGATCATAATGCTGGCAACGTTTTGAGCATGACCATCCACATTGGCGTTCATGCGAGCTGGAGAATCACGGAAAAAGACGCGTACCAGCGGTACGGTGCGATGTTGCGTGACGGCTTTATCAATGCCAAACTGACCTGGGCGACCGATTTCCACCTGACCGATCGCAATTTTGCGTCCAATCAGGTTATACGGCGGAGCGTGTAGTCGTAAGGCGTCAATGCCAGCTTCCCCGACTGAACTCGACTGTGGGGCTTTGCTAACTGCTGCGGTGGCACCGAGTACGATCGCGCACACGCCTCCACTGAACCAGACTATCGTTCTCAGAACTTGCCGCCACGCCACAACGGTTTCTCCACAAGATTAGTGTTTTGCCAAGCATTTTTTGAGGCATTAAGAATCCTCAAGCAATAAACCCAACGATTTTCTGGCTCTCAAGGCGAAGTTGATTAGGCGTCAATGAGTCGTTCAGCACAGGCACTCAGCCACTCATCGATCCCTTCACTCAAAGTTGACAATCTACTAGGGACTTGAATCACAGTTTGTTAAACTAACTACAATACAGCGCCGCTAGGAGATCCATACCGCCATGACCCAAACGCCATCCAGTAAAAAGCCGATTGTCGTTGCTCCATCGATTCTATCAGCCGATTTTAGCCGCTTGGGCGACGAAATTCGCGCGGTTGATGAGGCTGGTGCCGATTGGATTCATGTAGACGTGATGGATGGTCGCTTTGTCCCCAATATCACGATCGGCCCGCTGATTGTAGAGGCAATTCGCCCCGTGACCCAAAAGCCGCTCGACGTTCATCTGATGATTGTGGAGCCAGAAAAGTATGTGGAAGACTTTGCCAAAGCCGGAGCCGATCACATCTATGTGCACTGCGAACATAATGCCTCGCCGCACCTGCACCGGACATTGGGGCAAATTAAAGAATTGGGTAAGCTTGCGGGTGTTGTACTGAATCCTGGTAGCCCTCTAGAGCTGATTGAGTATGTGCTTGAGCTTTGCGATTTGGTTTTGATCATGAGCGTCAACCCTGGCTTTGGCGGGCAAGGCTTTATTCCAGGTGTGATACCCAAAATTCGTCAGTTGCGCCAAATGTGTGACGAGCGGGGTCTCGATCCCTGGATTGAAGTGGATGGCGGCTTGAAAGGTAACAACACCTGGCAAGTGCTGGAAGCGGGTGCAAACGCGATCGTGGCTGGATCGGCTGTGTTCAAAGCCCCCAGTTATGCTGAGGCGATCGAGGGCATTCGCAACAGCAAGCGACCAACTCCAGAGTTGGCGAAGGTTTAGCGTCTGGTCTTCAGTTTTGATCATGAGGGGGCGATCGTGTGACGATCGCCCCCTTTGTCATAAGCATTAATGACAGAATCGCCGATTAATGTCTTAGTAGGAACTGTTGCGCTGAAAGGTCATCCTTAATGTCGTCGCCTCACCCTCGGCTGGTTAGGATTGTTCGCCTTTTGAGTATCGCGTTGCTGGTGCTGGCAGTCTGCTTTCGGGTTATACACCTCGATCGTAAGGTGTACTGGCATGACGAAGCCTACACCTCTATGGTCATTACTGCCCGCCCTGGAAATTATCTTAGCCGAGGTCTGTTTCAAAACACCGTAGTGAAACCAGCAGATTTGCTGGCCTATCAGCACTTTGTACCCACGTTGTCTTTGACAGATATGATTGCGCGCAAAGGCGTTGAAGATGCTCAACATCCGCCTCTGTACTACATCCTTTTACGGTTTTGGGCAGAAGTGTGGGGAACCTCTCCGACCGTCACCCGTGGGTTTACAGCATTGCTCAGCCTACTGCTGTTTCCAGCCGTGTACTGGTTTTGTGTCGAGTTATTTGAATCTTCCCTTGTCGGCTGGATCGCGATCGCCCTCTTCGCCGTTTCGCCCTTCCAGTTGGTCTATGCGCAAGAAGCGCGGGAATATGGGCTTTGGACAATTCTAAGCCTCGCTAGCAGTACGCTTTTGTTGCAAGCCATTCGGTCTCCTTCCTGGCGAAACTGGGTTTTGTATGGGGTGTCAATGGTGACAACACTTTATACAGCCTTATTTGCCGTGTGGCTTGCTGTTGGTCATTTTTTCTACCTTCTTGTTGTAGATGAAGGCAACCAGTTGATGAAGCTGCCCTGGCGGCTTGGCAAGCGCACGGTGCTTTTTGTCATTACGCTTCTGGTTGTTGGCTTACTCTTTATGCCCTGGGCGTATTTTGTGACCACGTCTGGCGGGTTACTAGAAAGCTCGACTTCGTGGATTACAGTGCCGTTGCCATTGATTGACAGCATTCAATCCACCATCTTTAATTTTAGCCGCAGCTTTGTCGATTTCAATTTTGAGTTGAGTAATCCCGTTGCTTACGGGTTTGCAATTCCTGTTTTGATGCTCCAGGGGTATGCGATATTTGTGCTTTGCCGTCATGCTTCCAGGCGAATCTGGTGGTTTATGCTGACCTTTGTTGGTAGCACCGCATTGGCCTTTGGACTACCGGATTTATTGTCGGGTGGGCAGCGGTTCACCGTAACACGATATATCATTCCTTGTTTTGTTGGGCTGCAAATTGCGGTTGCTTATCTTCTAGCCATCTATTTAACCAGGCTGCAACGCTGGAAAATGCAGGCTGCAACGCTAGTTTTTTCCCTTCTCCTGACTATGGGAGTTGCGTCTAGCAGTGTATACATACAGTCAAATACCTGGTGGAATAAGGTACTCAATGCCAATTATGAGCAGGTTGCTGCGATCGTCAATGGAAGCGATCGACCGCTCATAGTTACCGATGCGTTTGGCTATAACCCTGCCAGCATGATCTCTTTGAGCTATCTTCTCAAGCCCGATGCTCAATTCTTGTTGTTGCCACCCGTTGGTAATGCTTTTTCACTTAAGACACTGCCTCAAGACGCTCACAACATTTTTTTAATGAATCTTCCAGAGGTGTTTCGCCGCCAATTTATCGCGAAATATCAACGATCGCTCACACCCATTTTTCAAGATTCGTGGAATGAACTGTGGAAGGTTCAATAATCACAGAGATTGTGAGAAAAGTGATACAGGATGTATGGCAAATTATTTTCGCAACTGGCGTTGAGCGAGAAGTCGATCGCGCACAACCTAGGGCGTGTTTTAAAACCCTCGAAAGCCCCCCACCCCCAATTCTGGGGGCTTCCAAACAGGCTTCAAAGTCCCCCAATCTTGGGGGCTTAAAGCCCTTTGGGCATACAAGAAAAGGGGGCAGAAGCTTCAGCAACGAAGCGATTAGGAGTTTTAAAACACAACCTAGAAACCACATCGTTTCAGTGCGCCATCGAGAGACACGTTAAAATTATAGCCTCGCTCGACTGTTGGAAAGTAACCGGGAGGCGGTGGTGCCATGTTGGGTTCCCTGCCCTGCTTGTAATCCATCCGCTTGGTTTGTGGGTTGTATGTCCATGCAATCAGCCATTCGCCAGAAAGCGTTTGCCATCCCACCTGGTCATACATTTTGCGGTAGTCACCCAGTGCTTTCAAAATATTTTGCTGTGCCGTAAAGCCAAATTTACCCTCGCTAGCAGCACTCCAAAGCGCATCTACTGTTTTGAGGTCTGTGCAGGAGAAGGTATCCATCTCATCCTGGGGAGTGTATCCCAGTGCTTGGGCTTTTGGCCCTGCGGCATCGAGAAGGCGAAGGTCGGTTTCTCGATCGGCGGCTTTCCAATCTTTTTTCTGAAGGTCGGCTTTCAATTGGCTGTAATCGACGTGGCGATCGCTGGCGAGTGCAAGTTGCCCAGATGCAGCAAGGGGTGCAGATGTAGAAGGCGATGGAGAAGGAGTGAGTGGCGCAGCAGAGTGAGTAGAGTTCGCCTCGCTGAATGAATTAACCCTTGTATCAGACTGACGAAACCACCAAAACCCACCACCCATTAAGCTAGCGGTGATTAAAAAGGCAAGTATTAAAGCCGGAGTTTCATTTTTTTGTGGCATACGATCGAAGGTGCATTTAAGACAAAAGGATTCTCTGTCAACCGCTGCTCAACTGCTAGAGAAGAGAACAGTTAATGGGTAGAAGCGTCTTAGAACAATAGAGAAACTGAATAATTGAGCAATGAAACAATAGCTACAAAAGTAATAGGGCTATACGCAAAGTTTAACTTTCTACTGAGTCAGAAAACAGCACAGAACTGAAGAGATTGAGCTGTTTAGATGATCTTTATATGTTGAGATATAGATACATCTAAACGAACCGAACGCTTCTAGTTTTCAAGAGATAAGGCAAGAAGTATACAAATCTGTAGGGACAAATTATACTTGTGGTTTTCCATAAAATCTTCCATGATTGGAGTTGAAAGCTTTTATAAGTGCTAATTGGCATTGGCAGAAAAGCTGCTCTACCGAAACGTTTGTCATGATTGCTCTGGCTGCTTCTTAGGCTTCTTTACAAAAGGCTTTTGATTGCGTTTAGAGGAACTGTTGATGAGGGCGATCGCTTGTTGCTTTTATGGATAGATTGTGTGGCAAAGCTGATTGACTTCAAGAATGGTATCCGTTCAAACACGAAATTTTAATGACAATCGGTTTTCGGTCAGAGGTTCACATTCAACGTTCAACTGGAGTTCAGTGAACCCATGCTTCAAGGATGGATTCAAATTGCATTAACGCTACTCATTGTGGTAGCAATTACTCCTGTTCTTGGGGAGTATATGGCTCGTGTCTATTTAGGACAGCGAACTTTTTTAGACCCACTCTTAAAACCGATCGAGCAGATCATTCTGAAACTTAGTGGCGTACAGAGCCGTGAAGATATGACGGGTTGGCAGTATGCGCGATCGGTGCTTTACAGCAATCTCGCGATGGCGCTGCTGCTAGCGTTGATCATTGTGAATCAAGCGTGGTTACCGTTTAACCCAACCGGGTTGAGTGCGCCGACCTGGGACACTACATTACATACGGTGATTTCATTTATCACAAATACCAATCAGCAGCACTATTCTGGCGAATCGACCTACGGGTATTTCGCACAGTTTGCAGGGTTAGGATATATGTTTTTTGTCTCGGCTGCAACTGGATTAGCGGTCGGGATTGCATTTATTCGTGGCTTGACGGGTAGACCACTCGGTAATTTTTATGTGGATCTGACGTTATCCATTACTCGCATTCTGTTGCCGATCGGTATTATCGGTACGATCCTTTTCATTGCGGCGGGTGTCCCAGAAACGCTGGCAGGCCCTGTGGTCATTCCCACACTGGAAAATCCTGCCATTAGTCAAGCGATCGCGCGGGGGCCTGTCGCTCACTATGAAATCCTCAAGCAGCTTGGTGAGAATGGTGGCGGATTCTTTGCCATCAACTCGGCGCATCCCTTCGAGAATCCCAACCCCTTTACCAATTTGTTGCAGATTGTGGGCATGGTGGCGATTCCAGCCTCGTTTATTTATACCTATGGCGTGTTTGCTAATAATCGCAAGCAAGCCTGGTTGGTGTATGGGATGGTGCTGGCGATTTCGGTGACGTTTATCATTGTGACGGCGATCGGTGAGTATAACGGCAATCCGGCAGTGAATGCGTTGCTGGGTGGTCAAGCGCCGAACCTGGAAGGGAAGGAAGTCCGGTTTGGGTGGGCACAGTCTGCTTTGTTTGCTGCCATTACAACCGGAACAATGTGTGGTGCGGTCAATAGCTTGCACGATTCGTTTATGCCCAATGGTGGCTTTGTCACGCTGGCAAATATGTTTCTGCAAATTATTTGGGGTGGGCAGGGGACGGGCACGGCGTATCTCTTTGCCTACCTGCTGTTGGCAGTCTTTGTGACAGGGCTGATGGTGGGTCGCACTCCCGAATTTTTGGGACGCAAGATTGAGAAGCGAGAGGTTGTACTGGCAAGCTTTTTAATTCTACTGGTGCATCCGATCGCCATTCTCATTCCCGGCGCGATCGCAATGGCGTTGCCGAGCGCTCCGGATGGAACCACTTTACAGGGCTTCTACAACGGTATTGCCAACCCCAGTTTTCACGGTTTGACAGAGGTGCTTTACGAATACGCTTCCGCAGCGGCTAATAATGGTTCTGGCTTTGAAGGGCTATTGGACAGCCAACCTGCTCCCTCAGCGCTGTGGTGGAATCTTAGCGCGAGCTTTAGCCTGCTGGTGGGACGCTATGTGCCGATCGTGGCGTTGCTGCTGTTGGCTGATAGTATGTCGCGCAAGCAGCCCGTGCCAATGACCACTGGCACGCTTCGCACCGATACCTGGCTCTTTACGGGTGTGACAGCAGGCGTGATTTTGATTATGGGTGCGCTGTCGTTCTTTCCGGTGCTGGCGTTGGGGCCGATCGCCGAAGCCTTTCAGATTGCCAAGGGGATTGGGTAAGTGATGCTATATGATCCCCGAAACTTCTCTGACCTGTGCTGAAGGCGTTTCTCCTGGCTTGCAGCAGGCAATCAATATATATCGCTCCAGTCCTCTCTCCGTTGCTAATTTCTTTGGTCTGGGGGCTGTGCTAATCCTCACGCTTCTCGCCAGTCAGAAACTCGTCCTTAGACTGCATGCTCAGTGACAGTAGCATTGCTTTGCTTCATTCCAGCGGATGACGATGTTAGAACGCCAGTGGCATCGAAGACCGTTTTAAGCAATGCCGAAGACAAGACTGTCTCAATCATCTCAACCCAACCTTTACGCCCAACACGGCATTGTCTTCTATGGAATCCAGTTCTACCTCTCTTCGTTCGATTAAGGTGCCTCAGGGTCCCCGCGACTCTCGCAGGCATACGCCCAAGGTAAATATGTCTGGTTTGTATCAACGGGCGGTGCGCGAGTCATTTGTGAAGCTCAATCCCCGCATTCAAGTGCGAAACCCAGTGATGTTTGTGGTATGGGTAGGCACTGTAGTGACGCTTTTGGTGACGATCGATCCCAATTTATTTGGTTCTGTACAGGCAGATGTGGGGCAGCAACGCTTGCTCAATGGGTTAATTACAGCAATTTTGTTTTTCACGATTCTGTTTGCCAATTTTGCAGAAGCAGTGGCAGAGGGACGCGGCAAGGCCCAGGCAGATTCGCTGCGATCGACTCGATCAGATACCCTGGCTCGTAAGTTGATGACGGATGGGTCCATTCAAGAAGTCAGTTCTACGGCACTGCGCCGGGGCGATCGGGTGAAAGTGATTGCGGGCGATATGATTCCAGCCGATGGTGAAGTGACTGAAGGCATTGCCTCCGTAGACGAATCGGCCATTACGGGCGAATCGGCTCCCGTCCTTAAACAACCTGGAACAGACATTTCAAGCTCTGTGACGGGTGGGACGCGCATTCTGTCGGATGAGTTGATCATCAGCGTAACCTCTGATCCAGGACAAGGCTTTATCGATCGCATGATTGCCCTGGTGGAAGGCGCAGAACGCACTAAAACGCCGAATGAGATTGCGTTGACAGTGCTGTTAGCGGTGTTGACGCTGGTGTTTCTCATTGTGGTTTCGACAATTCCACCGTTGGCAAATTATGTGCAATCGCCCACGACGATCGCCATTTTGATCTCGCTGCTGGTAGCGTTAATTCCCACGACGATCGGGGGCTTGTTGAGCGCGATCGGCATTGCTGGGATGGATCGGGTGGCTCAATTCAATGTCATCGCCACCTCTGGTCGTGCAGTGGAAGCCTGCGGTGACATCAATACCCTGGTGTTGGATAAAACGGGCACGATCACGTTAGGAAATCGTTTGGCGGATGAATTTATTCCTGTCAACGGACACACAGTTGAAGAGGTGGCTCAAATTGCACTCGCTGCCAGCGTGTTTGATGAAACACCAGAGGGACGGTCGATCGTCAGCCTTGCAGAGAAGTGTCAAGCTGTAACCGATTTCAATTTGAAGGACGCGACAGGTGTTGAATTTTCTGCTCGCACCCGCATGAGTGGCACAGATCTTCCAAATGGGCGTGAAGTGCGAAAAGGCGCGGTAGATGCAATTAAAGGGTTTGTTAGATCGCGCAGTGGATCGGTACCATCTGATCTGGATAGCGCCTACGAGCGAGTGTCGCGTTTGGGTGGTACGCCGCTTGCGGTGTGCGAGGACAGCGAAATCTATGGTGTGATTTATCTCAAAGACATTGTAAAAGCAGGTCTGCGAGAGCGATTTGACCAACTCCGCCGCATGGGAGTAAAAACCATTATGCTCACAGGCGACAACCAAATTACCGCCTCCGTCATTGCGAAAGAAGCGGGTGTGGATGATTTCATTGCTGAAGCCACACCCGAAGACAAAATTGATGTCATTCGGCGAGAGCAGTCGCAAGGCAAGCTGGTTGCCATGACAGGAGACGGCACCAACGATGCACCCGCTCTGGCACAGGCAAATGTGGGTGTAGCAATGAACTCAGGCACCCAGGCCGCCAAAGAAGCTGCCAACATGGTGGATTTAGATTCTGATCCCACAAAGTTGATCGATTTGGTGACGATCGGCAAGCAGCTTCTCATTACTCGCGGTGCGCTGACGACGTTCTCGATCGCCAATGACATCGCCAAATACTTTGCGATCATTCCTACCATTTTCGCGGCAGCAGGGATCGGCGCACTCAATATTATGGGATTGAAAAGTCCCCAGTCTGCCATTATTTCAGCGCTCATTTACAACGCCCTGATTATTCCTGCCCTCATTCCATTAGCCCTCAAAGGGGTGCAGTTTCGCCCCCTGACAGCAGACCAACTCTTGCGCCGTAATATCTTGCTCTATGGCGTTGGTGGTGTTATTGCGCCGTTTATTGCCATCAAAATCATCGACGTGCTGATTCCCTTTTCATAACATCCACATCTGTTCTAGCAGGTTGCAACCTCTTCCATACTTTCTCCCTTCTGCCTCCTGCCTTCTACCCTCTGCCTTCAACAGCCCACCTTTCCCGACTTCCTCCATCCCTTTACCTTCTACTGACTATGAAACGCCTCCTCGATCGACCACCCCTTCTTTTCACTCAAACCCTTGCACCCGCCGCCGAAACCATCATCGAGATCTGGACGGAGTGGCGGAGACAAAAACTACCGCTTTATCTCTTTCTCGGTTTGTGTCTCAACCTCGTACTGGCACCTGCCGTGTTTGCTGCAACGGGTAACGATCTGTCTCGCACCCAGGCGTATTGGCTGGCAGCACTCGGTTTAGTCACTATTGCCCTTGCGATTTACCTCTTTTTTGTCATGTTTGTACCGGAGAAATTCTAATGAGTTTTGCGCGTGAGGCTGGTAGAGCCGTTCGATCTACCTTGGTGCTGTGGGTCATTACCGCGATCGCCTATCCCCTGATCATGATTGCGTTTGGGCAAATTGTCTTTCCCTTTCAAGCGAATGGTAGTTTGTTGAAAAATGCGAAAGGCGATGTGGTGGGTTCTGCATTAATTGGTCAGCCCTTTACATCTGACAAATACTTCAACAGTCGTCCCAGCACCACCAGCTACAGTACGGCTGACCCTGGTAAAGATAAGGATGGCAAGCCCCTGGACACGTCGGGGGTGCTAAATACGGGAGTCTCTGGTGCGAGTAATTTGGCTCCTAGCAACCCAGCATTGCTCGATCGCATCAAAGGCAAGAGCGATCCTGACCCCAGTAAAGCGATCGAGGGTGATCTGCCGCGACTGCAAAAAGCGGGTGTTAAACCAACCGCAGATCTGGTCTATACCTCTGGCTCTAGCCTTGATCCCCACATTACGCGAGAAGGGGCGATCGCTCAAATTGATCGAGTTGCCAAAGCGCGGGCACTGCAACCCAACCAGTTAGAAGACCTGATCAAACAGAATACTGATGGTCGGTTTCTGGGTCTTTTGGGTGAACCAGGTGTCAATGTGCTGAAGCTGAATTTGGCGCTAGATGCCCTCAAGCCTGCCAGCTAGAACACTAAGACCTCCGATCGCCTCAAGAAATCGGAGGTCTGATATCAGAGTTTTTGTATGTGTAGTGATTTTTCGCTCCGTGCCCCTTCACGGTTCGCTGTCGTGGGGGATGGGTTGTCTTTAGAAATTTCTTGCCGTCGCCCTTTCAGTCATTCCAATGCTTGCTTGCATCAGCGCTATCGCCTCCTCAAGCCTTTGGGACAGGGCGGTTTTGGCAAAACCTTTCTCGCCCAGGATGAATACCAATCTACAAAGGCGCTTTGTGTCGTCAAGCAGATTCTGCCTAACCACAACAATCCACAAGTAACTGAGCGCTTTCAACAAGAAACCCAACGCTTAGCCGAGGTGGGTGAACATCCTCAAATTCCCCAATTGTTGAACCACTTTGAGCAGGATGGACAGTGCTTCATCGTGCAGGAATGGATTGACGGCTCGACGCTGGAACAAGAGGCGGTGGAACAACTCTTTGATGAAGGGGAAGTGTGGGCGCTACTTCGAGACTTGCTGCCTATTTTACAGTATCTCCACGATCGCAACATCATCCATCGTGACATCAAACCCGCAAACATCATTCGTCGCCGCCACACGGGTGCCACTGATTGCAGCTCTCATTCATTCGTGCTGGTTGATTTTGGTGCAGCTAAGCAGATTGATGAGATGCAGCCCGTTTCCACCGGAACTATCATTGGCAGTGCAGAGTATGCCGCTCCTGAGCAAATTCGAGGTCGTGCCGTGTTTGCCAGCGATCTCTATAGTTTAGGAGTAACTTGCCTGCACTTACTCACCCAAATGTCACCCTTTGAGTTATACGATGTGGGCGATGCCATTTGGAAATGGGAGGCGTACTTAACGCAGCCAATTAGTACCGCTCTAAAGCACATGCTCTGTACGTTGGTGCAACCAGCCATGAGGCGGCGCTATCAGTCGGCGGCAGAGGCATTCGTAGCATTAGAGGCTTTGACCCTACAGCCAGCCAAACGGATCGCACCGTCTGCTTTAGCTCTAACAAGTTCAGGGGTAGATGGGGACTGTATGTCATGTGTGGTTTCGCCTGCTGCGATCGCGGCCAACTACACCATACAAACGGTGCGATCGATCAAGGCTGCTACTGCCTATAATCCTCAGTCTCAGCGCTGGCACTCGCTTCCATCTGCAACAGTGCCCAATAATCTTACCTGTGACGTGGCGGTCTTCTTACGCTCTCGTCTTCTGAATACGTCCGCTCCCCACACTGATCGAGGTTCGCCAACGAATTTAATGGCTCCCAAACATCTAATGAGTTGGCGCTTAGTCGCCGTTGGGTTTGGGACTGCTGTTGCCAGCGTAGCACTAACCTGTCTATGGGTCTGTGTGAGCATCATTTTTCTGGCTCTTGCGGTGCCACCACAATCCACAACCATGCCAGCGAAAGTCACGTCTTCAGTGTTACCTCGATCGCTTTAAACCACGAGGATAATAGCCCAGATGATTCTCCATAAAGCCGGAAACCGCTTTGCCTGGCTGCAAAAATTACGGACTTACATGCCAAAGCGCTTCAATCCAGACGTGAGAGAAGCAACTGATATTATTTTTAGCGTGATGGTGATCTTTATGATCACTTGCATCGGCTCAATGCTACTCATCTGCTTTTTCTTTGAGATGGATCGACGATTGTCTAGTCCACCTGTCCAACCACGATCGGACGCGGCTGCTACACCCACCCGATAGATAGTGATGGCTCTAGTACAGCGCATCAAAAGTTCTGCAACGTGGGTTGAAAGAGTGCTGAGTGCTGTAGCTTGCTGCCGCTTTGCGGTGGACTGAGTGCTGAGGACTGAGTAGCGCTCAAGCCTGTTGCATCATTTCTGTTCCAGGACACTAGGAGTTGAGAAGGCGATCGCTCAGGTCGAGCTTGCCCGGTTGATTGTAGTTACAGCGAAAGATGCAGCGTTTATGGTTGGCGTGATGTAACTTGGCACATTTCACGGCTCTTCGCCCAAACCAAAATTGATATAACGCGGCAGCAGCAAGCATCCCAAGAGGCGGCACCAGCGCGTAAAGCCAAAAGGCTGTCCAGTTTTGGGCTGGAAACGCTGAGGCAAAACTGCGCGCAGGATTCATGCCAAAGCCGGAAAGCGGCGCTTCAAACGTGACGTAGAGCATCACTAAACATCCGGCAAACAACCCCGTGTAGCGGTTGAGCTTTGAGTTGTTACTGGTTAATAACACCATCATCATCATCACGAACGCAATGACACCTTCACCAATGAATGCGCCTAGCCAGCCCAGTGCTCCTGGAACCGTAACCACATAATTGACTGGCGGTTGCGTAAAGGTGCTGCCAAAGAGTAAGGCAACTAAACACACTCCTGCTAGCCCGCCCAGGCACTGAAACAGGATATAGAAAATGGCATCCTGACGTTGGACTTTGCCTGCTTGGTAAAACGTGAGCGTTACGGCAGGATTCATGTGTGCGCCCGATTGCTTGCCCCAGGGGGAATAGATAAGCGCGATCGCGGTCGATCCCATTGCCACCCCAATCAGAAATCGGCGTAGATCAGCATTGGCGATCGTTTGATGCACAGGTGAAGCAGGATATTCAAAGAGGATCGTGAAAACTCCGGCTGAAACCATAAAAAGACCGAGTTCTGCGGCTTCCATCAAATATTCTGGCAGGTGCTTTTTAAGGGTTTCCATGCGGATCGTCTCCCACGCTACGCTGGACATGTCGATGTTCCACATTTTGTAGAATCATGGCGGCGACCAAACCTGTCCAACCTGTTTGATGGCTGGCTCCCAGACCTGCGCCATTATCGCCATGAAAATATTCATGGAAGAGGATTAAATTACGCCAGTGTGGATCAGTTTGAAAGGTCTCCAAGTTCCCATAAACGGGACGTTTTCCCGCTTCATCAGGTTCAAAAATGGCGACTAAGCGATGGGAAAGCTCGATCGCCACCTCTCGCAGCGTCATTTCGTGACCCGATCCAGTGGGATATTCTACTTTAAACTTGTCACCAAAATACTCGTAGAACCGCCAGAGGGCTTCGATAATCAGGTAGTTAACGGGAAACCAAATGGGGCCGCGCCAGTTGGAATTGCCCCCAAAAAGACCTGTGGTAGATTCGGCTGGTTCATAGCGCACACAGTAATCATGTTCACCCTCATGCAGCATATAGGGATGATCTAGATGGACTTTCGACAAGGCGCGAATGCCATGAGGACTCAGGAATTCATTCTCATCCAACAAGTAATGTAAGACGCGCTTTAACTTGGCTCCGTAGACGATCGCGAGCAGCCGTCTGGCTCCCATGCCCGGTGTTTCCATACAGGCTACTTTATTCTTTAGCTGTGGGCGATTGCGAATAAACCATTCCATGCGCCGCTTGAACCCTGGAAATTGCTGAAGCGTGTCTAATTCCAACACCGTCACGGCAAACAGCGGAATTAAGCCCACCATTGATCGCACCCTCAATGGAAACTGACGACCATCCGGCAAGTGCAGAGCATCGTAATAAAACCCATCTTCATCATCCCAGAGAGCAATCTTTGCATCACCAATCCCATCGATCGCATCGGCAATGTAGAGAAAATGCTCAAAAAACTTGCTGGCAATGTCTTCGTAGGCATCATCCTCTTTTGCCAACTCCAGCGCGATCGCTAGCATATTCAAACAATACATGCCCATCCAGCTCGTGCCATCAGCCTGGTTCAGATAGCCGCCTGTGGGTAATTCTTTGCTGCGATCGAAGACACCAATATTATCCAGTCCCAAAAAGCCGCCCTGAAAGACATTGTTGCCTTTCATATCTTTGCGATTGACCCACCAGGTAAAGTTCAACAGCAGTTTATGGAAAACCCGCTCTAAAAATTGGCGATCGGCACGTCCATAAAACTTTTGCTCGACCTGATAAACTCGTAACGCAGCCCAAGCGTGAACTGGCGGATTCACATCGCTAAACGCCCATTCATACGCAGGGAGTTGTCCACTGGGCTGCATGTACCATTCGCGGGTGAGGCGATCAAGCTGTAGTTTCGCAAAGTCTGGATCGACGACAACTAACGGAATTAAGTGAAAGGCCAGATCCCACGCCGCGAACCAGGGATATTCCCATTTGTCGGGCATGGAGAGAATGTCTTCACTAAATAAATTTGTCCAGTCGTGGTTACGCCCTGTTTTGCGTTCTGGAGGTGGGGGTGGCTGGTTGGGATCACCCTTCAACCAGTCATACACCACGTAGTTGTAATACTGCTTGCTCCACAACATGCCCGCAAACGCCTGCCGCTGGGTGTTGCGTTCGTCCTCCGACATGGGGAAAGGGCAAATGCGCTTATAGAACGCATCGGCTTCCTGTTGACGGGTTTGAAAGATGGTGTCAAAATCTGCACCCAGTGATTCATTGAGTGCCTGCTGATCAGACAGGCGTAGGCGAATGGTTTTAGTTTCGCCCGGTGCAAGCGTCAGTGGATAACGGGCCGCAAATTTGGTACCAATGCGATCGATATTGACAGCGTGCTGTTTGCCATGCACCACGTAATCATTGATGCCATCTTTAACATACAGTGATGGATTGCTCGTACCAAAGAGCCGTTCGTAATTGGTTTCGTTATTAGTGAAGAGCAGTTCTGCGCCGGGTTCACAGTAAAGCCAGTGAGTACCCAGAGTGGGATGATCGGCTTCCAGCACACTGACGGGTGCTTCGGTAATGACTTTGATGAAAGGTGCTTCCATCTCAGGTTGCCAGTCCCACAGGTTACGAAACCATAGAGTGGGTAACAGGTGAAGCGTTGCGGCTTCTGGCCCTCGGTTGGCGATCGTCACCTGAATTAAGATGTCTTCTGGTGTAGCTTTGGCATATTCCACAAACACATCAAAATAACGACTTTCGGCAAAAACACCTGTATCCAGTAGCTCAAATTCCGATTCAAATTTACTTCGGCGACGATTTTCATCGACTAACTGCGTATAGGGAAACGCCTGCTGGGGATACTTATACAGGCATTTCATGTAGGAGTGGGTGGGCGTACTGTCGAGATAGAAATAATATTCTTTGACATCCTCGCCGTGATTGCCTTCACTGCCCGTCAACCCAAACAACCGCTCTTTTAAGATAGAGTCGTTGCCATTCCATAGGGCGATCGCAAAGCACAAACGCTGGCGGCTATCCGAAATCCCAGCGATACCATCTTCACCCCAGCGGTAGGCCCGCGATCGTGCCTGATCGTGTGGAAAATAATCCCAGGCGGAACCATAAGGGCTGTAGTCTTCTCGCACGGTGCCCCACTGCCGCTCACTCACGTATGGGCCCCACCGTTTCCAGTAGCGCGTGCGATCGCGATCTTCTTGTAATCGTTGTTCTTCAGCCGTCATAATTTCCTTCTAAAAAATAGTCGGCGACCAATGCAAAGGCTTTTCAAAAATAATTGTTTCTGACTCAACTTTGTCGTGTCGGTAGGGTTTTACCTCCCCAGTTTCGACAAAGTCCAATTGCTTTCAAAAGGAGATAACACTGTCATTAGTACGAACCACACCGAGTCTGGTTTTTTTGATTTCAAACCAGCGTTAGAGAATGGATTCGAGTTGGCAATAAGGAGCTTTTCCAATTCCCACTTTCCGATAAAGTTCTGAAATCAGAAACAGCCCAGCAGTGCTGCATCTTGAGTGGGATACGAATGGATAACGTCTGGCTCAAGCGAGTTGCCTGCCTCTGAAGATACAGGAGTGGGCAGCGCGTAGGCTTTTGCAAAAAACTGACAATGGCGCTGAGGACGCTGCTCTTTGCGATTTGAGCTTATTTCAATGCTACTCAATTATAGATGGGCACCCCCTGATGCTTCGATCCTCTGACCTGTAACCCAGCGGCTGTCTTCGGATGCCAGAAATGAAACAACATCAGCAATATCATCTGGCATTCCAATGCGCTTGATGGCTGAAGTCGCCAGTGTTTGTTGCTGTCCCTCCTCAGAGCGTAACCAGCCAGCGTTGAGATCAGTATCAATCGCGCCGGGAGCGATCGTGTTCACGGTAACACCTCGTTCTCCCAGTGAAGCGGCAAGATATTGAGTCAGCACGTTAACGGCTCCCTTAGAAGCGGCGTACACGCCATAAACTGGATAGGAGAAGCGTGTCAAACCAGTACCAAGATTGATGATTCGCCCGTTGTCGCGTAGACGGGAAAGCGCCGATTGAGTGATGAAAAACAGCCCTTTTACGTTGAGGTCAAACTGCTGATCAAATTCTTCTTCTGTCCAGTCACCAATGGGTTTTGCGATCGCAGTCCCAGCGTTATTTACCAAGACATCTAACTTGGATTCACCTGTCAAGTTGACTAGCTCAATGTCTAGTCTCTCGAACATGGCATGAATGCTAGAGACTTGAGAAACGTCGGCTTGTATAGCAATTGCCTTACTGCCTAACGCTGTAATTTCGGCAACAACTTCATCGGCTGCGGCCTGATTTTGACCATAGTGAACAATAATGGTTAACCCGTCTTTTGCCAATCGCAGCGCGATCGCACGACCTAACCCACGACTCGCGCCTGTTACAAGTGCAACTTTATTCATAGTCTCTCCTTAAAAACTTGAAAAACTTGAGAATTTGATGGAAACCACTCCGCTACTGTTCTTGATAGTTCCAGAGCAAGCCACCATCGACGAAAAAGGTGGTGCCTGTCACATAGTCAGATTCAGAAGAGGCTAAGAACGCGACGATCGAGGCCACATCACCGGGTTTGCCCAAGCGCCCCAGCGGAATATTTTGCAACAGTGCGCCTAGTTTTTGAGGATCGTTTAAAAGCTTGGTGTTGATGGGCGTTTCGATCGCGCCAGGAGCCACATTGTTGATGGTGATTCCTAGAGGCGCAAGCTCGATCGCCAGGTTGCGTGTCAGCATTTTCAACGCGCCTTTACTGGCACAGTAGGCAGCAAAGTGAGGAAAGGGCAATTCTTCATGCACTGAGCTGATGTTAATGATTTTGCCGGGGCGTTTAGCTTCCCTCAAATGCTTGACAAGCGACTGAGTGGCAAAGAAAACACCTTTAAGATTGACATCCAATACTGCATCATAATCGGCTTCAGTGACATCCCAAAAGTCAGCATTTTTTTCAATCCCGGCATTATTGACCAGGATATCTAGCTTGCCAAAGTGGGTAATGCTATCGGCAACCATGCGCTGTACGTCTGCCATCGTGCCCAGATCAGCTTGCACTGTAAAGCCCTCGATCGAGTCGCAGTGTCCATCCACCATATGACAGCTACCACCCGCTGCTTTGACTTTCTCCAGCGTTTCTTCTGCACCCTTTGGATTCGAGCGGTAGTTGATGGCGACATTGGCTCCTTCCTCGGCTAACCGAATGGCGATCGCCTGTCCAATACCCTGACTGCTGCCCGTTACGAGCGCTACCTGACCATCTAGCCTCATACGATTCTCCTATTTTCAGCATTGACTAACCATGACATCTCAAATCGTTTTGGTGTTTGCAAACATTTGGATGCGCGGCACCCCGACCACTCGTGAGCAATCGCTTACAAACGCGCAGTTAAGTGATCAGCCACTCTTAAAGCATTAGCAATAATGGTTAACGTTGGATTAACACCAGAGTTGGAAGGGAAAAAGCTACCGTCTACTACGTAGAGATTATCAATATCATGAGTGCGACAGTTGAGGTCAAGGACAGACGTAGTGGGATCTTCGCCCAAGCGACACGTGCCACACTGATGCCCCACCACTTGAATACCTGTGTTGTTGCGTGGATAGATACCGTGGTGCAAGTGCACGTTCTCAGCTTTATGGTCGATCGCTTTCAATACCTCTGTCCAACGATGCACCAGGCGATCGCGGGCTTTGGTATTATTGGGCGTGTAATCCAGATGCAATTTTTCTCCCTCTACGCGCACTCGATTGTCGGGATCGGGTAAATCTTCGGTTTGTAGCCACCAACCTGTAGAATGATTGGCAATTTGCTGTAGCCCAAAACCTGGGACTAATTTTGCCAGCGGAGCCAATAGGGGCGGCGCTTCAGCGGGGATCATGTCCCCAAGGACATTCCCGGTATTTTGCACTTCACCCATTGGATAGGGAAAATCAGGCTCGCCCCAGTAGAAATCATTAATGCAGATGGTTTTTTGATACACATCTGGGTTTGGAGTAATGCTGAGCTGTACCATTGCGGTGGTCAAATGTTTCATCAGGTTACGTCCGACTTGATCAGAACGATTGGCAAGCCCGGTGGGATGACGATCGTTGGCCGATCGCAACAGCAGTGCCGCTGAGTTAATCGCACCACAAGCCACGACCACAATCCCCCCCCGAAATAGGTGAGTCTCCCCATCAATTTCCGTCTCCACGCCTGTAATCTCTCGGCCCGATTCGCTGGTGTGCAGTCGCAGCACTTTTGCTTCCGTTTTCAGCGTGACGTTAGGAAATTTAAGGGCAGGTGCAATCCCCTCGACTTCAGCATCGGCTTTGGCATGAACCAGGCACGGAAAACCATCACACGTATCACAGCGAATGCATGTACTGAGGGTGCGATCGACTTCATTGAGCTTCAACCCTAACGGCAAATGGAAGGGATGCAACCCTTGCTGTGCGATCGCCTCACTCAACTGCTGCATCCGTGGCTCATGGCTAATGGGAGGATAGGCGTATTCACGGCTGCGGGCTGGTTCAGTCGGGTCTTCTCCTTGTTTGCCATGTACATCGTAAAGAACCTCTGCTTGGGTGTAGTAAGGCTCAAAGTCAGCATATTTAAGTGCCCACGCAGGTGAGAGACCATCGTAGTGTTCAACGTCTTCAAAATCCCGCTCCCGGAGGCGCAACAAGGCCGCTCCATAGACTTTGGTATTGCCGCCAACCCAGTAGCTCATTTGCGGTCGAAACGGCTTGCCATCACTGTCATACCAGTGATCAGAGGTGTGGTAGCGCTCCTTCACATATACTTCAGCCGCACTCCAATTTGCCTTTTCTTTGGGTAGGTAAGTGCCCTGCTCTAAAATCAGAATTTTCTTGCCAGTCGGAGCCAGTTTGTACGCCAGGGTGCCGCCTCCAGCTCCCGTGCCAATAATAATGAGGTCATATTGCTCATCACTGATCATGGTCGCTCTCCTCTTTGATATTTGCTCACCAACGTTTGCTCAGTCACTAAGAAGAAACACTCTCAGCTACTAGTGCCACATCATTTCAGGTTACTCGTTGAATCATGAAGTCTCCGACTGCACCCATAACAGTACCAATAGGTTCTGAGTAGCCGATGAGTGGTGCCATACAAATAGATGAAAGAAAGGTGAGGGTTAGAAAACTGTCTGGCAACGTGTTCTGTAGTCACTCATGGAATACCACAAATAACGTCTTAAAACATCCTCCAGACACGTTTGAGGTTGAACTGCTTTCCCCCCTCTACACAGAGTGGGTTTAGACGGTACCTTTTCGGCAAAAGATCTTTGTACGTTATTTCTATACAGAATGGAAACTTCTTTGCGGGTTCGTCAGTCTCAGCTTCCACCCACACATGCGGTCAACTCCTTGCAAGGATGGGTTTTCAGTTCAAACGTTGACTGCAAACGGTGCATTACTCTCAGAGATTGCTATCTGCTGAGAACCGATTAACATTAGGAGCTTTCACTATGAACCGCTTAATGCTTGCAGCGATCGGAGCCTTTCCGATCGTCGCTCTTTCGTGCTTGCCGAAGCCTGCTTCAGCCGAAACCGTGCCGCAAACCGCTTTTTCGCGTGCACCCATTGTGATTGCCGATCGCGACAATAATGATTGGCGTAATAACGATCGTCGAGATAATGACCGTCGCGACAACGATCGTCGAGATAATGACTGGCGCAATAACCATCGGGATAATGACTGGCGGAATAACCGCCGTGATTACGATTGGCGGAATAACCGTCGAGACTATCAACGTCGGGTATGGATTCCTGGTCATTGGGAACGCGGGTTCTTAGGGATTGGTCGCAAGTGGGTTGCGGGTCACTATGAATATCGCTAACTAGCAGCTTCCAGTAGACCTCCGAGGTTTTCGAAACCTCGGAGGTCTGGGAAAACCTCGGAGGTCTAGAAAGTCTCGATGGATGGAAATAGGTTGGGTTTGATGAGATCTTTGGGTTACAAAAGAGGCATCTCCTTGCCGAGCAAGCCCCATGCCAGAAGACAAGCCAGAAGAACCGTATGCCTACTCGCCCACCACGATCGAGAAAGTTTTTGAATTACTCGACAATAAGCTGGTCTCGTTCGGTGTTCCAGGGGCGTTAAGCTTTGTTGGCATTACAAAAGCCCGTGAAAATCAATGGACAGAAGCAGGCTGGTGTTTTGCAGGGGCCGCTGGGGTTTGGCTCGTCATCAAGCTTGGCAAGAAGCTATCACCCAAGCTAGAGCAGGCAATGGATGGCGCGATCGCCAGTATCGAGCGATCGTTATCAGACCTGCGATCGGACTTTGAGGGGCAATACCTGAAGCAACAGGCAAATCTCTGTGAGGAATTTACAACTGAAGGCTTTAACCCCGATCGCACCGCTCTTCCTTTATTGGCAGAAGTGTTTGTGCCGTTAGAGTTGAGTGGAGCGCTGGGCATGGCTGATCCAGCAGCACCCATCGCAAAAACAAATCCTTTGCGTCAACGTGACCCCTTGCAGCGTGACTCAGTATTGCGATCGACACATTTGCGATCGGAGCATCTCAGCATTTGGGATCTGTTGGCACGATCCCAGCGCGATCGCAAATTCACTCACCTACAACCTGCAACAGTCTCTCCCCGGAGAACTTCCGTCGATTATGGGCGGGGTTTGGGTGGCGGCTGATTGGTTTTCGGTCTGGGTAGAGGGGGGTGTCTTTTCTCTCGCGCAGAGAATTGTGAAGTGTAGCACATCGCAGTCCTAGACAGACCTCCGAGGTTTTCAAAACCTCGGAGGTCTAAGCCCCCACGGGTGTCTAACCTACATCCAGCATGAGCGTTTTGAGGGTTGTCACGAACTCATTGGTGATGGGAGCCAGAGGCCGATCGCCCGATTCCAAAAACACCTGAATCTCTGCCTCAGAGACCAATGGTTGTAAGATATCGAGCCTGGGTAAGGTGCCCGATCGCAGCCCAGCGTACTCAAGGTAACTGGGAAAACTCCCAGTCCTTTGGATGAGACACCAGCCCAGCTTTCGTTGGGTTGAGGTGAATGTACCGCGTGAGATGGTATAGATACTCGTCGCTATCTACCGCAATTGCCTGAAATTGACCTTGAAACAACGATCCCACCCGGTTGTAGCGCCGATTCATCGCTTTGGTATACGCCACCGATAACCGTTGCATCGCTTCAGACACCGCCTCTGTTTTGCACCGTACTAACAAGTGGTAATGGTTAGGCATCAAGCAATAAGCCAGCACATCCAGAGTTTCTTCGATCAGATGTCGTCGCACCAGACGCAAAAAGTGCAGGTAGTTTTCCCGCTCAAAGAAGATGGGATTGCGATCGTTCCCACGATTGTAGAGGTGGTAGTCATGATCCGTCTGGAACTTTACATCGCGACGCGGCATAAGAACGGTTTAGCTGCAACGACTCTCTTAAAATTCCCTCTTAGACCTCCGGATTTTAGACCTTCGAGGTTTTCAAAACCTCGGAGGTCTGTAGAGAGGCAGCGCAACTAACATCCGCTCGATCGCACCTGACTACCAGAGAAGTTGCACCAGGTGCAGGAGGAGTCAAACTTACTTTCACTTGATCGCAACTAACTATCAGACGAGTTTCACTCAGTTCAGAAGGAATGGCAGCAACATTCATTCGATCGCAACTGACGATCATTCATCGATTCATCATAAAAAATAAGCGATCGCAAGTAAGCGATAAGCGTTACTCGATCTTGCGTCATCACAACTTACACCGACTGCAATTGAAGCAACAATTTGACAAGCCTCAATCCCGTTTAGGTTAGTCTCGCCTTCACACATCTACTGTGGGTTTAAAGCAATGGCAATGACCAGGGGAAAATCAACTAGAAACCACTTCAGCACTGCGCGATCGGTTTCCTTAATTTACTCAATTCTTCTCAGGAAGATGGATAGCCTCAGACGCTAAATTGCAAACATCTATTCTTCCAAAGGAGTGCATCATGGCACGGCGTAAAAAAGTTTCTCGTGTCCTCGAAAAAGCCCAGCAGCGCGAAGCCAGTCTGCGATCGATTAGTGCTCAACTCGACCTTGGCAACGGACTCACCCTAACCACCTACACCAGCCGTCTGCAAGACTTACAAGCCCAGCTCTCCAACTACAACACAACCCTTTCCCTACTCGACAAACTCTCTGACGATATTGCCAATACGGAACAAGACGTGCGCGAACTCTCCGAAAAAATGCTGATGGGCGTTGGCATCAAATACGGTAAGAGTAGCCAGGAATATGGCATGGCAGGCGGCGTACCCAAAAACAAGCGTCGTCGTGCCACAAGTCAGCCATCATCTTCCGCTTCTGCTAGCCCTCAGTTTGAAATGGTAACGTCTACCTCTACCAATGGTAGAAACTCCGAAACCACCAACGGCAGTACTCTTTTGCAATGAAATCACTGGTTTTAGATTTCGCTTCCTCACCGCTTTAAAACAGTAACCCAGCCGCAAATCAAAACCAGTGGCTTGTCGTTAAGGAAGTGCTGCATCAATCGGGTTTCTCTAACTGAGCTGTCACGAAACCCGTTGATGCAAGACGCGATCCTTCTCTTAGAACGTGAAAGTCGTCCGAATCACGCCTACATATTGAGTTGCGTTCGTATCATTCCCTTCTGGGTTAAACAACACAAACAAACCGGGCGTAATCGCAATATTGTCAGTCAGGCGATAGCGGTAAAACGCTTCCACATGAAATGGCGTATCACCATCCTGACGGTTTGCTGTTAGCCCATCGTTATCAATAACGTGGGGCGTAATGCCAACGAGAAGGCCGCCCAAGCTACCTTTTTTACCCAAATCGGGAAAGCCCAGATAAGCTGCCGCATAGAGAATGGTAGCATCATCGTCGCTGCGATTGCGGTGTGCAAAAGCGGCTCCTGCCCAGCCACCCACAGTGATTCCAGGGCTAAGACTAAGCTGTACCGCACCACCCACACTATCAGCAGTAAACCCCACTCGATTGGTGGCGCTATTAGCAAACGGATTGGACGCATAAGCGGTACCAATACTGGCCGTGAGGTTTGCTCGGTTGCCATTGGCGGTATCACCCACCAACGTACCGGGGCCGTAGTAGGAGTGAGCGTAGGTAAGGCCGATCGTCAGCGCTTTACTGGGTGTAAACACCACCTGCGCGATCGCTGCATAGTCCCCATTAAAAAGGCCCGCACTGTCTATAGGATTGTTGCTAGCACTGCTTCCAGAGAAGCCACCCTCCAATCGGAAGGCATCACTAAACTTATAAGCAGCCGTGATACCTGCGGCTCCAGACAAACCAGTCGCGTTTAGCTGAGGATTATTGACCCGATAGATGGGGCTAAAGCGACCAAAGCGAGAGACGGCTCCAGCACCACTGCTTTCAAAGGGGCTGAGGGTGCTTACCAACGAGTCATAAAATTCAATGTTAGCGGCATCAATCTGAACGCGGAAGTTGTTGCCCAAGGGGAAGCGGTAGAAGATCTTATCGATTAAAACAGAGTTGCCTTCGTTGCCATCAAACCCTAAGCGCGTTTCATTGGTTCCGGTCAGGTTGCCACTATAAGGAGTGATATTGCGTGCCTGTAGTCGAGTTCGCAACAAGTCCTTACCACTAAAGCTAGTATCCAATGCTAAACGAACCCGGTCTGCAAAGATAGGATTTGTCTTGTTGTCTCTGGTAACGGGCGATCGATCAGCATTGGTCAAGCGGGTGTTGTTGCCCGATCGCACCGCGCGATCGCCAAACGTGTCAGAGATACTGAAGATGACTTCGCCCCTCAGTTTGGTGGTGGTCGAGAACTGCTGTTTTTCCAGCGTTGCGGTGCGAGCTTCTAACGCATCAACCCGTCCACGTAAGGTTGCCAGTTCCGCCGCAAACTCTTCTTGCAGCTTTTGCACCGCCAGCAAGTCTTCCTTTTTTACCAAATCAGCCGTGCCTGCGGCGATGAGTTCGTTAATGCGATCAAGGCACGCATTCAACCCGGCAGCAAACTCGTAGCGGCTCAATGCCTGATTACCGCGATAGGTTTTGTCTGGGTAGCCCACAATACAGCCATAGCGTTCTACGAGCGATTGCAGCGCTTGAAACGCCCAGTCGGTCGGCTTGACATCTGAAAGCTGAGAAACTGACGTGACTTGGTCAGCGGTACTTGTTCCAAAGTTTTCAGCACTGTAGGCACTGAGTAACGGCGCTGAGGCAGTGGGCTGAGCAGGTGCGGCAGAAAGGGGGGTGCCTGTTGATCGTTCACTGGGAACGCCTGCTACGGCTGCGAGGCTGAGCGCGCCCACAAACCCTGGAACCAGAGCGAGCGCCTTCAGCAAAATCTTGGCGGTCATGATACTAAAACCTCACACAATTAGAACGGATGACTGAAAAACGGCAATGCCTGCTTCCTGAGACGATCGCGGAAACAGCGTATTCTTAGCACCACACAACCAGCAGGTCTGGAGTCAAGCTGATGGTAATCAGGAAAACTACGATTAGCTGATCGAATTACCGTATTTTAGAGTAGGGCCATACTCTCACAGACTTTTCTAAAACACAAGTCGGACGCTTCTAAAGTGATCAAGCCTTAACACCTGGGTTTGAAGCGTCGGTCAAAAGCTCGATCGATTAATGCTGCTTGGAACCTTTTCACTTGCCTTTAGGCAAATACCTGTGGCATACTTCAAATTTGTTCAATTTTACGGTATCTTGATCGATATACCGTAATTAAAATTGAGCTTACATGCATTCGTGTTGAAGCGCATTTGTCTTGCTGGGGCAGACCGGGTTAACTGCTGCCCTGTTTACCCCTTCGTCAATGCCACCATCGGTATGGCTTACAGCGGTTTTCAATCTCAATGAGCCAGGTCTTAATCAAGATGGGCTTATCAAGATGGACATCGGGAGTTAGGGTCTTGAGGGTGGTGAAGGCAAAGGAAACTGGCAGTAATTTGCAGAGTGTCTTTCACCGTTCACTTTAGGAGAATCAAGATGGGTAGTTCATCGCATAGGGCAAATGTTTTAAACAGTGAACGGCTTTCGCCAGTGCAATGGGTACGATCGAAGGTGGTGGGGTCTGCGGCGGTACTGGCGATCGTGGTGGGGTTAGGCACGCTTTCTGCCTGCACGTCTGGCAGTAACAATGCCGACAATGCTTCACCACTGCCCAGTTCGTCACCCGTCAGCACCAACAGCACGCCTCAAAACGTTGCTCAAAGCAACGTCGTGCGGATTGGCTACCAGAAATACGGGACGCTCTTTTTGCTCAAGGCACGCGGCAACCTGGATGAGCGGTTAAAAGCTCAGGGTACAAGCGTGCAGTGGATTCAGTTTCCAGCGGGGCCACAACTGCTGGAGGCATTGAATACGGGCAGTGTGGACTATGGCTCGACGGGTGAAACGCCGCCTGTGTTTGCTCAAGCAGCGGGTGCACCACTGATCTACGCCGCAAATGAACCGCCCGACCCTACAGGGGAAGCTATTTTGGTGGCAAAAGATTCACCCATCAAAACGGTGGCTGACTTGAAGGGCAAAAAAGTGGTGCTGAACAAAGGCTCGAACGTCCATTACCTGCTGGTACGAGCGTTAGAGGAAGCAGGACTGAAGTATAGCGATATTCAAGCGATCTATTTGCCGCCTGCGGATGCACGAGCCACCTTTGAGAAGGGCAGTGTGGATGCCTGGGTGATTTGGGAGCCGTTCCTGACCGTGGCGAAAAAGGCAACGGGGGCGCGTGTGCTGAAAGATGGCATGGGCCTGGTGGCAAATCGTCAGTTTTACCTCGTGGCGAAACCGTTTGCGGAGCAGTATCCCGATCGTGTGCAGGCGGTGATCGAAGAAACGCAGAAGGTAAATGAGTGGGCCAAGGGCAACGCCAAAGAAGCAGCTACCATTCTTTCGCCTCAGGTGGGTATTGATGTGGCTACCCTGACTGAAATTTTGCAGGGACGCTCCTATGGCATTACTCAACCTGTGAAGCCCGATGTGGTGGACTACCAGCAAAAGATTGCGGATGCTTTCCTGTCACTGAAACTGCTGCCAAAGCCGATCGCGGTTAAGGATGTGGCGCAATTACCGAAGCCGTAGGACTTAGGAGGAATCGTTTTAATGCAACTACTTTGGTTTATTCCAACGCATGGCGATGGACGCTACCTAGGTACGTCGATCGGGGGGCGATCGACTGATTATGACTACCTGCGGCAAATTGCGCAGGCGGTTGATCAGCTTGGCTATACGGGTGCGTTATTGCCAACGGGACGGTCTTGTGAAGATGCCTGGATTGTCGCTTCAACCCTTGTGTCTCAGACCCAACGCATGAAGTTTTTGGTAGCAATTCGTCCGGGTATTGTTTCGGCAGGAGTGGCGGCACGGATGGCAGCGACGTTCGATCGCCTGTCGAATGGTCGCTTGCTGGTGAATGTGGTGACGGGTGGCGATCCGGTCGAGTTGGCAGGCGATGGCTTGCATCTAAGCCATGACGATCGCTATCGACTGACGGATGAGTTTTTGACGGCGTGGCGGACGATCGCGAGTGGTGGTGAAGCGAACGTTCAAGGCAATTTTCTGGATATTCGCGGTGGCAAGTTGCTGTTTCCGCCTGTGCAGCAGCCTTATCCGCCGCTCTGGTTTGGTGGCTCGTCGCCGATCGCGCAGCAGATTGCAGCAAAGCATGTGGATGTTTATCTGACTTGGGGCGAACCACCCGCTCAGGTGGCAGAGAAGATTGCCTCGGTGCGCCGTTTGGCAGAAGCAGAAGGACGGACATTGCGGTTTGGCATCCGGCTACATGTGATTGTGCGCGAAACGGCTAGCGAGGCGTGGGAAGCGGCGAATCGGTTGATCAAATATGTGGATGAGGAGGCGATCGCGACGGCACAGAAAGCCTACGCTCGGATGGATTCACAGGGGCAGCAGCGGATGACGCAGCTACATGGTGGCAATCGTGAAGCGCTGGAAATTAGCCCGAATTTGTGGGCCGGTGTAGGGTTAGTGCGAGGTGGCGCGGGAACGGCTCTGGTAGGCGACCCGGAGACGGTGGCGGCTCGGATGCAGGAGTATGCAGATTTGGGCATCGACACGTTCATTCTGTCGGGCTACCCGCATTTGGAGGAGGCTTACTATGTGGCAGAGTTGCTGTTTCCTAAGTTGCCGTTAGAAAATCTGCCGACGAAGGCGAAACAGTATGCGCTGAGTCCGTTTGGTGAGGTGATGGCAAATGATGCGTTTCCCAAGACGGCTGAGAAGAAGCCGCAATTGACAGTGGATTAGTTGTAGTGCTGCCATTTGCATATCACTGCCCCTATCCGCTGTCTTCAATGACTCAAAGTTTTTGGCTCCGAGCCTTGGGGGGCAGCCCCCAAACCCCCCGAACTGGGGCCGAAGCTTCCCTCAGACCCCTTCCAAAGGTCGATCGGTGAGCGTTGAATGCCCAAAGCAGCGCGATCTGAAGTGCCCAAAAGCAGTTCCACTTCTTTAAAGACAATTTCTATCTCACTCAGCCATCAGCCCAAACCTCAGATCTCTTGATTGCAGCTCACAACTCCAAAGCTCCTTCTACCTTTCCGTCCCTTACTTCCAAATGCTCCTCGCCCCCCTGCTTCCCCCGCTCCCCCTTCCCCGCACTCCTTTTGCCCTTTACTTTTTTCCTTCTCTTCAATGCCCAAACCTCTGAATCGACACATTAAAAAACTCATTCCGTGGGGTGTTCCTATCCTGCTGATCCTGGTCTGGCAGTTACTCTCGCAAACTGGGATCTTGCCAGCACGGATTTTGCCAGCACCTACAGCCGTTTTACAGGCGGGTATAACGCTTGCGACGACGGGTGAACTGTGGCAAAACCTTTACATCAGCGCGATTCGAGCGCTTACAGGCTTTCTCATTGGTGGGGTACTGGGCTTTGTGCTTGGCTTGCTCAATGGATTGTTTCCGGTGGCAGAACGGTTGCTGGATACGTCGCTGCAAATGCTGCGGAATATTCCTCACCTGGCGCTGATTCCGCTGGTGATCTTGTGGTTTGGCATTGGGGAAGAAGCAAAAATCTTTCTGGTGGCGATCGGTGTCCTCTTCCCCATCTATCTCAATACCTATCACGGAGTTCATACCGTGGATCAAGGTCTCATCGAGATGGGCAAAGTTTACGGGCTGAAGCCGCTGGATCTGTTCTGGCAGATTATTCTGCCGAGTGCGCTGCCGTCCATCCTGGTTGGCGTGCGCTTTTCGTTGGGGATCATGTGGCTGACGTTGATTGTGGCAGAGACGATCGCGGCTAGCTCTGGTATTGGCTACATGGCAATGAACGCACGGGAATTTTTGCAAACGGATGTCGTGGTGTTCAGCATTCTGCTGTACGCCCTGCTAGGCAAGCTGGCAGACGTTGCGGCTCGACTTTTGGAAGAACGGTTACTTCAGTGGCATCCCAGCTATCAAACTCGCTCTGCTGATGCCTGATACCTTTCGTCACAACAATCATTATCTTAAGGAGAACCAATGGCATCACTTCCGAGAGGAGCGGATCTCAAGCTCTTAGGTTTAGAAAAACGCTTCGGACAGCATCCGGTGCTGCGAGGTATCAATTTAGAGCTTCCACCGGGGCAGTTTGTGGCGATCGTGGGGCGGAGCGGCTGTGGTAAAAGCACTTTATTGCGCCTGGTCGCAGGGCTGGAGTCTTCTACAGATGGCGGCATACTCATTGATGACAACTCGTTACGACAACTCAACCGATCGGCGCGAGTGATGTTTCAAGATGCACGGCTGCTACCCTGGCGGCGGGTGCTAGAAAATGTGGGGTTGGGGCTACAAGGCAACTGGCGAGAACAGGCGCTGTGGGCACTCCAACAGGTCGGGTTAGCCGCTCGTACCCGCGATTGGATTGCGCCCTTATCGGGTGGGCAACGTCAACGAGTCGCGCTGGCACGGGCACTGGTCAGTAAGCCACGGTTGATGCTGCTGGATGAACCCCTGGGTGCCCTGGATGCATTGACGCGTACCGAAATGCAACACCTGATCGAAACGCTCTGGTTGCAGCAACAGTTCACGACGCTGTTGGTCACTCACGATGTTGAGGAAGCGGTTGCCCTTGCCGATCGCGTCATCATGCTAGACGAAGGCTTGGTCGCTCTGGATCTCACGGTCAACTTGCCGCGTCCCCGGCAGCGTCAAGAACTGGCGTTTGTCTCACTGGTAGACCAAATCCTCAAGCAAATTACAGGCGCTGTACCTGCCGGACAGTCGATCAAAACCACTAGTTCGCGCACCTGAAGCATTTTTCAAACGTCAAGCCTGAGTTGTCGCTAAGTCGTACTCTCCTCCCTAAACGATCGCTGCTGATGGGTGGCTCTCGCGCATCAGCAGTTTTTTCATGCATACGGCTGCTAGTCAACTGCGTCAATCCTGGATCTATAGCAGTACGTAGATGGATTAGGACACATCGCCATCATCAAAATACCGCTAGTACTCCAGTTGTAGATTGCTAGAAAGGTTAGGTAGGAAGTGCACAAAAGTTTTTTAATGACTCCAGGCTTCAGTTCAGTTCTAAGGACAGCCGCCGCAACTGTTTCAAGCGAAGAGGTTCAAGCCTGGGGGGAACAGTTTAATCGGTTGCATGAGCGGATTGCTCCCCACTTGAAACGGGTAGACACCAGACAGCACGCCCAAGCCTCTCTGCAAAGGTTGTTGAGTTCGATTGAGCGCAAAACTGATTGGCAGATTGCTGACCAAGTCGGAGAGGCGACTCCCTATGCCATTCAACATTTAGTCGGACGCTCAGTATGGGATGCCGATGCGGTTTGCAATGAAACCCGCCGCTACGTTGTAGAGCCGTTGGGACAACCTGAAGGGATGCTCGTGATTGATGAAACGGGGTTTATCAAAAAGGGCAACCTGTCGGTGGGTATGCAACGTCAGTACAGTTGCACAGCCGGATGGATCGAGAATTGCCAGATTGGGGGTGTTTTGAAGTTATGCGACACCGCAGGGTTACACCTTCTTACATCGAGCACTCTACTGACCTAAGCGTTGGACCGAAAAGGCACAACGATGTCAACAGGCAGGAGTGCCGCAGACAGTAGGATTTGCCACCAAAGTTCAAGCGCAACTACAGCTTGAAGTGAGCTTAACGCTCCCGGAAGGACGACGGTTGCTATCCGCCCTATTGTGGTCTTGGACTCCCAGTGTGGCTTCTATCTTTACCTGGTCAACTTGGTGGCGCGTTCATCAAGCCTTTGCCAGGTTCGATCACGACAAACGCTGTCTGATTTCTCCAAAGCTGGATCTACAACTGTAGTACTAGCCTTCCGGCAATGGCCTCCCTTTCGGTTCAGGTAAAGCGGGGCCGCGCTCATAGGGCATTGGAATGTATTGCACGGACGGTTTGCCACCTTGAGCCTGAGGGAACAAATCCATAAGATTGTAAATTGCTCTGGGCAGTCCTACCGTGATCGGTAAACCGAGTTCAGTCGCTTCTTCAACCGTAACCGGGTAATCGTGAGTCACTCGCCCTGCTGTAAGGGCCTCAATGATAGGCTCAACGCGCTCCGGGGCAATTTTGGGATAGGGAATGGTGTCTTGTAACAACGTCCTCACAAAGCGTTGCACCTGCTGAATAGCTTTGCGCGATAGATCCGCCATAATCAACGTCTGGTCATCAATCTCACTGATCGGCTTTTGCTCCACAACCTTGAGGATACTGGCCGCCGCAAAATTACCAAGCTGCGGATCAACTGGCCCTAGAACCGCATTGGCATCCATCACGATTTCGTCTGCCGCTAAAGCCAGCATGGTACCACCACTCATTGCATAGTGAGGCACAAACACGCTCACCTTAGCGGGATGGCGAATAAGTGCTCGTGCAATTTGCTCAGTGGCAAGCACCAACCCACCGGGTGTGTGCAAGATTAAGTCGATCGGCACATCAGGTGGTGTAAAGCGAATGGCGCGTAGCACTTGCTCAGAGTCTTCGATCGTAATGTAGCGTGAGAGCGGTATGCCTAAAAGGCTGATCGATTCCTGTCGGTGAATTAAGAGAATTGTGCGGCTATTGCGCTGACGCTCAAACTCTTTAATCGCTTGCACTCGCCGAAACTCAATTTGCCGACGCTGCCAGAGAGGCTGTAGCGACGAGAAGACTAGAAAGATCCAAAAGAGGTCAAAAAAGTTGAAGTTCAAAAGCATTGCTCCCTGAGGCGAAGGAAACTACCTGTTGCCTTCCATTATTTCAGCTCGATTGGCAAAAAAAGTCTATCTGAAGATCGTCCTTCAAACTACAAGCAGAAGACAAATACCTTATTCAAGAATCGCATCTCTCCAAAGAGACAAATACTTCATGTCGCAATCCAATACTAACGGTAGTACGTTATACGCTTACCCGGCGTTAAGGTTTGAATGATAGTGTTTAGCTTTTGAGGAAACGTTATGAGTACCGCTAAAGAGACTTCTAATAGCCCCCAGCCCGCTAGAGATAGCTCCGATCGCGTCGAGTCAGATGTTTACGATAGAGGTATTGTTCCTGCTGAAACAGCCGCTCGCAAAGAGCGAGAAGGCGAAGAGTATAAGACTCATCCAACTGAAGACAATTCTGACAGCGTGCAGACTGATGGGGGCTATACGGTAGACAAAGAAGGTCTGCTGAATAACTACGCCGTTGAACCCGAAATGTACTACGAAACCCCTGGTGATGCACGTCAACCGGAAGATGAACCACACATTAAAGAAGGTCAAGGGCCTGGTGTCGTTTAGTCGTGACTGGAAATCGAATTTGCCAGGTTGATGAAATTTGAATAGCTATTGTAAGCCTGAGCCTCATCAATGACTTAGGCTTGCGATAGAACAGATTATTAGGTCATAAGTATTTAAGTTACTAGCTCATAAATGTTTAAGTTTGAGTGACATGCTTTAAGTTTGAATGACATGCTCTGACGTGGAGGAATCTTACGTCAATGTTGCTTGCTAAAGCAGTCTCAAACCGTTTGTAAGAGAATGTTGTATTTGAACCAGTCAACAGTCAGCAATTATGCAGATTTAATGATTGCTGATCGCTGAAGGCAAATTCAAAATCATTTTCGCAAACTAAGTGAATCGCTGTATGTAGTCATTGAGTGCTCCAAAAAGAGGCTTCATCCTATGATGTTGCGTACACCAAAATGACTGCCTAAATTCGGTACCGTTAAATTTTGTAGGAATTCAGATTAACGCGATCGCAGCACGGCCTTAAATGTTTGATGGACCTCGAAACGCTCATTCGATTAAAACGGACGATTCGTGCGATCGGATTTGATGATGCGCCTTTTGTGCGACGGGCAAGCGAGCCAGTAGCAGTTGCAGGCGTGGTGTGTGCAGGCACCCGTTTTGAGGGCATGGTATGGACGCAGGTGCAACCTGATGGCTGGGAGGCGACCGAAGCCCTCGCGCAAACGCTGCTTCGCAGCAAGTTCTTACCACAGGTGCATATTGTGTTACTGGATGGCATCTCGCTGGCGGGATTCAACGTGATTGATCTACCGCTCCTGGCTAAACAGTTAGAGCGTCCTTGCGTCTCCGTCATGCGCCGCTTGCCAAAGCTAAGCGCGATCGAATTTGCGATGCGACGGTTGCCTGACCCAGAGCGTCGGTTAGCGATGCTTCAACAAGCGGGCAGCATTCATGCACACCCACCGTTCTATTTTCAGGTTTGTGGCGCTGAGCCAGTCGTTACAGCAGCAGCACTCAACCAATTAACCGATCGTGGGCATGTTCCTGAAGCACTGCGGTTAGCCCATCTAATCACAGCAGCCGTCGTTAAAGGCGAAAGTGGACGACAGGCGTAGGGGAAGGGATGAGGGATGAAAGTTTTGAGTTTTGAGTTTTGAATTGCTTCCCTTGCCTCCTTGTCTCCCCTGCCCCCTGCTCCTGATACCGATTTAAAGAATGACGGCTACAGATCAATCGGTGGGTAGGGGCAAGGCATTGCCTTGCCCCTACAGGATGTGCCGCATTTTCAAGTCAAATTGGTATGACTCCCGACTCCCATTCCCCACTCAAAAACAAACTTGACGTGAACGTTAAAGTTGCGTTATAAGTAAAGCGTGAACGACAGAATGCGTATCGGTGAATTTGCTGAACGGGCGGGGGTGACACCTCGAACGGTACGGTACTACGAAAGTCTAGGGTTGCTTGGTCCCAGTGAGCGAGCGGGCGCAGGCTTTCGTTACTACACGGATGTAGAACTCGGTATTCTGAACAAGATCAACATCTATAAGAAATTAGGTCTGAGCCTGGATGAGATCGCCGTTGTGCTGCCGCTCTACTCCCAAGATCCGACTGGAGTGCAGGGCAAACGGAAAATCGTCGAAATTCTCAAAGCACATCTCCAAGAAGCAGATGAGAAAATTGAAGCGTTGAATCAGTTTCGATCGGAACTCCAGGCAAACATCGATCGCATTCAACAATGGATCGATGAGCGCACTGAGCGTTAAACATTTTTGGGGCAGTAATTTTTTTGCTCTAAACCTGACGTTGACGTAAAAGTTAAAAAGGATAGGAAAATGCAAACACTCCAACATGCAGAAACTCAAAATTGTTATGGACGGGGTTGGGGCAAGCGGAACGGAAGGGCTAGCGAAGCGGGTAAACCGGGTCTTGACAGCTTGAGAGGTTTTGCCCCAGATCTCGGCTACCCCATGATCGAGTTTGCCTTTGATGATGTGTATCCTCGTTCAGATCTGGTGAGATCACAAGAAATTGCGGCGATCGCTGTGCTCACGGCACTCGGCAACGCACAGCCGCAGCTTAAAGTCCAGATTCACCATGCGTTGAACGTGGGCTGTACTCGTACTCAGGTAGTGGAAGCCATGCTGCAAGTGGCTGTACATGTTGGCTTCACGGCTATTTCGCCTAGCACCACCACCGCAAAGGAAGTCTTCCAAGAGCGGGATGCGCGAGCGAATGAACTCAACCACGCTTAACCGTTGGTTAGAGCCAAAGCAAGAAAAATTTAGGCAAGGAAGAGTTAAACATGGCAGGTAAGTTAGATGGAAAAGTGGCGATCGTCACTGGAGCCTCATCGGGTATTGGGGAAGCAACCGCGATCGCGCTGGCAGCAGAAGGTGCAACCGTGGCGATCGCAGCCCGCAGGAGCGATCGCTTAAACAAGCTCGCCAAGCACATTACAGAGAAAGGTGGACAAGTCTTGTCAATTACTGCTGATGTGTCTGACGAGGATCAAGTTAATGTCATGATGCAAAAGACGCAAGCAGAATTTGGCAGAGTCGATATTCTCATCAACAATGCGGGTGTCATGCTGCTAGGCATGATCGACGGTGCTAATACCGAAGACTGGCGGCGGATGATTAACCTCAACGTACTGGGGCTGATGTATGCTACGCACAAAGTTTTGCCGCTGATGAAAGCGCAGGGTGAAGGACATATTGTGAATATCTCGTCGGTTGCAGGTCGCGTCGCCAATGCCGGATCGGGTGTGTATAACGCTTCCAAGTGGGCAGTAGGAGCCTTCTCGGAAGCATTACGCAAAGAAGTTTATCAGAACAACATTCGCGTCACGATTATCGAACCGGGCTTGGTGGCAACGGAACTGCCGCAGCATGTGACCGACCCCAAAGCGAAAGAGACAACGGCTAACTTCTACGGTTCGGTCAAAAACTTGGACGCTGAAGATATTGCAGCGGCGATCGTCTATGCCGTGACTCAGCCATCGCACGTGAATGTCAATGAAATTCTGATTCGTCCCACAGAGCAAGAGCGTTAGAACGCAAGCGATCTCTTTCTACACCTCACTGTCCAGGTTTAAAGCCTCAGCTTCCGAGTTCCAAGTTCCATTATTCCAGTTCAGAACGCCATCATCCGAGTTCCAAGCTCTAACGTCCGAGTTCAAAACTCCATCATTCCAGTTCAGAACTTCATTATCCGAGTTCTAAACACCATCTTTCGAGTGCAGAACTCCATTGTTTGAGATCAAAGCGCCGTCTTTCGAGTGCGGAACTTTATTGCTCAAGCTCAAAGTTCCATGATTCAGGCTTAAAGCTTCCTCGCGAGTAATCAAACTTCGATCGCAGGCATTTGCATTCGCACAAACGTAACCCATAAATCAGGAATCACGGTCATGAAAACCAGAAAACTAGGTAATCAAGGGTTAATTGTCTCCGCATTGGGACTTGGCTGCATGGGCATGTCCCAGGCGTATGGTGCTGCCGATGAAACCGAGTCGATCGCCACCATTCATCGTGCCCTGGAGTTGGAGATTACCTTGCTCGACACGGCTGATGTATACGGGCCACATAAGAATGAGGAGTTGATTGGAAGGGTAATTCAGGATCGCCGCGATGAGGTCATTCTGGCAACCAAGTTTGGCATTCAGGGGTTTGATGGCAAGCAAATGCTGATCAACGGTAGTCCTGAATATGTGCATCAAGCCTGCGATGCTTCTTTGCAACGACTGGGCATCGACACGATCGATTTGTATTACTTGCATCGGGTTGATCCAAAGGTGCCGATCGAGGAAACCGTTGGTGCAATGGCACAACTCGTACAGCAAGGCAAAGTCCGCTACATCGGGCTTTCAGAAGCATCGTCAGAAACCATTAGACGTGCTCACGCCGTTCATCCCCTGACGGCTTTACAAAGTGAATACTCGCTCTGGAACCGCGATCCAGAAGATAACGTTCTACCAACGCTACGTGAATTAGGCATCGGCTTCGTGCCCTATAGTCCAATGGGACGTGGATTTCTTTCGGGACAGATTACTAGCCCCGATGATTTTGCTGCCGATGATTTTCGTAGAACATTGCCTCAATTTCAAGGCGACAACTTCTACAAAAATCTGCAAGTGGTCGATCGCGTGAAGGAAATCGCTACTGAAAAAGGGGCAACACCCGGACAACTTGCCCTTGCCTGGTTGCTGGCTCAGGGCGACGACATCGTGCCCATTCCCGGCACCAAGCGCCGCACCTATCTAGAGGAAAACGTCGGCGCAACTGACATCCAACTGACACCGAAAGATTTGCAACGCATTGAAGCCGTTGCACCCAAAGGAACCGTAGCAGGCGATCGTTACTCGGCAGCCTTGATGAGCACCGTCAATCGCTAAAGCAACGCCGATAGAACTTACGCAAACCTCGGAGGTTTCCAACCAGGAATCAAGCATCGTCATTAATGTCGTCGCTTAAACCTCCGAGGTTTTGGTCAAAGGCGTAAGTCTTGATCAATCAACAACTGTATTTAGAGGATAAATTCATGAAAACGAAAAAACTGGGCAATCAAGGTCTTGCCGTCTCCGAGTTAGGTCTTGGCTGCATGGGCATGTCGGAGTTCTACAGTGGGCGCAATGAGGAAGAATCGATCGCCACGCTGCATCGTGCCTTAGACCTGGGTGTCACTTTTCTCGATACAGCTGATATGTATGGCCCGTTCACCAATGAGAAATTGGTGGGTCAAGCCATTAACGATCGCCGTGATCAGGTCATTTTGGCAACCAAGTTTGGCAACGTGCGATCGGAGGATGGTGGCTTTCGAGGAGTCAATGGTCATCCCGATTACGTCCGTCAAGCGTGTGATGCGTCGCTCAAACGGTTGGGTGTAGAGGTGATTGACCTTTACTATCAGCACCGGGTCGATCCAAATGTGCCGATCGAGGACACCGTAGGCGCAATGGCAGAACTCGTCCAACAGGGTAAAGTCCGCTATTTAGGACTTTCGGAAGCGGCACCCGCCACCATTCGACGGGCACATGCCGTCCATCCCATCTCGGCTCTGCAAACCGAATATTCCCTCTGGAGCCGTGACCCTGAAGATGAAATTTTGCCAACCATTCGGGAGTTGGGCATTGGGTTTGTGCCCTATAGCCCTCTTGGTCGCGGCTTCCTGTCTGGGCAGTTTACCAAGCCAGATGATTTACCTGCGGATGACTATCGCCGCAACTCGCCTCGCTTTCAGGGCGAAAACTTCCACAAAAACCTGGAATTAGTCGAACAAGTAAAAGCGATCGCCGCCACCAAAGGCGCAACTCCCAGCCAGTTTGCCCTCGCCTGGTTGCTGGCTCAGGGCGACGACATCGTACCCATTCCCGGCACCAAACGCCGCAAATACCTGGAGGAAAACGTTGCTGCAACCGACGTTACGCTGACTCTCGATGAGTTGAAGCAGATTGAAACCGTCGCACCAAAGGGCATTGCAGCGGGCGATCGCTACCCCACCCAGCACATGAGTGCCGTTAATCGTTAAGTGTGGCGCACACCGCTGAAGGCACTGAAAAAGCTTGCTGGTAGAATTTGCTAGCTTTGAACCGCTGGAAATTCGCCACTTAATCTCCTGCATATTGCCCTATCTGGTCTGTACTGGATAGGGCAATTCTGCATCAGGCTAAAAGCCGCTGTGATTCAGTTGTTATACGGAACGAACGAACAGCAAAGTGAAGTAGCTTGATATAGCATCGAAGCCCTCATTCTTTATTCTGCTGCCGAATGAGTTACGGTTGCCTGTTCTGATGACGTAAAAATTAGTTGTCTTAATCGTAGAACGTTCATTGACTTTGCTATGCCGCCCAAAAAAGAAAATAATGGATGCGGATGTTCAAGCATTCCAATTTCATTCATCATCGTTTTATTAGGGATTGGTTATTGGGGCTTTACACATTTCGATTTTCGCAAAATCAGTCAGCTCTTGCCGACGATGCAGCCACCAGCAACACTTACACCTCAGAAATCAACTGCTCCTCTTCTGACTCCTGTGCCTGGACAAGTTGAAACCGCTGTTTCTCCACAAAAATCTTCCGGTACACCCGCTATTGCACAAGCACCTTTACGCAGTTCTTCTCCCAAGGCATCCTTAACTCAAGCTCTTTGGGAGAAAAAGTTGATTCGAGGCATCTATTTAAGCCGCTATCAAGCGACTAATAATGCTGATGAACAAACGATTCGACAACGGGTTCGCTATTACCATAGTCAAGGCATCAATACTATCATTCATGGGGTATGGGGCAATGGCTGCACGATGTATAAAAGCGAGGTCATGCAGCAAACGCTGGGTTACCAAAGTTGTCCCAATCAATTTCGAGATCAATGGCTAGATTGGCTCATTGACGAGGCGCATAAGCAGGGAATGCAAGTACACGCCTATTTTGAAAAGGGAATTAAAATCGACAAAAACAGTCCAATTTTCGACCTGGCAATCTCAAAGCGATGGCTCGTGCCTGGCGTTGATAAAACGTATACTGGTATCGATCAATACGTACTGGATATGGATATTCCAGAGGTTGCTAATTTCTTTAGGAAAATATCAGTAGAGTTTGTCCAAAAGTATCCAACCATTGATGCTGTTCAGTGGGATGATTACTTGGGCTATTACGCTGGCTTACCTGGGAAAGAAGACCGCACGGCTCGTTTGACCAAGTTTGTGCAACAAATGCGATCGGACATGAAGAAAGCAAACCCGACCGTCAGTTTCGACCTTTGCCACCATAATCCTTACTGGGGTAAGCGTTACTTTGCAGCAGATTGGCAAAATTGGGGAGTCGATCGAGTCTTCATCCAAACCTATAACGATGCTAACCTCAATCAGGAATTGAATTACGCTAAACATTATGCAGGTGTAGCTATTACCGATCAACAACTGTATCGCTTAAAATCACTGCTTAAGAACACCGAAATTAAGAGCATTTTAGTCTTTCCTTCATCTGGAAAACCTGAAGAAGCCGCTGCCCTTGTTAGAAAAACTATTCAATGAGTAGTTTAAAAGAGTCAAATCCTTAACATCATTACAGCTATTTTCACTCGAATGAGCTACACCTTATCTCCTTTGATCCCTTGACTCCCTTGCTTGTACTTCACTTGCTTGGAAATGGCTATGACTTATCCTAGAAAGAGAAAGCATGGTAGATCCTTATAAACTATTCAAGTACAGCCTAGCTAATATTGCAGTAATCGTCTCTATTCCTGGATTGGGCGAACGACTATACGGAATAGCTGATCAAATGCGAGGCCAGCCTTTTGCAGATGTTGGAGTTGTTATGTATGAGCATAGCGGTAGAGCCTGGCTATTCTGGCTAGTAAGTTTCCTATCGTCATCTTGTTTTCTTATATTTATGCTTAAGCACTATCTCAGCCGAGAGAGCAGCCTACCGTTCTGGTTTGGAGGAATTACAATTCTTCTATGTTTACCCTGGTACCTTTTTGCTTTGGCATGGTAGTAATGAGGATCGTTTGCTCTAGTAACCGCAAGCTTTTCTAGGCTAAGTAAGTTGAATCAGTCCACCGATCGCCATTCGGATTACCAGTGAGTGTGTTACATCAGTAAGGTGTTATTAAGCGGCACTCAACTTTGGCAGGACGATCATGATGAAGAGCGTTGTGGTTACGGGAGCATCAACGGGCATTGGCTGGGGTACGGTCAAAGTGCTCGCACAGAAGGGTTTTCATGTCTTTGGCAGTGTGCGGAAGGCAGAAGATGCCGATCGCCTCGTGGCGGAATTTGGCGAAGCCGTCACACCCCTCAAATTCGATGTGACGGATGCAGCGGCGATCGCCAGTGCTGCCAAAGAAGTACGAGAACGCTTGAACGGCGAAACTCTGTTTGGGTTGGTCAATAATGCGGGTATTGCCGTCTCTGGGCCGCTCATGCACTTGCCAATTGACCAATATCGGTTTCAGATGGAAATCAATCTCATCAGTCCGCTGGTTGTGACGCAAGCCTTTCTCCCGTTGCTGGGCACCGATCGCACCCTCAAAGGAGCATCCGGACGCATTATCAACATCAGTTCGGTTGGCGGCAAGATTGGTAGCCCCTTTCTGGGTGCCTATTCTGCCTCGAAACATGGACTGGAAGGGATGTCTGAAAGTTTGCGACGGGAACTCATGCTCTACGGCATTGATGTCATCATTGTGGGGCCAGGGCCGATCGCCACCCCGATTTGGGACAAAGCCGCTCAACTCGATCTCTCCATCTATGCCCAAACAGATTACGCAGACGCGACAAAGAAATTAGGTGATTACGCTATCAACCGAGGACGACAGGGCTATCCACCGGAACGGGTTGGCGAAGTCATCTGGGAAGCGCTCACGGCTGCCAAACCGCGCACACGCTACGCGATCGTTCCCAAACCTCTCACGAATTGGATACTGCCAAGCCTGCTACCTAAACGATGGGTAGACAAAATCATTGCCGATCGCTTTGACCTCAAACGCAAATAGTTTGAATATATATAGCAATCCCAAGTCAGTTGTGAGAAATTAGGGAGGACTCAGACAAGGTTGAGGGTAGTTGTATGCTAGATGAGCTAAAGGATTTCATTGACTCTAATCCAGATGCCCGTGAACTCAAGCGAGC